>Ga0307982_1004897_pt1 | contig 10532 bp, 11 predicted proteins | sample OrgLakmetagen989_FD_201847 | JGI IMG/M metagenome (GOLD analysis project Ga0307982, IMG submission 201847) | Saline water microbial communities from Organic Lake, Antarctica - #989 | ecosystem: Environmental > Aquatic > Non-marine Saline and Alkaline > Saline | place: Antarctica: Organic Lake... | reverse complement strand
GCTGCTGCTGTTTCTGCCGTATCACCTACTGGGGCTGTAACAGTCGATCTGGTAGGTTGGTCACGCGTAGTGCCACTGCTGCTGGTACCGCCGCTGCTGCTGCCATCACTGCTGCTGCTGCTGCTGCTGCTGGAATCACTTCCCAAAGCATCTGCTGTAGTGCGCCGCCCGTGTGACTGTTGATCTCCTGCAGGTGATGATGATGCAGTAGTCGTCGTCGTGTGCGCCGCATTATTAGCACCCGCGGGCACGTGAGTGTGCTTGTGGTGGTGGAGTTGGCCCAGGGCGTGGGAAAGGAACGCAAAGGAGGCCCACAAGTCCACCTTTTTACAGAGGAGAAGGAGAAGAGGAAGAAGAAGAAGAAGAAGAAGAGGGAAAGAAGAGAGAGAGAAAAAAAGCAATGAAATAGGAAGAATGGAGCACTGGGGTTGATAGACAAAAGGAACTAAAAATGAGTACTGAGCACCAAAGAAACCAAAAAAATACACGAGAGAATCGATAAATATGATATTGCATTCTATCCTATCCTCTGGGATCGTTCCATTTACCACGTGTATTAAGCCGTCGAAGCTGTGGCCTCTCCTTTCTATCGGAATGGCACCTCCTGCTAGCATGGCGACTCCTCGCACGCCGCCCTTTGATAAATGGGAAGGGGGGGGGGGCATCATGATGCGTTGTCGTATTTGCCATCGTTGCATTGTCGCAAACATACAAAGGCAAAGAAAACAAAGGAGATGGAGGAAACAGGCGTTACAAAAGACAGAGAGTTGGTTCTATGCGCTCAAATTCGGCTTCTTAGCACGTAGCCCTCAATGCGGTGCTCTGGTGTGACTGCATGAGTCTGCAAAGCAACCACGGCCCCCAAAAGACTACGGTTTATGTACTACACCTGCCAGAGCGTAAATTTCCCCCCTCTCAGGGCGCCGTTCGAAGCTGCGCCACCTCGGAACCCCACACCAGAAGGCGCAGCAGCAATTCTTGCTTCTCCTGCTTCTTTTGCTCTAACTCCTGTTTCCTCCTGCCCTGCTGCTGTTTCTGCTCCAGCTTTGTCGCTTGCTAATTCTTCGCCTACTTCATCTTTGTTTTCTGCACTTGAAGTTGACAGAGATGATGACAGAGATGATGACAGAGATGCTGATGATGATTGCACCCTTGCCCACGCCGCGGCACTAGCACACGCGTCGGAAAACACCATTTCTCCACCGTTGTCGGTGTGCACTAGGAGTAAAGTGTGCTCCCAGAACCCGTACTTTTTTAGGCCACCAACTACGGTACCCACCAGACCGTCAAATTCGCTCACCAGCACCTAATGTAGCAGCGCATAGAAATGAATACAAAGAATGACCAAATAGGGCACGCAACCCAAATAAAAAGTCTATGAAGGAATAAAATGAATTAAAACATTCGGTGGAATAAACATGAAACAAAAAGGAACCCTTCGAATGTCTACTAATATAATACTAACCTTGTACTTTTCGCGCCGATCGGCCAGCGTGTTTTCGGTGCCGTCTCCGTACGGATCGTGCACGTGCTGTGGGTACATGTTCATCATAAACCAAAAAAATATGCATTTCAACAGCTCGGAAACCGAGAAAATTTATGAATGGTTTGACACAGGACAGATGCAATAAAGTCCTGTAGCAGTAAAAAGACAAAATATGGAACCAACTACAACCGAACAATGATGTAAATGAGACGGTTGGGATCGGATCGATTCTATGCGCGAAAAGTAAATAGAAGTAGTGTAGTAAAATTGATACGAAGAAAAGTAGACTCATGCGTGCTACCTGCGGCGCCAGAAACAAGTACAGAGGCAAGTCCATCGGATGATTCGCCATGCGAAGTAACGCTTCTTGGCCATAGAGAGCTGCTGAAGATACACCCTGTAATTCAGGCCCGACGCCTCGAAATTTGCCGCCTTTGGTCGAGGCATGCGACGACGACGATGACGACGAAGAGGAGGAGGCTTCAAGTAAAGATTGCTCCCAGAGGGCACTCGTCGCGTTCACCTAGAAAACATTTGAAAGAAATTCTTTGATTCAAAACGAAAAGCAGCCAAGAATTATTGCCTTAAAAGAAATATTGATCGACGACAAATCAAAACAAACTCCCTTATGCAATGAGAACGATGGCTGAACAAAGAGGAGAAATATATATTTGAAGCAGTACTGGGAGATTGGTCGAAGTCTAACCATATCGTATCCGCGGCAGCCCTGGTTCCGGCCGACGGCATACTCGGGTGGGAACAAGTGGCTTTCGTAGTCTTCGCCCTGTTGGCATGATAATTCGAGTGACAAAAGAGAGAGATACTCAGGGATAGCACTATAGAAGGCAACATAAGGCAAGGCTAATAGGTTCACTCGATGCCTTTTTATTTTTATTTTCCGTAGGCTTGGCGTGGGCCTTTCCTCACCCAGTGATAGAACCCAATCGACGTCAAGAACCCTCTATGCGTGGGCGTCCAGCTTTCCTTCTTGAACCCCAGGTGCCACTTCCCAATGTGGTGGCACTGAAACCCGAAGCGGCGGTGCAACATTTGCGGCATAAACTCAAACTCGCTCGGAACCCCTCCGTCGTCGCCTGGTGAATGATTGAATTTGGGCATGTGTAAAGGTAGGTATACTACGCGCAGCCGATACGAAAAAGAGCAGTCAAAAGCAAAAGGAGAAACTGACAGCATCTAGCTGTAGTATGGCATTGATTTCCCAAGAATCACTGATGAAAAGACACTCTAGCTGCTAAGTGAGATCTAGCGTCGATCACCAGGGTTGCCGTAGTAGCCTACACGAAAAGGCCAGCGCCCAGTCAAAGTGCTCGCGCGAGACGGAGCACAGTCCTACATGATCCATTCCAAATACACGCATGTCACAGGCCAGTATCACATAGACCTCTCATCTAGTTTTCAAGTCTAGTTATTACTACCCACACACAAAGAGACGCCTCTGGCAACAGCGTGCAGCTGAAGTAAAGTGTGTTCTACATGTACATACTACTTTTATGAAACCCCCACCTTTGGAGTGTAAAATTGCCGGAGGGTTACTCCTTGCGTGCGAAGCGAATCAAGAACCTGTCCATATAACAAGGTAAACGATAACAAAAGCTTCAATGAATACCTGATAACTCGCGATGGTGCTACCCTAATTTCGCTCCTGTACAGGAGTCGAAGTGCCGCTTCCCAAACTCTCCCTACCCATCCTCCTTTTGTTAAACTTCATCTACTATGTTCTCATTTTTCCAAAGAAAGAACATATCTATTGTCACTTCTGCTTTTCGCTGGGCTTCTTTTCTTTTAGTTCTTTATGTCCTTACCGGTGTGTCAACGCCATCGGCCAAGCCCGCTGAGTCAGCCCTCCACCCGACGTCGCCCCAGCCCAAGTCATCCACCACGACGTGCACGATGTGGAAATGGTGGTGCACCTGATGAAAGTAGGGTTTACGTACCCACGTAATCATACGAAATGAGAGAGGAAAGATAGGCAATGGCTTGCAGTGCTGTAAACAAGTGCACAGTCTATTTGGCAATCGTTGGAAATACTACAAAGTCCTCTTGCCTTGTGTATAATGTGCGCTTTCAATAAAGGCAACTGAGAGGATGAGGAGAGAATCTAGGTTGCTCGCATCGAATGCAAATGATTCATTACGCTATACACTTCGAGAAAAGTACTAATAGATCGAACTCATAGCTCGGCCTCTCACAAAAGTATGTGGCAGTGCGAGTAATATTTCGAAACATCGCAGGAAATTCTGATAGGTTTGCCTACCGGCGGCGAGAGATAGTTGTTGAGACGTAGGTCATGCGGTAAACGTGCTCTCTGTGCCCGTAGCCTAGTGAAAATAGCAAGCACAGCTGTGAAGAGAATGCACAAAGTCGCGCACTCAACTCGACGTGCCTTTGTCGACCGCGCCGTTTGCTCAAGCGCTGTCAAGAGTCGGCCCTGCTGACTGCGGCCTCGGCGGCGCTCCGGAGACCTAGGTGCTCCAGGTTTACGTCCCATGACAAAACACTTCCTAAATCAAATGAGCCTATTACTTTTTTGCACTGAATGCATTAAGGTAATGTGTTCGACTTCGCAATAACCCAGCTAGGCTTAGCAGTCGCAGTCGTTGTCTCGTCTATCGAAAAGATCTCCACGCTGAGAACGCTGCACACAACAATGACGTACAGGGACAACACATACACATCATACACTATTTTCTCGTAGTTTCTGCACACCAAAACCCTCTCGGTAAAACATTTTTTCGTTGTTAGTTGGTGAGAAAACCAACAGAGCCAATCACCGATCGCCTTGCTTGTTACGCTACGTCGTTGTTTGGTTGGTTTTCATTAGGCCGTGGGCTGGGCCACAGTGCCGCTGCTTCCGCCAAGATGGCGCTGATAGGGAAGTTTCGCGCCTCGAAAGGGAAGAAGACGAAGGCTTACAATCCGCTCGCTGCTTTCTGCAATGTCTGCTGCACTAAGCAGGTCCGACTCCGTAAACACGCTCTTGTTTCATTGCTCTGTGGTTTGGCGCCAGACTTCCGCGTTTCAAAGTCCAATCTCAGACTTAGTTAACCTAACGCACACTGTTTATCTGTTTGCCACGCTGACAGAGACTCGAGAAGAATGAGTTTACTAACATGCAGATCCTGCTGTGGCTGACCATTCTGTACTTTTGGATTGGCTCCTACGTGTACCATTGGACTCCTTTGGGCTCCCGGAGCGAAAAATTCATCCCTGACACCGCCTACTTCCTCGTCGTTACCATGACCACGGTAAGCCTATTTTTCGGAAGGGAACATCTTTTTCGAAAGACAATTGTTTGAGATATAGGCAGCGAAGCACAAAGCGTTTTCGACAACAGTCGGAAACTCTGCAGTGTTGGTCGGTGACATTCATCTATCTATCACCGACCTGTGTCTTCAAGCCTAATGCATGAGAAGCAACAGATGAGACACCGGTACAGCAGTATGGACGAACAAGATGTTAAACGAGTGCCTAGTCTTGACTAGACTAAGATGCGCGCTATCCTGTCCTGTCTAAATCACATTATTTTTCTCCGGTGTACGCTCTCCACTTACTTCTCTCTTCCTTCTTCATCTTCTTCTTCTTCTTCTTCTTCCTACTTCCAAGGTGGGCTTCGGAGACATGACCTGCGAGCCTACTCCAGAAGCGCGCCTGTTCACCGTGCTGTGGATTCTCTTTGGCGTGGGTGTTGTGGCTTTGTTGCTCGTGGAAATTGGGTCTCTGGTAGTGGATGCGCGGGATGCCTTTGCCGCGAAAGCAAGGTGCGCTGGTCATTTGGTCGCTGTAGACCGCCTCTAGCGGGGGGGGGGGTCTCAAATAGAAGAGAGAAAGCTGCATTGTTGAGCGTGCTTTTATGTTATCGAATCATGTAAATGAGTGCACGCGTAGAGCTCTTCATTTTGCTTGCTCGGGTGGTCGCATGGACGTTCGACCACGTGCTGTACTGCTCATTTCGTTGAAACTCTCTGCCTTGTCTGACTGACTGGCGTGCTCGATCTTTTCTCCTACGGCATCTATAACAGAGCCTCCATGCTTAAAGCGAGCGCTCCGAAGAAAACTCGGCTTCCTCGAAACGTGGACGACGAGGAAGAAGGCGACTACGACGAGGAAGAAGAGGAGGAAGAAGATGACACAGAGGCGGTGGGTGATTTATATTACCATATGCAAATAGAAGAGGCCCACGTTTCGTGTTTTGCTTTTTCGAATATGTTTTTGCATTTACTATTGAGAACTCCTAGTGCAATTCGATTGGTTTCTATACATGTAAAACAACCATTACGACCAGCATCTTCAGATAGCCCATTGAAGGAAAAATACCGAATCCGACCTTGTGGTTGCGTTCCTTCTCACTTTCTTTCTTCCTATTCTCTTTCTTTGACTTCTTCTCTCTTTCTCCCTCTTTGTAAACAGCTCAAAGCCATTGAAGCGAGAGCGAACGCGAAACCGAGCCGAAACCCGATTGTGCGCTTGTTTCAGCTCTTTCCCATCCTTGAGGTGCGTTGTTGTTGTTGTTCTTGTGCTGTTGTTGCTGCTGTGCTGAGACATTGTTGCGTGAGCGTGCTCGCCTATCTGTTGATTTAGTAGTCGTCTTGCTCCTACGTCTTTTCTCCGACTTAGATTCCTTTGAAATGCTCACTTTTACCCACCTTACCCGTCCTTTCCCGTTACCATTTTCCCTAGCATCGGCATTTACCACGCGTGTGCTGTATACACATTAGGTCGTTGCCTACATGGCAGTCTACGCGGTGCTTACAGGGTGGCTCTTCACTATCCTTGAGGCCGAGTACGAGTGGACTTTCATTGATGGCGTTTATTATGCCGTTATCATGGGCACCTCTGTTGGGTGAGTCAAGTCTCTTCCCAAATTTCTCCTGTGTTAAGTAGAAGGGCTCTCTTGAAAGAGTCATATTTTGTATTGTTCCCATTTTCTCTTACTTCTCTCCTGGCTCGTGGTGACGGCTGCAGGTACGGCGACATTTATCCACAAACCGAGCTCGGAAAAGGATTGGCAATCATCTACATTCCCATTGCAGTGGTTTTTGTCTCCACGCAGCTCTCAGAAGTGGGACCGAAACTCTTTGGGGCTTCGGGTGCGGACACTTTAGCGAATTTACTGAAGGTACGAGGAAAAATTGGCATGTTTTTATTTGAAATAAAATATACGTAGCAAATTGATTTAGATCCTTCACCTTCGTTGTGTTCGGTAATTTATCTCTTCTGTCCGCTATCGGAGCACATTGGGTCATGTATATTCACCACCTTTTCAAATGTTTCCTTACATGGTTTTTGTCTCTCTTTCTTATTTGCGTTTGATCGCAGGTCGACTTGAGCTTAGAAGCGCTGCTTGACATGGTTTCGGACGGCGATGGATCCACGTCAGAATTCGAGTTTTTGAGGTTCTTCCTCGTGCAGGTACGCGCGTGCGCCCTTCTTTTTCGTCTTTGATAATTTTTGTCTTCTCAGAGTTTTTGGTCCTAGGGCATACGGAATGATCATTATACATGTGATATTTTTGTAGAATAAGAATTAAACTACAAATCGTTGCAATGATGCTGAACTTCCTGATTGCTCGTCTTATTATGTTCTTTTAAATTATCATAACAGGGTGGGTTCGTAGACAAAGACGTTTTGGACTCGCTCCACGATCGCTTTGCGGCCATGGATGAAGACGGCAGTGGCGCTTTGACGCCCAGTGACCTCAGAGAGCAGCCGCTAGGCCTCAAAGCCGTCGTGAGCGCCGATGCAGTGCAACTGTGCCAAAACGCATGGCAGCTCGAGACCAGCGCGTTCATGGTATAATAACATTAGTATTGCGGTGTTGCATTGAAGATCTATGCAAGGTACTTGTCATCTGACATGCCAGCTTTGCGCCTACGTTTTTGGTTGCGAGTGTTTTTCTTATTTAATCGTTCTCATTCTTTGAATCGTGTCTGTGCTGTCTATGGAATCGTTTCAGGTGGAGCAAAATACAATGAGGCGCGTAACGAGTGCTACGAAGAGCTTAATTGCTAGCCCCTCGCCCAGACGACAACGAGAGGTAGCCAGCCATTCAATACACATCACCTCGAGTTTTTGTTATAGCATCCTATTATGCGCCATCTAAACCCTCTCGAATTTTTCTTTTGTCTGTATGCGCTGTGACTCAACTTGTTCATTATTCTTTCATCACTTCATCCCAGGCGTCCGAGACACCAGCTGATAACAACGCGGCAACTGGCGGTGCACAACAAGGGGAGCAGATTGAGAAGCAAGCCTCGAGCGGTGCAACCAGCGAATTTGCGACACCTGAGAAACCTGCAAAAGAAGAAGGTAACGAATTGGACAAGGCGCATCGGCATTTTTGAGTATATGTGTAACTCTGCGTAACGTTCTTCAACCCAATGCAATTTTGGTGTTTTAACGTTGAAAAACACGATGACGCATTTTCGCGCTCTCTAGGCTTTCTCGACGGCGCATTCGGTGGGGCCAGCGACGCCCTCAATGAAGCGTTTTCGTTTGCGGCGAGCCCGCTCGACAAGTTCAATGACTTGGCTGAGGTCTCCTCCGGTGGCATGGACACATTCACGCAAGCCATGCCGCGACTTTCTGACATGGCGATGTCGTTTGACGACTTCGATTTAATGGGCATTCCAGATATCCCTACTATGCCAGACATGCTCACAATGCCAGAGGTACGCGTGTGCTGGGGGTTTCTACAATCTTAGAAGTTGTAGGTACAGTTGAATTGGGAATGATGTTTGTTCTCCTGATATTAGGCAGTCTCAGTCCTTGAACATACATTTGGTTCTGGTAGACATGTTTTCTTTCGTGTCCAGCATTCATTCAATTGCACATTGATTCTTCGTCCTTTAGGTGCCCAGCATGTTTGCCATGTTTGGCGGCAAAGACCTGAATGCGGTTTCCACGGAAGAAGCCGCTGACGTCATATGGGAACGCATGCGAACTTACATGAAGGAGCGAGGCAACGCTCGTGCGACTGAGCTATTCACTGAGGTAACACAAGTATGATTGTATTGACATTGCCCTTTTTTTGTTGCAAATCTTGCTCGTTCCTAACTCTGCTCACTTTGATCTTGATGGCCATACTGACAACTCTGGTACTCTACTGCCATAGATGGACATTGATCGCAGTGGTAAAATTGATGCAAACGAATTTATGGCAGCACTTGATCGCATGGGCATTCAGGTACAGTGTTCCATCATGCAACTAAGCATTGGAATGTATATTTGAGAGATATTACTCTTAATTGACGAAATCATAAGCGTTCAACTCTCAAATCGAAGAACTCGTACTGTGCATGTTTCTTCCAGGGCGTAACAAAGGAAGTAGCTAAGGCAGTGATTAAGACAGTGGATCCAAATGGCGATGGTGAGTTGGAGTACAAAGAGATCCTTCCTATGCTTAAAACACCAAGAAAACAGGCTGTTCCTTCTCCATCCAAAGCCCCAACTCCAGCGCCTCCAATGAAGGAGAAGGACATCGGAGACGGAATCGATTACAATGCAATGACTACGAATGAAGCTGCCGACGCTATTTGGGAGAAAATGCGTACTTACATGAAAGAGAAAGGCGGTCAGCGGGCTACTGATCTCTTTAAAGAAATGGACAAGGATCGCAGTGGTAAAATTGATGTAACTGAGTTCATTGCTGCTCTCGAGCGCATGGGAATCATGGGAGTAAAGACGAAGGTTGCCAAGGCGGTGATCAAAACGGTGGATCCAAACGGTGATGGGCAGTTGGAATACAAGGAAATCCTGCCGATGCTGAAGGTGCCTAGAAAGCAAGCTGTTTCAACTCCGGTTGAAGCCGCTGCCTCTGCGCCTCCAATGAAGGAGAAGGACATTGGAGACGGTATCGATTACAATGTAATGACTACGAATGAAGCTGCCGACGCTATTTGGGAGAAAATGCGTACTTACATGAAAGAGAAAGGCGGTCAGCGGGCTACTGATCTCTTTAAAGAAATGGACAAGGATCGCAGTGGTAAAATTGATGTAACTGAGTTCATTGCTGCTCTCGAGCGCATGGGAATCATGGGAGTAAAGAAAAAAGTGGCAAAGGCGGTGATCAAAACGGTGGATCCAAACGGTGATGGGCAGTTGGAGTACAAGGAAATCCTGCCTATGCTGAAAGCGCCACGGGGCCGATCATAATTTCTGTGAAAGGGACTGTAAACTGAGGTCGGGTCGGAGTCGGAGTATACTTGATCAGCGATTGCTTTTTTGAAAGCCACAAGCGAAATAACTCCATCTCAGGAGTTCTTTCGAGGGGCTTAGTTCCAAATTTCTGCACTGCACCTCGCTCTCCTTTGATTCTTTTGTTATATATCTTGACCGAAATCTCAAAAGTTAAAAGCCACATAAGAACCAAGAACCAAGAACCGGTTATAAAAACCCAGATCTATTTAGAACTTAGAACTCGAATGCTACCCAGCGGCCAGCGGATTGGACCAACTGATATCCTTCCCGCATTGAAATACTGAGACTTTAAACCTAGGTTACGATTTACGCCATAAATTACGCGTAAATTACGCGGGGAAGTAATTATTACCAATCAGACGTTAATTACGTCACAAAATCCCGCGTATACTGTGGTGACGTCACCGTAGAATCATCTACACTTCGTGGTGAACTCTTTTGATCGGTCCCCATGCCGACAAAGCGTAGCACTTCCCTCTGGGCAGAGACCATTCCCATCACGAAGGATGTGGCTAAATGTGGGCAAATCGCACACAGGCAGAAAGGCAGTGAGCTAGTGAAGTAAGAAGTAAGCAGTAGGGAAGGGAGTTCGGAAGGGCACAGCACCACCAAAGAATAACAAGGGCCCGTATTTAATTCGGTTTTTACCGCGTGTATGGCACACGTAAATTACGCGTAAATTACGTGTAAATTACGCGTGAAGTAAAAAAATAGCTCGAGACGCGTAAATTACGCGCGTACGTAAATCGCACCCTTGCTTTAAACTTCACTGTTCTCAAGCGGAAATCCTCCTAGCACCATAGTTCATAGACCCCCCGGACAGGGTATA
>Ga0307982_1004896_pt1 | contig 10533 bp, 10 predicted proteins | sample OrgLakmetagen989_FD_201847 | JGI IMG/M metagenome (GOLD analysis project Ga0307982, IMG submission 201847) | Saline water microbial communities from Organic Lake, Antarctica - #989 | ecosystem: Environmental > Aquatic > Non-marine Saline and Alkaline > Saline | place: Antarctica: Organic Lake... | reverse complement strand
AATATTAAAGTATCCTGAACTATACGCCCATTGTTTATTTCGCATTTACATATAACATATCCCCGTGCGGATTACGCCTATATCCTACATATTACACGTGCCCTTTCATTCGTACTTGTCTGTTAGCTATTCGTTATACATGGCTATAGGCCTACAAAATGCAACGCGCCGTGCATGTGGGCGCGCACTGCTTTCAGTGCATATAAGTAAGGCCATTCATACACGCAAAACATTTAGCTGCCGATCGCCAAATCGGTTCATCGCTGCACTTGCCATTTGGCGACGTAGTCCCCGCCGTCAAGATCATCCAATAAATCGTCGTCGTCGTCGTCGTCATCGCCATTGCCTCTAAAAAGAGGGCTCGCCATGGCTGACTGACTCGGGTCATCTAAAGAAGTACTTTTCTTTCCAGGCGACGCTACGAGACTGCTGGAAGAAGAAGGCTGTGAAGACGGCCGCGATGAGCACATAGGGCTTGTCATCGGTGGGATTAGCTGACCACTGCTGGGTGCGGAGGTCGAACTTGGGGCTGTTTTCGCGGCATCAGCAGTGACTCCTCGAGAAGGCCCTGCTTTCGACGCCAGCTGGATGGCTTGAGCTGCTGCCAGGGTGGCGGCTCCCGAGGCCCTCGTGGCGGCCGCTGCGTGCGCTTGGGCGTGGGCTGCATGCCGTCGGGATCGCTTTGAGCCACCACCGCTGCTGTTCGCAGTCGCAGCCTCCCCCTGATCAACATCTTTTCGGGAGTCGACCGCCGCCTGCGCGGCTTGAGCTGCGCTTTCAGCAGCCACGGACGCAGCGACAGCAGTGGCGAGAGCAGCTGCGAAACAGCCGTCCTTGCCAAGCCTCAGAGGGTCGATTAAGTCGCGCTTCCCGAGCGATCGCGTGTACTGGACAGAGCGCTCCAGTTCCTGCATTGGAGGCATAAATGAATGCAGAGAAACAGAGGAGGCTGAGTAATTGACTACTGTTAGGTGCCAACACAACCCAAAAAAATAAGACTTCATTCTGCCAGCAAATTGACATTGTGCGCTCTTATGAGCCACGCAAGCAACAAAATAATGAGGCACCAAAGAAGTTACCTGAGCCGAATGGTCGCTGGCTCTTCTCTCGAGCTCGAGCCGTTTCCCTAACGCTGTTTCTTGCCCTGCTTTGATGAAGGCTGTCTTGGTAGCCGCTGCCACTACCGCGGCTGCCGCTGTGTCTGCCGCGGCTCGCATCTCAGAATTTTCTGCTTTGATACGACGACGCTCTTCTACCGCAGCCTGAGAACATATTGTCAAGTTAATACACAAACAAGTGATTGGCAGAAAACATCAACGAAGGCATAAAAAGAAGCGAAAGATAGAGCGAGAAAAACAACACGTTCAGAGAGGAAGAAAAGGGGTCCATTTTGAAAGCTATAAGCTTACGCGTTCTTCGGCAGCTGACACTCGGCTTGCTTTCACGGCATCCTGCCTCGCCGCGAGCTTCGAATTGCGCTGCTCCTTCTGGGTGACCCCAGTCCTCACCGTGCTCAAAAGCCGGCCGTTCACGACGAAGCCGGCCGTGAGCCGAGTAGGCGCCGCGCGACTCGATTTCTGCCATTTTTCCAAGTTGCCGTACCTGATGGTTTGTTTTTTTGGATTACGGAATGCGGAAAGCAAAGAGGTCAGACGCGGCAACCAAAGAGCAAGGCGGGCTAGAACATGGCAGGCAAGATATGCAAGAAAAACTAGAAAGCTCGCCACAAGACAGGACCTATGTATAGGAATGGATCATAAGTGCGGGGGGGGGGGTCAAAGAGAATGAAAGTGCAGAACGCTGTCTGAACTTACTCCTCGATGAACTCTTCTCTAGTGTAGCCGCAGCCGTCTGCAGCATCCACCCTTCTTTCTTCCGCGGCATCGTTCCATTTGCGAGCACCGTCTTCACGACCATAGCGAAGCACAAACTCTTCGCGCGTGAACAATTCCCCTCCTCGGCTCACGTCTTCTCGCTTCTCAGCGCCGTCTCCTTCGATCGCCTGTTTTGAGGCCATGTATTCCGCGAAGGTTTGCCTCTGCCCCTGCACGGCCATCAGATCTCGGTAGCTCGTGGCGTGAGGCGCCACCACTTGTCCTTGTGGAGACGACCCATTACTTCTACCGCCACTGCCACTTCGGATCCCTGGCCTCGGCAGAGGCCTTTTGGAAGGCGTGCGGGCAGACGGTGGCTGCAAATTGATTGCGGGTTTGGTGCGCCGCGCGCCAAGCACGTCGACGCCTCCGGAGAAGGCACGCCCCCAGAACCCTTGTCGAGTGTCCGACGACGGCGACTGTGAACCTTCTCCCGAGGCAGGCAGTGCACCCACTTGATCGTCTCCTTCGTCGTTTCGTTCGTTGTCGAAAGCGCCTTGGTCGTCGCCGTATTGTGAACCTCTTACTTCTTCGTACGACACCCGCTGGAACTGGGAATGGGTCACGCTGCTGCTGCCTTTCTTTAACCGGTTGGGGCGCCGTAGCTTCGCCAGTTCGTTCTGCTTCCGCGCGGTCGCTTCTGCCTCTTCTGCTGCTTTCGCCGCTGCCTCTTGCTTGGCCTTCTTGGCGCGGGCTTTGCGGCGCTGTTCGTACGCGGCGACTTCTTCCGCGCGCGCTTGCTTGAACGCCGCGTCTTCTTCCAGTTCCTGAGCGCGCCTTTGGGCCTCCTCCTCTTCGGCGACGGCTTTGGCGGCCGCTTCTGCCTCTTTTCTCTTGGCGTTCATGGCTCGTTTCCTCTCTCGCTGGGCTTCCTTCTCTTGTGCCGCTCGCAACGCGTCCTCTTCCGCCCATTTTCTCGCTTGCGCCTCGGTCTCGGCGTTGGCCGCTGCCTTTTCGGCGTCTTCCAGCCGCTTCTTCTCACGTTCCGCGTCTTTGATAGCCTTCCGATCGGCGCGCTCTCGCTCGCGTTGCTCACGCTCGGCTTTTGCGATGGCCCGCTTTTCCGCCGCGATTTCCCGGGCTTTTTGCACCCGCGCTTCGCTTTCGGCCTTGAGAGCGTCGGCGTCGTCGACATACTGCGGTTGGTCTTTCAGTTTCGTGCGTGGAGTTGGCGCGCTAACCCGGCCTCGAGCATACTTGGAAGGTTCGCTTTTGAGTGGAGCCAGGCCCCCAAGCGCAGCTGCCCGCTTTTTGTTCAAGGCCTGCAAAGCTTCGTAGTCCGCTTCCTTCTGAATCGCTTCTTCTCTCTCTTGCGCTTTACGGGCTTTTTTGGCTGCTTTTTCGGCTGATTTTGCCGCTTTTTTCGCGGCTTTTTCAGCTTCTTTTCGGGCCTTCTTTTCTTGCGCAGCCCTTTCTTTTTCTTCTTCGCCGCTAGAAACTGCGTCTACTTCTTGACTTGCAATCACTTTAATGTATTCCTTCAAGAATTCGTCGAGAACCTCAGAGGTGATGGTACCTATTGGCAGCGCCTCTGCTGAGCTTGAAGTACTAGACCCAGCTGCGCCATTGCTACTGCTACGACCACCTTTTTGAGGCTTTTGCACCTTGAGTTCAAGTCGGTCCGCTGCGAAGGTGAAGGTGTTCGATTCCCCTCTTGAAGTGGGGAACAAGCACTCGATATCTCCGTCTCCGTGCAAAAAGAGCACCTTCCCGACCGTACCCTCCGGTAATTCCGCATCGCTGCCCTTCCATGTAACTTCGTCACCAGCGCTGAAAGCGGCACTTTTCGCAGCCTATACATAAGAAACATGGACAGCAGGACACAGGATAGCATACAATGATAAAGTACAAAGAAAGTAGGATCAAAATGAGAAGAACAAAACATGCGTGCCCCTGAAAAAATGTTCCTTACAAAGCTTACCTGCAACGCCTCTTTGAATTTGGCTTCTTTAAGTGCATGCGCGCCGCTGCCGAAGAGCTGCAATGATGACGTGGGGCCGCTTGATCTCGCGAGCCCCACGACTGAACCTTGCTTCACTAAATCGTACAACCGAATGAACTCAAAAATGTCCACCTAATGATAGACACACAAGCAGAGAGAAGGTAGAATTAATCATATGAAAGGAAAAAGATCATCAGAATTCTACGCTCGCGAACCTCGAAATGTATATAATCAACGTCAAAATACTTTCACCAATGGTTAAATGCTTGAAGAGCGTACAGGAAAAACAGATTTATTAACATGTATATGTATGAGTGTGAAGAAAAAGCACAACTAAACTTAAAATTTTACCGTTCCACTTTTGTCAGCATCGGCAAGCTCAAACGCAGCGTCCAGGTCCTTTTCTGAAGGCCTCAGAGGAGCGCCCTTCATCAAAGTACTCACGAGCCCCTTGAACTCGGATTTATTCAGCACGGCATCGCTGCCAGCAGCTGCCGTAAACTTTCCTTCGAGGTCTTGAATCGACAAGCCTAGATCACTCTTTGGCGGTGGAGGTGGAGTAGTTGGAGGAGGCGGCGGCGGCGGTTTCGTTTTTCCACCCCCAAAGATGGAAAAGCGCTTTTTGGATGGTACAGCTGACTCAACAGAACCATCAGCAGCACCAGCAGCAGTAGCAGCGTCAGTAGCGTCAGGATTGGTATTATTGTTGCCACCACCCGCAGCTTCTTTTGCGATGGTGTTCACGCGCTTGATGATTGCTTGCCCTTGCTCATCGGTAAAATCACCGTCTTCGATGGCTTCCTCGACAATCTTGATACGTGAATGCGAGTACAAAGTGTGTTCGACAAACAAAGAAGGACGACGAAAATGAGGGGATATCAAATGATTTGAGGTACACAGAAGTCAATGTGCACTTTTTCATGAGGGCATCGAGGAGGCAAGATATTTGGGTCTCGACTTAAAACAAACACACAATGGATGAGCACAGAGTAGAAGATCAAATCAAGTTGCACGTTTGTTACCTCTGGCAGCTCTTCCATGGTTAAGTTTCCGTCTCGGATTTCGTCCCAAATGATGTTGGCCTCTTCTTCGACTCGAGGATCGTCAAACGGTGGGCTTCTGGGCGTTTGTGATGGCAGAGGTGGCAAAGGCGGGAGCCCAGTAGAACTATTGTTCTGAGGTTGCTGAGAAAGGCCAGGAAGGGGCGGCAACCCAAGTAAATCGTGCGAAAGCGACGAAGACGGTAATTGCCCCACGCTGTCATTTTTTTCGTCTTCATTGTCGCTCTCGCTGCTGCTGCTGCTGCTGCTGCTGTCGTCGTTGTCGTTCTTCACTTCACCGCCATTGTCGTCACCATCACCGTTCTTATCGGCGGTCTTTTTGGCGGCGTCCCTGTGCGCTAGAATGTGTTTGATCGCGGGCCGGTCGCCTGCGGCCATCGCGGCTTTCAAATCTCCTTCGTAAGGCAAAACGCTCGCTGGAGTAGCGGCACCACTCGGTGAAGCTTGGGAGGCAACGTAGCGATCGCGGACGAGTGCCACGACAGCGTTCCCGAAGGTTCGAGAATAGTCGCCGTCTTCCACCTGTACTTGGACGAGGCATCAAAATAACATTTTATGACGCAAAAAGCACTGAACTGAAACAAAAAGAGAGATTCGAAGACGAACCAGCCAACAGGTGAGACCAAGAAAGTGGGCATGTTGCCCAGCTGTGGTCCGTCCGTGCGAATGTGTTCAACTGCGGTCTTACCGCTTCATCCACCAGTCCATCGACGTCATCCACGGGCAAGCCCTCCTTGCGCAACTCCGTCAAAAGCTCTTCCGCCGCTGCTTCCACTTTCTTGACGTCCAAAGGTCCTACCATTCGGGCGTCGTACTTTTCTCGAGTGAGGCGTAAAATGGCGTCTCCTAGCGCTTTCGAGTAATCGCCATCGCTCACTGCATCGCCAATCATCTGTGCGAATGCATCCAAGAATTGGATGATTGAAAATCGCACCAGAGGGCGACGAATGTGCAAAAAGTAAACATGTACATGTAATCGTTTTAAAGGTGAACGGAAAAGTGTCCCTGGTGCACAATTATGGAAGAGGAGTTCACCGTGCAACCACTCTAAAATCTAAAACAATAGCGTTAAATATCGGCGGCACGCATTTACCGCAGCGAGGTCTTTGTCCGATATGATGATTCCTTTCACCCTTTCGTCCACTAAATCCAAGGCCTCTTCTTCGGCGACGGCGAGCTCTTCTGGCGACAACCCACTTTTGTTCGCTGCCGCGGCCGAAGCACTTGTTTGCTCTTCTTTGCCTTGGCCTCCTTTGCTGATGCTGCTGCTGCTTGACGCTGCGCCTGACCCACGACCACTTCCACCTCGGCCGCCGCTACTACCTCGGCCACCACTACCTCTGCCACTGTTGCTGTTTCCTCGGCCGCTGCTGCTGTTTCCTCCTCTGCCAGCTCCCTTGCCACTGCCGCTGCCTTTACCAACATTAGATGGACCTTTGCTCTCACCTGCTTTTGCACTGGCCGAACTCGACGGATTGCCAGCCTCCTGCTTGGGCATTGCCCCCGACACTACAGGCGGGTTCGGTGGCGGTAACCCCGCAGCTTTCGCGGCCGCCACTGCCTTTTTGTGCTCGGTAATCCGCTGCACTGCTGCTTTATCCTATTAAATATAAAGACAAATAGTGGTTAGGCTCAAGCTCTATTGTGGTTTCGATGAGTCCATGGAATGCAAGCCAAGGCTGCCCATCGTGGCTTACGCATCCTGATAAAAATGAGGGCAGAAGTGCTCATGTGCAAGATATTGTTATGAATCACACCTGGGCTTTCACAGCTTCATTCATGCTGCCGTTGTACGGTAAAGGAGGCAATGCCGCAGTGCTGCTGCTGTTGCTCGCAGTCTCCTCTGGATCCGCTGTTTTCTTGGTGGCAGCGTCAAAACTTTCAATGTGACGAAGCACAGCGTCGCCTACAGCGCGCGAATAGTCGCCTTCCTCGACGGCACCGTTGATGATCTATTGATGATGAGGCGAAGCGACGACAGAGTTAGAGGTTACAATGAGCAAGAAACTTAATCTGGAGGATACGAACACATGAAAACAGCCGTGCCATCGCTTGATGGTCGTGAAGAGCGAATGCCAATCATGATCAATATACATTACTCATTGAAGGTTTTTTGTTCAACCTCGCTGATTTCGGCCAACGGCACGGCACCGCGCTGGATCTCTTCCCACAGCTCGTTGGCTTCAGATTGGGCCATGCGCGCGTCTTCCGAGCTTAAGCCTTGGGCAGCTGCGCTGGTAGATGGTGGCTTCTTTGTGTCGACGCTCTCGTCTTTGACTTCTTCTCTGCCGCTCTTGCCACCTGTGTTAGCTCTGTTGCTCTCCTTGCCTGCTTGCTTTGTTTCCTCATCGGATACATCGCCGGCAAAATCTACCTCACCGTCCAAGTCCATATTCTCACCGTTGCTTTCTTCTGCCATGCTTGTCAGCGCTGCAGGTTTCGCAGCTGGCGGCGTTGGCGTTGGCGGCGGTGGTTGATACGCAGATAAGCGCGGGGGCGTCACGCTTCCTCGCGGTTGAGCATTTGAAGTCGCATCACCGCTGCTGCTCCCCCCTGGGAGGGCGTTTCCGTTGCGCACTGGCGACTTGCCTCGATTGTTGTTGCCACTGCCACCAAAGAGCCCGCTCAAAGTGCCTCGCTGCTGCTGCGGGATCGCTTCGACGAGGGTTTTGGCTCGTTCGCCTACTAGGGTACCGATTTCCGCTGCGTAGGCTTTCGAAGACACCGCTTTCAAAACCGCCTGGTCAAAAGAAACGCCGAAAGCCATCAAGGAGGCAAAGAGGCACATGAAATATGTTTAGTTGAACAATTGCTAGACGGCTTCGCAGTTTATCACAGACAACGCATGATATAATGAAGGGGCAGTTTGGGCCACGGGGGGGGGTAATATTTGCCTACCACTTCGACGGCAGCGTTGGTTTTCTTGATTTTCCCTTTCTTGGCAAGGTCGCAGATCGCGGTGGCGAGCGGCTCAACACAAAGCGCCAACAACACATCCAGCTGCGCTAAGACCTATTCACAAAGACACACCCCACAATTTCGACCAACAATTGTGAATTAGCAGTCATAAAATGGTAACACCCAATACGCGCGCAGAAATATCTATGCTGCTGCTACTTCTAAGTAGTAGCTCATATATTCGTAGAATAAACCGCACCGTATCAGCATGGCTGCGCGAGTACTCTCCTGCCACGAATGCTGCATTCACAGCTTCTTTCACTGCCCCAATTGTCATGGTTCCACTTTTCACGGCCTCGCAATAGTGCGAGGCCTTTTCCTCGGCCGTAGCCTTCGCAGGTGGTGGTGCCACAGCAGCCGCCGCAACAGAAGGCGGTGAGGGCTTCGTACTTTTGATATTGTCACGCAAGAGCTGCAGGATCAAGTCGCCAGTAGCTTGGTTGTAGTCGCCATTGGCCACTGATTCGGCGACCGATGCGGTTACATGCGCCTCCATTTTGCTCGGTGGCACCTAGATGTCATGACAGCGGATTACAGACAACACAACGATGGTATTGAGGCCTATCCTTTTAAAGTCATAATACCATGTTGGATTCATCGTGGGTTTGATGAGTGTACGCATACTGGTATAAGCCTGGTTCAATGGCCTTACAAGGGCAAAAGTTCGCTCCAAGTACCTTGTCTTTCGACAGGGTGGCCCACAGCGCGCTCGCTTCGTTGATCGACCGTTTCGTGTCAACCAGCCCTCCTCCTCCTTTCTGCGTAAGCGGCTTGGATGACTGGGGCGGCGGCGTTGGCAGAGGCGGCGGCTGAGAAGGTGGGGGTGGCTTCCCTGCTGGCGGTGGCGGTTTTTGCGACGGTTGTGGTGCTTTCGGGGGCGGTGGCGGAGGCTTCATGCCCGCAACAGCCGCCGCCACCAGCACGAGCCGCGCGATTTCGTTCGCCGTGGCCTGGGAATAGTCCCCGTCTTTGACGTTGGCGTTCACGAAGTCTTGGACTTCTTCGAGCGTCATCTCCCCCGCTTTGATTTCTTCCCAGAGGTCTCTCGCTTCGTTGCGCGCGCGCACTGTGTCGACGTCACCGCCATCGCCACTGGCCTCAAGAGGAGGTGGCATCGCGGTAGCAGAGGTGCTAGCAGGTGTAGGCTGCGGCGCTGTCAATGGGGATGGATCGGCTGTAGCTTTCGGGGTTGCGCCAAAGAAATCCACTTGTTTTCCATCTGACGCAGAAGATGGCGCTTCCTTGGAAGACTTTTTGCTGCCGAACAGCGAAAAGCGTTTTTTGGCCTCTTTCTTCGCTTGTGGCGGCGGTGGTCCCGGAGGCGGCGGTGGTTTTTTCTTGGTGGCCGGAGGAGCTGCTTGCTTCTTCTTGGCTTCATTTTCGCGGTGGAAATCTTGCACGAAGCGAACCACTGCAGTGCCCACTTCTTGTGAATAGTCGCCATCGGTGATTGCGTCGTTAATGACCTGATGGCATGACACAACAGAAGCACATGGCATCATGTGCCGAGCATAGAGGCCAGAAAAAGAACACGAAGTCAGTACTAAGTGTCCTCTCAAGGGTTCACATTGTTTGAAGAGGAAAGAATGAGGACTAAACTTCGCAAAAACTGTTGGAAAAAAATAAAAATAAACTGTTTGTGTCTTACGTCTTGCACTTCAGCCAAAGGAATGAGGCCTTTGTCTACTTCAGCCCATAATTCGCGTGCTTCACCCCGTGCTGCTGCTTCGTCAGCCGCTGAAAGACCTGTTGCTGCAGATGGTGACGCAACCGGCGGCGGTGCAGCCACTGGTGGTGGCGGCGGGGGTGGTGGTACGGGAGCTGGAGACGATGGTGGCGCGGGTGCATGGCCAGCAGCAACTGCAAGCACGTTCACTTGCCGAATGATTTCATTGCCCACCTCGTCTGAGTAATCGCCGTCGGCGACTGCATCGCGCACAATCTACGTTGCCAGGCAGATCGCCGAAGCGTTATTATGGTCTATGTACTCTAAATCTCAGAAGACAAAAAGGAACTGTGGGTTGCAAATGATTTCGCTTAAACCCTAACAGTGAAATACGTTCTCACCGGTTCGACTTCGTCTAGGGGCAACGTTCCATTTTGAACTTCAACCCACAATTCTTTAGCCTCGGCTGCAGCGTCTCGAAGCTCAGTTGGCGTGAGGGCCATCACGACGATAAAGCTCGCGAGAGTCTACCGTCTGCTTGTGCACCGATGCCGTCAGTTCGAAGTAGTGAGCGCACTAGCCTAATCTAAGACTATTCAAGGGGGCTTGCAATGGATGATATAAGTGGCAGTGAATAAAGTCTTGATGGAAGCATTAGACTATGTTCATGTACGGCTTGAGCTACTTCGGGCACATATTTCGAGGCAAGTAGAGTAACTTCTCGATGATCCTTCTTCCGTTCCCACGCCACAGACAGGAAACCACGATAACGGTTTCGTCCATTAGCCGATGAGCCAATCAATAACAAGCATGCTCCTGGCTGCAGTAAATATACATGACCAGGGGGCGGAACTCGGGCGTTCTAGAAATCCGAGTGAGAAACCGAGTCCGAGTGGCCAAATACTTATGGGCCGAGTCCCGAGTGAGCCCGAGTGGCCCAAGGCTTCAAACAACCGAGTCCCGAGTGAGCGAGGAAAAAACGTGGGACTCACTCGGAACTCGGAAGGGGAAACCGGGACACTCGTAAGTCTA
>Ga0307982_1004895_pt1 | contig 10533 bp, 2 predicted proteins | sample OrgLakmetagen989_FD_201847 | JGI IMG/M metagenome (GOLD analysis project Ga0307982, IMG submission 201847) | Saline water microbial communities from Organic Lake, Antarctica - #989 | ecosystem: Environmental > Aquatic > Non-marine Saline and Alkaline > Saline | place: Antarctica: Organic Lake... | reverse complement strand
AGTGCTGCAGCCTGCACACACTCCACAGCCCACACCATGCCTCCCCCAGTGCGCTGCTGCGGGCGCCCCCCCCCGCCGCGAAGCCAGCCTGCACCACTGCCCGCGCCTTGCCCCAGCCCTGCTGCATTACAGAGCCGTACTGCTGCAGGGCGGCGTAATACGTCATGGGCCCACGCCGCACAACGATGCGCACAATGAGGGACAGCAGCTTGCAGAACGCCGCCTGGCGCATTGGAAACAGGGGGTTTGCGTTGCTCGCATCCACTGCACAAAACCGCCCCCACATGCACTCCACCAGCACGGAGGGAAAGGATTCAGCCGGCAGCAGCCACTGCGCTTTGAGTGTCGCATCCGTGAAAATTGTGCGAGGCGTCTCCACACGTGCAGCGGGCAGCTGCCACACCTCATTGGGCGCCAAGCCAGCAGGGGGCACCCGTGCAGCCACCTCCCGCACCGCAAGCAGCGCTTCATCCACGGCCAAACACGGCGTGGGGATCTGTGACAGCGCCTCAGAGCCCACTGCCAAGGCGTCAAATGCCGCCACTTCCTCCGCTGTGGCGTTGCAGCCAGCAAGCAAGCTACCGGAGCAGCCGTGACTGGCCCATTGGGCATCTAGCTGCGCGGAAGCCGCAATTCCGTTGTGCCATGCCCGGCTGTAGTTGGCCACCAAGCTGCAAGCTGCACTGGCAAAAGCAGATGTGCCAGTGTACCGTGCTTGAGCCACGATGTCCGCTCGCTCCAGGGACAAATCAGCCAGAGTGGATGCCAGTCCGTGAGAGCCAGCTTGTACACTGGCAGCCTGGGAGCTCTCTCCAATGCCAGCCGACTGCTCCTGCGCGGAGGCGACCCCGTGGGTGCCCAGCAGCACCGTGGGCCGGTCAGTGAGCAGTCCCTGGGAGCCCCCCCTGACCACCCGTGCTGTGTGGTTCCACAGGGACGCCCCCAGCTCAATGTGCGTGCCAGTGCGTGCTGCGGTGCCCTGTGCAGACTCTGTGTCGCCCCGGGGCATGTGTCCTGGCCCATTGCTGGCGACCCCCTGCAGGGCAGTGGCACCGTGCATTCGGGCCCACCAGTCGCTGTTGGCGAATCCCGGCGACAGCTGCTGGAAGGAAGTCAGCTGAGTGCTGTGGTACAGCACCACTAAATCCGTCAAGTCACCCCCGATGACAAACCGCACCCCAGCATGCAGCGGCAGGGAGTGCTCGAAACTCCGCCGAAACGCTGCAGCGACCGACTGCGCCTGGTCCAGGATGTCCGACTCCACTGGGAGGCCGAGGTCGGGTGCGTTTGCTGGGGGGCGGTACTTGGCGTCGATCACGGCGGGGGGCAGCAAGTCCTCAGCAGTCAGGTGGGCCCTCGCAGCCAGCGATGCGGTGAGGGCGCCTGAGGCAACACTGGACAGGGTAGCCAAGCCGCTGCCTGCGCCTGTCTCTGCCGCATCTTCCTCGTTGTCCAACGACCCCACGGCATGGTCTGTCTCCTCTGAAACAGCGTCCAATCCTGCGTTGTGGTCAGTGAAGCCAAGCAAGTGGGCCACAGTTGGAACTTCAACTGCAACTGCATCTGATGTTGCGGAAGCCCCCAGCAGAGTGGCGGTTTCTTCTGAGCTGCCAGGCAGACGGCGAGGGGAGGCGCTGGAGCGCACCCCCTCTCCACCCCCCTCACGGGGTGCAGGGGGGGTGCCCGCCCCCACCCCCGGTTCGTCTGCGTCGTCTACAAACAAAAACAGGGTATGGTCGCTGTTGAAGCCTGACGAGGCTGCGGTCCAGCACTGCGCGGGCACCTCGGCTGCAGCCATGTCACCTTCACCCCCGCCATGCCCCAGAGCTGAGGCGAGGGCCGCCAACACCGCCTGCCGTGTTTCGTCAGGCATGCTGGTGAACCAGTGCGTCGGCACCGTGGCCATACGCTCGGCGTCAGGGGTGTTGGTGATGCCAATCACGGGGCGGGGACGCGATGACTGCGCATTCAGCTGGGCGACATACCCATCCGCGCCTTCCATGGAGCCGTCGGTGATGATCCACGCCTTGCCGTCCCCTGCTGCCGCAGCCACCTCCCGCACCAAGTCACGCGTGGCTGAGCCTAGGCGCCCTGCCTGTCCATCCTGGCTGTCCACAATGGACACAAGGGTGGAGGGTCGGTCCAGACCAAACAAGGGGCGGGCACCCCCCGCAGACACCCCCCCAGATGGGCCTTGTGTCGAGGATGCCTTGACCCCAGATGAGTTGCCCAGAGTTGAGCCCCCCTCAGTCTGTGCGAGGGGGCCCCAAGGTAGGCCCACCAGCCACAGGAACAGCTGGCGCACGTTACACCTGGGCCCGAGCCGCAGAAACGGCACCCAGGACGACACCAGGCCGCGCACAGATGGGTCATCCACACTCAAGCCAGCAGTGATGCCGCCGTCCCCGCTGTTCAGGCCCGAGCCGAGCGAGCTGTCTGTTGCACCGCTGTCTGATGCAAAGGCGCCCGTTAGAAACGGGATGCGCCCCCAAGCCAGCACGCCAGGGGGGGGTGCAGGGATGGCTGGAAGCGCACTGCCGGAGCCCATGCCGCTGCTGAACATCCCAAGCGTGCCGCTGACTTGGGGCGGGGGGTACACAGGCAACGGCAGGTCGGTGCCTGGCTCTCCAGTGTGGGGGGTACCCTTGAGCGCTTCAACTAGGGGGTCGAAGGGGGGGCTCAAAAGCGACAGCAGCTCATGTGCATCCTCTGAATCTGAGCCTTCATCGTGGTGCACCACCAGTGCGTTGTGCAGGGCCAATCGCTGCGTCTGTGCCTCTGACGCGTGGCTGTTTGTCAGCACATGTGCCACTGCTGCCCCCCGTTTGAACAGCATGCCCGCCACCAAGTGGGGGAAGCAGGGCAGCGGCACAGGCAGCAGGGTGGTGGGGCCGCCCTCGGCTGCAGCGCGTGTGAGCCGTGTCGCCGTGGTCTTGATCAGCACCTGCATCGCTTCAGCCTCTTGTGCTCGCTGGGCGGCGCCAGCTGCAGGAGGGGACAGCATCAGCTGCACAGGGCAGCTCTGGGGCGCAGCGGCAGCCACACGTGCAGCACTATGGTGTGCAATGCCGCCCAGTGTGGGCCTGTGCAGCAGCAGGTCGCCGTGCGACGAGGTGGCGCCGTCGTTGTCGCCTGGGGACACCCCCCCCTCCCGATGCACCGCCGCCACCAGGGCAGCCTCAAACGCGAGGCCTGCTGCGTGAGTGTACACATTGTCCGCAGACACTGCCATGTGCGATAGCTGGGAAGCGTCGAAGCCTGAGTCCAGCAGATACCGCAGGGAAGACAGCTTCCCTGTCATGCTACCCATACTGCCCTGCACCGCCAACTGCAACTCGGCGGGCGGAAGGAAGAACAAGTCGTATCCAAGAGGAACAGCTTCAAAGGGCGAAACACGCATGCTTGTTGCAGTTGCATTTTGCCCCCGCCCCCCAGCCAAACGCCCCACAGCCCGTGCGACACTGCGGGTGTGGTCGCCGAAGAAGCTGCCCCGCCCGTGAGTGTCGCCGCCAGGGGCGTGCATGCCCACAGCTGCCTCAGTGGCGCCACTCAGCACTGCGCTCCACATGCTTGCTTGCACGGGCAGGGGGAGCAGGCTGCTGAGAATGCGGTGGAAGCGCACATCGGACGGCAGTGGCTGCAGCACCACATACTGCACCTGAAAGGTCAAGTGTTCCGCCAGGCGTGTTCGTGTGACCTGTTCCGCACCAGCAGCTGTAGCGGATGCTGCGGTGCGTCGTTCCCGCCCGCTCAGTTTCCCTCGTTTCAGCGGCAGCACCACCGGCACCCGCACTGGGGGCAGAGCTGGAAACATGTCTACATCGTCAAGGGCAGCCAGGTATTTAGCAATGGCGAAGTTTCCCCGCCGGAACGCAATACTGAGGGCGGTATCGCCGCTTTCCCTGCCCTGGGCGTTCACATTTGAGTGTGCCGATTCCACGAAGAAACGCACGAGAGACACTGGCGCCGACGGGCGCATGTGGCACACCTCCATCAGCGCAGTCCAGCGCTCAGTTGGCCGCCCCAACAGGGCCGCGCCCTGCTCCAAAATGGCCTTTAACTCGTGCGCTATCTCATCAGCAGTGCGGTTTTCGTTCTCAGCCACAACGTCGTACTGGCTGCGAAATTGCGCAGAGATGCGCATTTCGATGGGGCGATGTACCCGGTGCTCAAACAGCGGCGCGGACGGGTCAAGCCCGGCGCCCCCAGGCAAGAATGCAGCGTCCTGAATGTACTCCCCGCCTGTGCCCAGCACGCGCACCAGGTGTGTGACCCGCGCCCTGGCCTGCTGCAGGGCGGAACTGCCCTCATTCAGGCGACGCATCGAGGAGCCGTCGCCACCGCCAGCAGCTGGACCGGCCGCGCTTTCATGCAGCATCACCGTTTGCTGCATGGTGCTGTTGCTGGCAGAGGCAGATGCACCGACCCCCCCTTCACCCCCTTCATTGTCTCCCGAGGGACGGTGGATGAGCCACGCTGCGAGCTCAGTGTCCACGCCAGCGTCATTGGCGCTAATGCTGCCCCGAAAGGCAGTCATCAGACGACTCACCCGGCGCTGGGCATACTTGGACGCCTGCTCCTCCAGCAGTTTCCGCAGGTGGTCTGCAGCATGCCCCTCTGTTTGGGCGTCCACTGCCTCCTGCCCATCCAGCCACAGCCGCAGCTCCTTCAGCTGCCGGCGGGCATCCACGTGCTCCCACGCCGCCAGCAGCAGCTGCACGATGTCGCGGTGCCCACAGCTGGCGGCGTGGTACAGAGGGCCCTGTCCTGTTTCGTCGCTCAGCGACAGGCCGCTACCCACCCATGACATTTTCAGGGGCTGAGCCCCCCCCCCGGCTCCTGTGGGGGTGTCGTCGCTTCCACCCCCCACTTCACTCCCTTCTTGTGCCAAGCCTGACAGCAGTGTCAAGTCGCTGTCATACACCCCCACTTGTCCCTCAGAATACACATAGAAGTCCAGCAGCTCCTGCACAGCCTCCTCGTGACCCCCCCTACACGCAGCTATGAGGGGGGTCTGGCGCCGTGGGGGGCTGTGGTCCGTCAGCGGGGAGCGAGCCAGGTGATTGCACGTGATGTACAGCCTGCGGGCCAGCAGTGGCAGCACATCGTGCAGCGCATCATAGTCCCCCCCGGCTGCCGCCGCCGCCAGCAGATCCACTGCCCGCTGCCGCAGGCGGTCCAGCCGCGCCCGCTTGCTGTTGTCGCTGGCAATGGAGTCAAACACGCGCTTGGCGGCGCGGCCTCCAACGCGGCCGACCCCCATGCTCTCGGCAAACCCCCGTGCAAAGGCGTCGAACAGGAAGCGACCAGTGAGCATGTCACGGGAAGAGGGGGACGGGGTCGCAGCGCCCCCCCCCCTCGCAGCGCCAGCAGGGAGCAGCGAATCTGAAGTTATGAGGGCGCGGTCCGTTCCACTGGATGTGCTCTCGGGGACGTCTTGGAATCTAACCCCCTTGGACCCACTTGGCGATGCACTTGGACTGTTGCGGGGGGTCGTCTCGCTAGTGCGTTTTGCGGAGTGCTCTGCTTCTAGGTCCTCCTGCATTGCATCACATGCTCTGAGGATGTCCAGACACTTCATCATGAAGGGACTGGCGTTTCCGCCTGCATTTCCGCTGGGTGATGCTCCCGATGCTGTCCCTGTTGAAGCACCTGCAGTGGACATACCAGGCTGCACCTCGCTGCCAGCACGCCTGGATGCAAAGTCCAGCCCCAGCGTGCCCATTTGCAGGGGGGGCACCGGCTTCTCCGCGGCTGTAGTGGCAGCCAGCATGGCTTGGTGGCGACACATCACCATGCTCCGGGCGGCCACCTCCGCTGGGCCGTCCAGGCGCTCTGTGCCCAGGAACAGGCCCCGCAGTGTCACGTTACTCTTTGCCCCCGCACACAGCTCCACAACGCCAGTGGAGCCCAGTTCAGAATAGGACACCGAGAGATACTCCAAGTGAGAGTTCCCCACAAGCATGCTGCTCAGCTGCCGGCCGCTCTCGGAGTTCAAATTGTTCTGGAACAGCCGCAGCCGAGTCAGCGTGTTGTTGAACTTGAGTGCCTCACACAGGGCAAGAACACCCATGGGGCCCAGTTTGTTCCCAGTGAGGTGCAGCTCCCGCAAGCACCCCCTTCTCACCCGGGAGGGGGGGGGGGTGCTCTGGCCATGGGATGTGTCTACCTGGGGATGGGATAGGAAAGATGCAAGCAAAGGCGAAGCAACACTGCTGAGGCTGCTGCTGTGGTGTGCCAGGGGGGGTGCAGGGGGGGGCAGCACGCCAGCTGCGGCATCACTCACTGCCCGGGCCACAGCAGGGGCCCGAGCAGGGGAAAGCGGCCCGCTATGAGCCCCGCCTGGAGCATTGCTTGGCGCGGCCGGTGGCTTGCTGGCAGCCTCACTGTCAAATGAGGGATATGTGAGCAGCAGACAGAGGGCTGGAGCAATGTCTGCAGACAGGCCGTTGCCATCCAGCTGTAAAACCCGCACGCCTGAGGCACCAGCATAAGCAATTGAGGCAGTTACTGCTGAAACAAACAGCCCAGGCGGGGGTAAGCACCTTGTGATGGCGACACGGGCAGGGGCAGAGGGAGGAGAGAGCGCTGACCACACAGCTGATGCTGCCACTGGTGGCAGCTCGCATCTGTCAAACCGGAGGGTGTGTAGTCTGCAAAGAAGCACCAGGGATTGAAATCGTGTACAGACGTGCAATATAAAATGCTTCACGGCGCTCTTGAGGCATTGCGCAACGCTTTGAGCAGCAAGCATTGTTGAAAGCAGCCCTGCATGCACCTCCTTTGCACTCGTACCTTGCTAAGGTGTCGTCCTCAACGCAAGCAGCACAGCGAGCGGCTACTGAAGACATGATTGCATCCACAAACTCTGAAGGTTGGTGATCGCCGCCTCGTTTGGCACCAGAGATGGAAATCTCAGTGATATTTTGAGGCAAGCCATAGCGACGCAACCACCGCACGATGTGCTCTTGAGCCGATTGGCTAAGCCTCTGCATAACAAGCACTGGGGATGCGCGGTCGTACTGGATACGGGATCCATATTCATTAGATAAGAGGGTCCATGCTCTGTTCGTTGCTGTCATTCCAGCAGTTGTGGAGTGGGAGCCACTCGAGCCATCTAGCAACGACATGTCTTCCGCACTACTGGCAGGCGAAGATGCTGCTTCCAGCTGCTGCTCCACGTAGCTGCAGCTGCAAATAACCAAACAGCCCTTTTGCTTCTCAGTATGTTCACTGGTTACTCTGATGATGGTGATTTAATAATAACCTCCCAAGCGAACGATTTCTGACGTTTGGACCACAGGGCCTCGCTCAGAAAAGAGACACCTTGCAAACTTGCTGGTCTTTCTTGCACTGATTCATCTTGCAGGTGGTCCTTATAGGCTGCTTCAATGCATAAAACATTGAGCGATTATTTCCAATTGCTAAAGCTGCATTCTAGGACATTCGTAACCCAAGAATCCCACTTTGTAGATTGCGGCGTTTCACGGCGAAACATTTCTTGCCGTGCAGGACAGCCCCGAAATTGCCTGTTCTGAAACAAGAGCAACTATGGCAGCAGCGCAAGACGAATTAACTACTCTTCGCTCAAGAGTGGCTTTGCTTGAAGCTGAAAATACAGCCCTGCGGGCACAGCTTGGAGCGTCAAAAGAGACAACTCACGCTGCCTCCTCCACAGCAATGGAGGAAGCCGTACCTGATTGGATGAAGACATCGCTTACCCGCACTGAACTGGTGCGGTATAGCCGACAGATGCTTGTTCCTGGTTTTGGTGCCGATGCTCAAGTGAAGCTGCGGAATTCGCGGGTGTTGGTCATTGGTGCCGGCGGATTGGGCTGCCCTGTCGTCATGCTGCTGGCAGCTGCCGGCGTGGGCAGCATCACTGTGGTGGATGACGACACAGTGGACACCTCCAACCTGCATCGCCAAATCGGGCACAGCTCTGCCTCGCAGGGCTCCCCTAAGGTGGCCTCCCTCCTGCAGACGGCGGGGGGCATCAACCCTACGGTGCAGCTGCACGGGGTGCACGAGCGCTTCACAGCCAGCAACGCGGCAGCCCTGGCGGGGGAGTGTGACGTCATCGTTGACGCCAGCGACAATCCCGCGACCAGGTACCTCGTCTCCGATGCCGCTGTGCTTGCGGGTGTTCCGCTTGTGTTCGGCGCTGCACTGGGCATGAACGGGCAGCTCTCCGTGTATAACCACGCAGGGGGGCCGTGCTACCGCTGTTTGTACCCCGAGCCACCCCCAGCAGGATCCGTGCAGTCCTGTGCCGACAACGGTGTGCTTGGTCCAGTGCCTGTGGCCATTGGGGCGCTGCAGGCGCTGGAGTGCATCAAGGTGCTCACAGGTGTGGGGCAGCCCCTGTCCCAGCGCTTGTTGAACATGGATGCGGAGGGAGTGCGATGGCGCACCATCAAGCTGCGGGGCAAGAGCGCGGGGTGTGCTGCGTGCGGGGATGCGCCCACCATCACCAGCATGCAGCACTCCCAGGAGCTGCTCACTGCATGCGGCCTGGTGCCAGTGGAGGGGGCAGGGGCCCACGCCGGCGAAAGTACCCCCCCCTTGGTTTCACACATCCACGCTGACGGATTCGTTGAAGAGCTTCGCTCAGCCCAAACCGGAACACGCGCAAAGCCGTATGTGCTGGATGTTCGTTCTTCCGAACAAGCGGGCATGGTGGGCCCATCCGCAGGCTCAGCCCACTTGTTGGCTATCCCCCTCTCCAAGTTGCAGTGGCGCCCAGAGGCCATGGAACAGGTGAAGCAGTGGGCGGCGCCGGCGGGTGGGCAGCCTGTGCGAGTCATGTGTCGGCGGGGTGTTGACTCAGTCACGGCCACTGCACTGCTTGTGGCTGCAGGCGTTCCAGCTGAGAACATCAAGGGCGGCCTGCTGGCCATGTCGAAGGTGGACAGTGCAGTGCCCACGTACTGAGGCAGCACACACTGGGGTGTGGTGAGAGCTGCTAGCTGGAGGCTGGATATAATTAAAAACACACACAATGGACACACCCGGGGCGATCAGTGAATGACCAGCTGAGACCCCCCCCCACGCAATGAGGGGTACCCTGACGGCAACTCCTCTCCCCCACCTGCACTGCTGCCGCCGCTGCCTGTTGTGCGGCTGCGAGGGTTGTCTGTGGTGACTTGCAGCACCAGGTTGGCAACCGCCCCTGCCAGGATGCCTGCCCGGGCCTTCCGGGAGAAACGCCCTGTGAAGAGGCACAGCACCATGACAAAGCCCAAGAAGAAGCCACCCATGAAGCCGCAGAAGAAGTCGGCCCATGTGCCCTCCAGCGACCCAGGAGCCCCCTCGTCCTCCTCCTCAGCACCCCCCCCCCGGCGGGACTGGATCATCTGCAGGAAGCGCTCGTGCCCAGCGTCGGCAGGAGCAGCAGCAGTGCCGTCGCCCTCCTCTCCTTCGACCCCCTCTGTGCCCTGGTGGGGCTGGTGGGGGGCGCGGGGGGCGGCCGCAGCTGCCATGAGGGGGCGTAAATTCACGGCGAACTCGGAGAAGGGGCCCTGTTGCCGCATCCACTCCTCCTCTGCCCGGGCCATGTGGGCGGCATCAGACTCGCCCTGTGCCCGGGGCATGGCGGCCACCACCTCCTGCACCCCCGCGTAATACGAGGCACGCAGGACGCCGATGCCGTCTGCGTCAATGCCCAGGGCGCGCAGGCGGCCGAAGCCACCAGTGGCCAGGGCCTGCTGCTCCGCATCCCCAGATGCCTGCGAGGCATCCACAGGTGGGGCAGTTGGGCCTGTGCGTGCCGGCTGTGGTGCGGTGGGCGCGGGGGCGGCGCCAGTAAGGCGGCCCTGGGAATCTAACAGAGGTTGTGCCCCCGGTGGCGGCTGTGATGCGATGGCATGCATAACGGAGCTGTCCTCAATGCCAGATGCGCTCAAGGTTGCACCATCAACCAGCACTTTGCCCATGAAGATCAACCGCAACGATTTCCCGGTGCACATTTCGTGCAGCTCGCCAAGCGCCAGCTGCGGAATGTGCGGGGAAGTGCGCATGCACAAACATTACGTGGCATTAAAAACTAGCGCGACGAACCATTTCTTTGAACCGACGAACTGTACATAGCGCAATATTATCAACTGCTACATCGACACGCTGACCAGTCACTGTTCGAACAACAACAGTTGCTGCCATGACTGCTGGCGTTTCGAGCTGCCTGCACGTCAATCAGCAAATCAATAGCCTCGGCAGCTTTGCACAACAAACAGGGCCCATTCACCGCAAGTGCGCATGAAGCCACCCATTGCACAAACCACACTGTTGTTTGCCAGATAGCAGCTCATTCATGGGCACATGAGCGGCAAGGGACAGCATGGCAAATTCGGGGGTGCCAAATAATTGCCACCTCCCTCTGCCCACAGCAGCTTCATCCGTAGTCACAGTCAGTCATGAGCTGCCGCCAACTTGAAGTGGCTTACAAAATACTGCAAAGTTCTTCAGCTCGTATGCTTCACGGCAGTATCTGCGTATTATTGAATGTTATATGGCAGGCATTGACCGGCCCCGGTG
>Ga0307982_1004891_pt1 | contig 10537 bp, 9 predicted proteins | sample OrgLakmetagen989_FD_201847 | JGI IMG/M metagenome (GOLD analysis project Ga0307982, IMG submission 201847) | Saline water microbial communities from Organic Lake, Antarctica - #989 | ecosystem: Environmental > Aquatic > Non-marine Saline and Alkaline > Saline | place: Antarctica: Organic Lake... | reverse complement strand
AATTCCATCTTCCATCTCGCGATAGTAGTTAGAAAGATCAAAAGCAAATGTACCAAGCTAGGAAGGGCCCTGGGAGTAAGTCCACGTGGAAGTCAGACAAGTGGCAAAGGTTCTCTCGTATTCCGTTCTTCGGTATTCGGGGCGGCAGGAATTTACAAATTAAATTTTCCCCACAGCCCACAGCCACATCTACAGGCCCCGAACCGAAGAAATGGAATAAATTGTGCTTTTTTTTTTTGAGTACTTGACCAAAACCTGATATTTGGACCTGCCACTGCAATTCCGAAATCAAAACCACCGCATTTGCGCATGGCCGATTCTGTATCTTTCGAGCTCTTAGCTCTTGTTTATTGGAATCGAGTTCGGAGTTGAAGTTGCGAGTCGAAAAGAGAAAAAAGAATTGGCGTGGCCACCAACGGGCTGTCAGTCACCTTCGTGCGGACATCGAGCTCGCCCATCGCTCAACTTGGTTGCGCTTGGCTTTGCCGTTGGGGGGAGGCCACCAGCTGCCGGGCAGCGCGAGCACGCCCTCAAACACCGCGATGCACTGGTCCCGGTAGCTCAGGGTGGTCCACGGCTCGCGAAAGCGATCGTGCAAGCGCTGCAACACGTCCACCAGCCGCACTTTGTACAGTTCTATGGTTGACGACGAGACCGACGAGGGACTTCCTGGGGCTGCTGCTACGGCAGTAGCTGCAGTTGCGCTGGTGCCCTCTAATATAACGTTGACACAAGCCGCCAGCACGGGCACCAGAACGGGGTAGGTCTCAGAGGGGCTGCTCGATGACTCCTGCGCTTGAGGTCGTTGACTGCTGTTTGACCCGGATGAAGATGACGTTGGCGGTGGCGCACATGTAGCGTTAAAGACCCAGCCCGCGATGCACCACAGCGCCACGTCAGCACGCAAGGGCGAAGGCCAAAAGTACGACATGGCGCGACGAGCTCCGTGGTCGTTGCCACCACCACCACTGCTGCTGCTGCTGCTGCTGCCAGACCCTCCACTCCCAGGAGCTGACCCAAAGGCTGCAGTGAGCAAAGCCGCGTATTGCAACCGCAAGCTTGGATCGTGCACGCGCCTCGACTCGCTCACTGCTATTGCTAAAGCGCCATGAAACTCCAGCGCCAATGCCTTGTGGTTCAAACCTTGGCTGTGGTGGTTCTCAAAGGTGGGCTGGTTGGCTTCGCCTAGGCGCGCGTCGGCCGGCGGCACATGTGCGCGCAACAGGGCAGCGAGCAAGCTCAGCGCTTTGGCGGCCTTCTTGTCGGACCGCAAATGGGGCACGATTTTCACGAGCGCTGCCACTGGATCAACGCCACTGTTGCCAGATTTGCTGCTGCTGTTTCCACCACCACTAGTCTCGCTTGCTGAGTTACCTCCGTTGGGAGCATGCTCTGATGGCGTAAGATTGGAGGAGGCGTGATCAGGAGTGGCGGCAGAGGAACTACTAGATTTGGTGAGCGCAGCCTTCCATCGCGATAAGAGTGCATCTTCAGCCACTGAAGCAGCTGCGTCCGAAGTCTGTACACGATCACACACATGCACGCACAAAGAAAGCCTTTTAGTTGTGAAAAATGAAAACTTGCTGCGAATCGCAACTATTGAAAAAGGGGTAGAGATGCTACGAACTCATTCACTTTGCTTCTGAAGTCTCTCTAGTGGGTGCACTAGCTCTGACTCTCTCATACCTGCGCGGAGGCCGCCGAGGCAGCGTGCGGTCCATTCAGTGCTACGATCAAAGCCGCATCGCTGGGCGGGCCTAGCCCTTGGAGCTCGAAGCACGCGGACACTTCAGATGCAGGCGCCAATGCAGGAGCTTGAGATGCACCACCTGCGTGTGTACTAATGCTGCTATGACCACCGGCAATACTATTATTGATGCATGGCCAGTGCACTCGCCTCGCACGTTTCGCTGCCACTAGGCGCGCTCCACCATTGTCATCTTCTGGTGCAGCGGCAGCAGCAGCAGCCATGTCAGGTACAGCATCGCCTGAAATATATGCGTTCTTTGAATTCTCAGGAGCAGCAGCATCAGTCGCATCATCATCATCAGCAGCATTGCGCTTTCGTTTGAGGGCAGACTTCACCGGCTGCAGCGACGGCAACGGTGGCGCAAAAGGCGGCGTAGAGGACGAAGGCGGCGGCAAAGCAGGCGGTAAGCCCGACATTGAGAGCTCAAATGCTTTCGGCATCTCCGCGTAGAGGGACAGCAAGCCACCGTCGCCATCCTTGTCAAGGTGGCTATCGCTGCCTGCACTGCCGCTGCCGCTGCTGTCTGCCGATAGAGCAGGCGCTGGTGTTGCAGTAATGTGTGCTTGTTGCAGATGCGCTTGCGAAGAAGAAGACGAAGAAGTCCACTCGAGCTCGCCGTCGTCTCGAATCCCACGCCGCTTTCGCCACGAGGTGAAGACGTTCTGCAGCGCGCGGTAATCCATGCCACTAGAGCTTGATGCATTCGCCATGCTCCGAACCTTGCATGTGTTTGCGAAGATACAGCATGGTCAAATGAACTTAGCAAACAAAGATAGAGTAGCGCTCTTGAGTAATAGCATGGAACAGTGTGACAGTATTCCTACAGCATTACCAGAGTGAGATACTCAGCGATAGCAGGGCACTCGAGGGACGCCCACCCGTTACTAGCGCAGTCTCGCTTGGCAACCCTCACCGCCTCGTTGCGGACTGCAAGTGGTGCAGAGGGAGGTAACAGGCCCTGTTCAAAACAAAGTATGACCAAATTCATCATCAATGGGCGGGCGAATGGGCAAGGTAATACTTTGGTCATTGAGATAGGTTTGTGATTGTGAGAAGAGCTCACCTGCCACGGCAAACGGCCGCCGCGAAAGAGGTACGCCAACACAAAGCCTGCGCTCTCGAGGTCATCCGCTGCGGTCTTTCCATAGCTCCTCACAGGTGCCCCTTCGTAACCGTGCGCTTGTTCCGACAAATACCGCACACTCCCCACTAAATTGGCACTTTTGGTTCGCACAGGTCCATCGGAGGTTGACTCAGCTTGTACTGCGCTAGCTTCGACGCTCTGATGAGTGATGTTGCTGCTGCTGAGGATTGCGCTACTATTGTCTAATTGTGCTTTCCCAGCGTAGGTTGACAAAAAGTCGGCCACGGCTGCATCCTCATGTTCACTGGCAATCTCACCGCCCTTGGTAGAATCCTTGCTACTGCTGCTGCTGCTGCTGCTGTTATTACCGTTAATTTTGTTTTCATCATTGCTGCTGCTGGGAGCTGCTTCGCCTGTACTGCTTCCATTATCATTGCTATTGCTCTCGCCTGGCTGCGGCGTTACTAAAGGGCATGCCACACCGAAGTCCAAGAGAAAGAGCTTGTTGGCTGCTGGTCCTCGACCCACCACGAAGTTTTCTGGCTGCGCATGCGACAGAAGTGTTGGTAAATTAACAGGAAAAATAGCACAAGTCAGTGAGGTCTGTTTTACGACATTCGATGATGATTCCATTTGGGGTTTCGTGTATGACGATGGCACTTCTGAATGCGCACACGTCATGTCTCCTGTAGATATTACTTGCCGGCACGCACCTTAAGATCACGATGGCAGAAGCCAGCAGCATGCAGGCGCTCAAGCAAGCCCACCATTTGCTCTCCGAGTGAAAGCACCGTCTTCAAGCTCATTCTTCTGGGCGGTGGTGTTGGTGGCGAGGTGAAACCGTTCGACTGTGACGAAGCAGACGATGAGGAAGGATGAGATGCCGCAGCTCCTTGCTGGCGACTGGCAAGCAAGGCACCCAAGTCCGGACCCAGGGCTTCCATGGCTAGCACATGTAAAGCACACGCCTGAGGTGTGGGCAGGGAAGTAGAAGGCGAAGGCTCGTGTCGCCCAAAGCGCGCAACTGGAAAGCCACTGAATGCCTTGTGACTAGAGTTAGGGTCGGTAGATCCATCAGTCTGGCGTTGACGCAAAGCTTCGTAGACGCGCCATTCGTTCACCATTTGTTGCTTGCGAGCTGACTCCTGCGGAAGAGAAACAAGATGGAAATATTCGGAGGAGGCAGCCGGCGAACCACAGCAGAAAGGATTTCGCGCAATACATCCAGAACATTATTCGAGGTTTTATGTGTATGCGATTGTGCTTTCTACATAACAGTGCAAAATAGAATCCTTCATTGTTTCATTGTTTCATTTGTGTCTCCAAGGTTTTATCGGTTCGAAGATACCTCTTCGAGCTTCAAGACTAAATCTACTCGTGGGCCTGTTTCGTCGTCGTCGGCACTCGGCGCCCCTCGAGCCCATGCAGCTGCCAAGACGTCACCATGGTGCACGGTACCCGTGGCGCCATGGCGAATGAGGGCGCCAACACGGTACATGCCGCAGAGCAACTCTGGTGGATTGCGTGCTTCCGCTGCTCGAACGTCTTCAGCGGCTTCGCGTAGTTGGGCTAGGGTGTGGGACGTGTTGACAGCAGATGCAGTCAACGCTGAATCACTAGCACTAGCACCTTGGTGCCCAGCACTTAGCACAGACCACATTGTTAATTCGAGGCTATGCTCAGGGGATCTTCAGACTATCAGCTGGCGGCCAGTGGCTGGCTAGCACGCTAGCTCTCAAGGCGCGGCTATCTGATTGCGCATTTTTTGTACACGTGGAGAACGTGATCACGCGAAATTTCGGGTCGTTGTTTTTGGTCGTTTTGTCGTGAGCTTCAGAATTCAGCAGTTGGGAAGTGGGAAGTGGGCAGGCAAAGGAACGAAGAACGAAGTATCTGTAGTGACAGCAACTCAGCAACAACTTAGCGCTAGCGCGCCAGCTAGCTACTTTAGCTAGAGGAGCTTTTAGGCTAGACCACGCCAGTCGAGAGCCTATGGCCAAAGCGCTCGCCTCTCGTGGGCGTGGGCTCGTCAAAGGCGATGGCGCATGGCGCTCGTTCATGGCCTACGATGAAACGGACGACGCCGCGATGTTACCGGAGTCTCCAAGGGCAGACGAAGCGCAAGAGTATGAGGACGTGACGACGCTGGACTCGGGGTCGCTGTTGAGCAGCGTGAAGCCCAAGAGACTAAAGCGCGCGTCCACGCGAATCAGAGTTGGCGTTATTTTGAATAGACCCGAATCTAGGGGCGACGATGACCCGAGCGGTGGACAAGGAGGCGATGCGCACCCTACCGATGCGGCAGTTAGCACGGCGTCGAGCGGAGTTGAGGCTTCCGACTTGGGCGGCGTCATTTCCCAACAGCCTGGTTCGACATCACAGGCTGCGTCTGCTTTTGACAACGACAAAAGCTTTGAAGGCGATGACTTGGAACTGTTGGACGTGGATCTGGAGGCAGATGAGTGGGTAGCGTTAAAAGTCTCGCGCTTCGGCCAGCCCTTGGAGGTCTTAGAGCAACGGTACCGCGAGTACCGGAAACTGAAAGCCAAAGAAATCAAAACGGACCCGAAGCCCGGTTGCTGCTCGTGGGGCTGGCTGTTTCCTACCCGAAGTTGCAAGGCACGTTTCCTGCTTTGTTGCACGCGCTGCGGTGCTGGCGGCCCCGAGACTCCGTGCGCGTTCTGCCTGTGCATAGCTAGGAGGGCGCGCGGCGAAGTAGCGTTACACGGTAGCTTGCCGCGCCGCAATAAGTGCGACGTGTGCTTGGATCATACGGCCATATGGGGGCGTCGGTGCATCAATGGGCCAGAGACTCCACCGGACGACGATGAAGACGCCACTGGTACTGAAGAAGGCGACGATAGCACCTCTGCTGCGAAGGGCGCTGTGACAAATAGGCTCGGGCGGTCAGCATCTGTAGCACCCGAGATTACGGCTGAGTCACCGGCTGCGGACAGCGAATCAAAAGACGAGGCTGTTGTGGCTGACCAGGCTAACGATGAAGGTAAAGAAGCTGACCACGAAGTTGGGAAGCCTGCGGGGCCACCCGTGCTGCGCGTTGGGCTCGTGCACATGCGAGCACTCGAAGCGCTAGTGCACTTCTTGATGGGCTTAGAAACCGAAAAGTTTAAGCCTTTGGATCCTGACGGCACTGCTGTGGGCAATATCGTTGCCCGCGATACTTCGGCTGCAGCAGAGGACCCTTTTATGGTGCTCTCCGAAAAAGAAGTGGCCGCCATCGAAAAAGCAAAAGTTGCGGAAGACGCAGCACTCAAAGCGCGTGCTGCGAAAGCCGTTACATCGCTCTTGCTCGACGACAATATCTTAAGCCTGGAAGCAACTTGGCGACTCACGGCGTGGCTAGCAGGCACCCATGGAGCAACTACCCATCTGACGAAGCTCAGTTTGTGCCACTGCGACCTTGGTCCCCGGAGCACCATGCTTGTGGTGGAGTCCTTGCCGCGGCTGCTGTCCTTGCAGCACTTGAATCTGGCATGCAACCCTCGGCTCAGCCTTCCTGTGCTCTCCGCGGGGATATCTAACCCGCGCGCATGCCCTGCTCTGAAGCATATAAGCGTTGCGCTGTGCGAAGGCAGTGAAGCGGAGATCGTCGACTTAATCGTGGCCACCACTCGGCTATCAAGCTGCCCCAACGTGCGGGAGCTTGAGCTGTGGCAAAACCTTACGGCCTCGCACTGGTCATGGCAGCACTTGGCGATGATCTCGGAGGCCCTTGCGGCCTGGGGCTGGCTGCCGAATGCCAAGCGGCCAGGGCAAGAGGACTCTGACAGCGACTCAAGCGACGAAGAAGAGGAACTCAGTGGAACTGGGAAGTCGCGTGGTGGTGGTGCAAGCATCGTGCCGCCCTTAGGGATTGAGCACCACAGTAGCAACAACGGCATACAGGGTTCGCTCAAAGACGTGTCCTTGATCAGACCTGCTTCGTCGAAGGATGACGGCACGCCAACCACGAAGCCACACAAGCTGCCGTTCGTGGTGACGGGGCGGCGAGTGCGCCTTTTGCCGACGCGCTGGCTGAACATTGACGACCTGCGCACCACGAAAGTTATCACGTTGGCGCAACAAGAGCTTTGCGACGAAGAAGTGTACGCCATAGCCTGCTCGCTGGGGCGCAACAAGCAGGTGCGAACGATTGACCTGTCGTACAATCAGTTTGGGAGCGTGGGCGCGAAAGCAGTGCTGAAAGAGGTGAGCACGAAGAAAGGCTTACATGTAGACTTAGGCGGCAACGGCTTGGGCAAAGAAGTGGTGGGCACGTGGTTGTGGAATGCGTGCGCACTGGAGACCTTGCGATTGACTGGTGGGGGCTTCACGCTCAGCGTGCAAGATCTCAAGGGTTTGCCCACTGTAGGGCCGAGCGGCCAGATTGTCCACGAAGCGTTGGAAGTGCTCAATTTGACTCAAGAAGACATTGGGCCAATTGAACAAGAAGCGCTCAGCCACTTGTTCAAATTCAACAGTGCCTGCTGCGAGCTCAATGGCCTCATCTTTCACGACAACATGACATCGGTAAGAAGCATCAAAGATGTTCCTTCTATATGAAGGCTCGTATGATTGTTTAGTTATTTTATGGTTATTGCCACATAGTATCCAGGCTTTTAAACTTCAGATAACACGGTCGACGGCTTTTTTTTTGCTTCGTGTGTCTCTTACAGGTGGATCTGAGCTTAGCGCCTCTGGAGCTGTACGAGGTGATTTTTATCGCAAAGAGGCTCGATTTAAATTTCGTGATACTCGACTTGAACCTGAGCGGTTGTTCAGTGGATGCTGAAGGTGGTGCATTTTTGGCTCAAGCCATTGGGAAGCACAAGAGCCTTCAAGGAGTGCGGTTAGACAACAACTTGCTTGCTGACGACGGAGCGCGCTCTTTGGGCCGGCAGCTTCGAGACAACGTGAGCATCAAGAGGCTGGACGTGTCGTACAACGCTATGAGTGACACAGGGTTGGCAGCGCTTCTCTTTGGGCTCTTGATGGGGCCCCCACCGCCAAAGCCAAAGGAGAAAATGGCGTTGGCGAAACTAAAGACTGCGACGGCTTTGATCCGCCAAAACGCAGCCCTGGAGCTTGGCAATCACTCACCGAACTCAAGCGCCCCAAAGGAGGGCACTGCAGAATCACCCATGGCCAAAGACACTAGTGCTCCCGACGTTGGAAAGGAAAGCAAAGCAGGCGATGAAGCAGCCAAAGAAGCGAGCGGGGAAGCAAAACCAGCTGAAGTTGGTAAGATTGCCGACGACTCAAAAGAAGCTCCCAAGGACCAACTCGCAATAGCAGAAAGCTCTGAAACTGTGGGCAATTCCTCCGGCGACGATGACGAAGAAGCCACGCTTGCTACTGAGGAGAAAGAAGAAGACGACGAAGAGGAGGAAGAGGAGGAGGAAGAAGATGACGGTCCAGTGATGCTTGACGAAGAAGCAGCCGCCGCAGCGGGACTAGGCCCGGCAGTGCGCAAGGTGGTTACCAAGGACCAAACCACCGTCGACCTTATGGCCCTGGTCGGGCCGCCCCCACTGCAGGAGCTGGACCTCTCAGGCAACGTCCTCGGTGCGTGCTCTCAGGCTCTAGAGCATTTTTCTTATTACTCGTTGCGACTTTCTTCTTTCCCTCCTTGTGTTCTACTTCTTCAGTATAACAACCGATAAAACACCCAAGCGTGGCTCTTCCTTTGTAAATCTGACCCCTGCGCATGTTCCAACAACGTTCTTAATTTTCAATGACAGGCCCACGGGCAATCAACGTCCTTCAGAGGTCGCCGATGGGGCGGCACCCCATAAGCGGCAAGTCGGTTTACTCGGCGCTACGCTTCCTCAGTTTGCGGAGCGTGTCCTTCAACGACCGGTCGATGGCCGCGTTTGCGAAAGCGCTCTACCACGACCGGCAAGCAGCCGCGAAGCAGTCAAGGCGCAACTACAACGACGATTCAGGAGACAAAGACGACGGCACGTTTGGCGCTTCGGCCGAAGATGAGCCAGAAGGGCCTCGTTTCCCCGCCCTCACGGGTTTGGATCTGACTGGCCACCATGCTTGGGATTCCGGCATCGTCGCCCTCTGTCAGGTATGCAGCGCATTCCTTCTTTGTAGGCATTTGCAAGAGGCTGTTATTCACTTCCTCGTTTTCGTCTAGTTTTCAACAGTTTGAGTTAGATGTCTGAACATTGGACTTTTTTTTGTTTGTGCAGGTTATCGAAAAGGTGGATGCGTTGAAGATATTACGACTCGGCAAAGTAAGTGTTGACACCTGGAGGAATTTGTGGTGCTGTTATTTTTGTAGGTTTAATTACTTCGTATTCGTGTCGTTTTCTTCTTTCAGCCAAGGTTAATTATATACCCTTTTTCATTATGTTTCTGTATACGTGCCTCCTCGCTCTCTTTATTCCTCTACAAAGGCCATGGCGTCAAAAGAAGAGTACGAAGACGAAGACGGCGATAGGACTGGCATCAACAAAGACGGCAGCCCCAAAGGCATGAAGACCTCTCGTCGCGGCATCTTGGCTCTGGTGTCACTGCTAGAGAACCACGCAGGCTTGACCGAAGTGGATCTGTTCAACATGGACATCGGCGATTATGGTGCTGTGGCTCTCGGCAAGGTATCAATTGAATACCAGAGAGTATCTTAATCACGCTTGTCGTTAGTGCTCAATTCGGAAACACGCTCTTTCACCTCAATCTCACGAGGCATCATTTCTCTACTTAGGGGTAGCTTTTACGTTCAAATTTAGTCCCTCATATTTGCTTTTTTAAAATTCACTTTGTGCCCCCGCTCTGTCTACTCCAGGTGATTGACGTGAATGCGAGTCTGCAGTCGCTGGGCCTTGAGAAGAACGGCATCGGCGGCGCTGGCGGAGAAGCGTTGCTGCGCGCGCTCGGCCCCAACATCGGCATCAAGAGCTTGAACTTGAGCCAAAACCCGATTGGGCGAGGCCGCGGCGAGGGCCATGGCGCCGTTTTCGAGCTCGCGGGCTTGCTGATGCTGAACAACACCTTGCAGGTCCTGGACTTGAGCGGCTGCGACTTGAACGGCTACGGTGCCAACGGCCGGGGCTTCAACAAGCATCTGGAGCGGGTCTGTGACGTGTTCGCCAATGGCCTCTTTTCCGCGGGCACGTTTACGAACTTGCGGGTGTCGGACAACCGCCGCATTCCCATCGCCCTCTTGAAACGATTGAGAGAGGCCGCTCAGCCGCCGCTGGTGATTGACTTTTTGAGCGCGGAAAAGCACATCTAGCTGAGTTGGCTGTGGTGATAGGTTTTCTCTCTGCTATCTTTTGTTCCTTCGGGAACTGTGCACTTATAGCTCCTATACCTCCTATGCCTACTTAGTTGACTTCCTAAACTACTAGGCTAAGCGATGAGGTGAATTAGTTGGCTGAGTTAATGTGGAATTGTGGAATTGGAAGTTCGCCCTTCCGCTCCGCAACTAATTTTCATATTTCGCTTTCTGCTTTCTGCTCCTACTATTCCCCAATTCTCTTTCTATTCCACTTCCAGTTAGGTGCTGAGTCTAGTCTAGTCTAGTTAATACTCCCCAAAAACAAAGAAACACCCCTGTAAAATGCAGCAGAAAAAGTGTGACCTTCAGAACAAGTCTGACTGGGCTGAGTGTCCTTGTTGCATAATGCAATTGTGACCATATACTCTGAAGTTGTCCATCAGCCATCAGGCATCGGGAGGTTTTGGTTTGG
>Ga0307982_1004890_pt1 | contig 10538 bp, 11 predicted proteins | sample OrgLakmetagen989_FD_201847 | JGI IMG/M metagenome (GOLD analysis project Ga0307982, IMG submission 201847) | Saline water microbial communities from Organic Lake, Antarctica - #989 | ecosystem: Environmental > Aquatic > Non-marine Saline and Alkaline > Saline | place: Antarctica: Organic Lake... | reverse complement strand
TCGTTTCCTGTTCCAACGCCACCACCTTCGACACCCGATGATTCACGTCTTCAATGAGCTTGCAAATAAAACGAGAAGTCGGCCAATCAGCGATCAACCGAAGTAAAATTATTGTCATGATTGTAGTGAGAAGTTCTGTACGACAGTACACCAACCAGCCTACTAGCTAGTATCAATGATTTTTCTCACACCAATATGGAGGCTTAACCGGTCTTTAAGTCGCGTGCAAGCTGGTAAGCTTAAGGAGCGAATCTCCGCATATAATTCACCACTTATTTATTCTTCACTCATTTCACTATTTGTAGATTTTGTAGTCACATCAGTCTCTGTTGATAGATTGTCGAGTTGTGCAAACAAACTGCGAAGTAAACGTCTTTCGTTGAATCTCCGGCGGAGAGAAACAAATCTGCACGCTGCCTGCGCCAAAGGCTCTTGAAAGAAATGGTACGCATTAACAAAATGTACAAAAACGCACTCTTGTTGCCCTATAATCATCTCATCTCGGGATATGGCCTCTTCTACTTTTTATTAGATCGGACTTCGAGACGGACTTATTTGTAATTGTAAAGCTCTTCGAGCTCTGGTGATAAATTTGTGGGCCATTAGTTTTGTTGCGCGCACGACCTCAGGACATGATGACAGAGATGTTCGATTAGGAGTATGCCTTGTTGGCCACGAACGCACAATTTTTTCCCCAGCGGTAAGGCAATTTCGTCCATTGGTACCAAGATGATTACAAGACAATCCGCGTAGTATTACAATCCAAAGATGAGCAGAAGTGATTATCACCAAAAAAAACATGCTGGTAGGTGGCAGCTGCTTACGAAGAATCATTTGAACGATTTGCTCACCTGCAGACATTTGCGGTGCTTGAACAAGATGGGTCGAAGGATCCTCAAGAAAGCTTCAGGTTGAGTCAATGGGTCAAAGCTCAATAATTGGGAAATGAGATAATTTGTCAGCTATACTTCTCATTGTAGCAGCTTTGATATTTTCACGAAATCTTTCATACTTCTCATTCTCGCAGGTCTGACGCTAGAGAATCAAATAGCTCAGATAAAAACTTGCAGCGAATGATGGGGTTCCAGCGATATGGCGTGTCAGAAGCAAATAGCACTTTGCTCTTTGTGTCCGCTAATAACTCATTCGTAGCCCAGTTTTTCAAGCCTGGTGGACATTGCAACAATGGAGGCTCTTGTTCAAACATGACTTTTAGTGCCCCAAAGAGAACGAGCGGCCCCGCTTGTGAAGACCGGCAGAGCGTCGAAGAATGGAGCCATATGAGAGAGAATGGTGTCAACTGGTAAGTTCAAGTAACTTATTCAGCGCCGTCCTTATTTTCTTTTCTTCTGATGGTATGCATGAATAATGTGCACAACTTCGCCATCTACTCATCGCCTCAGGGCCGAACAAATGTGGAAAATTCACTTATGTGGCCAATTAGTCGACGCCTGGGAAGCGAAGCGTGGCATGAAGTTCGATTGGCTTTTAAAATGGCGGTCAGATATCATGCTCCTTCAACCCTTTCTACAATTACCCATACAGCCACCTCAAAATCAATTTGTATACGTAAACACGAACACGAGGGACCACTTCTTCCTCTGCCCAAGGCACTTATGCAACCGATTCTTTCATGATGAGACACATTCTAACCTCAACTGTTCTTCGGGTCCGACGTTTGGATTTTCGCACAATAGAAAGTCTCTTATGGGCTACATGTGTCCCAGTATAGTGATTACGCTTGAAATGATGAGTGCAAAGTATCGGCCATCTGGACCCTCAGGCTGTTCATCGGTTTCATGTAGCCAAATTAATGTCGCTGTTGCTGCCCATGTGGATGATAATGCTGCCCTTGAAGCTGCCGTCAAGTCAATCGTGCGGAATCCGCCCGGCAACTGGAGTAACCCCAAAACCGTACGCATTCATGACCAGTGTGATAAGCCTTATACGTGAGAGCTAATTTAAATTAATGCACATGTAATGAAGCTGCACATCACAGACGACTTCAAAGTGCGCAGAAAGAAAAACAGAACCCAGAACGGAGATACTTCGTTTTACGTGCAAGTCAAAGAACGCTGGTTTTGTATTCGTATTTGTACTACGTACTTACTTCGCATTTGATCGCAGCTATTCCGCTTTACTATATTTTTTGTGTGTTATGCCGCATTGAATGCCAGTTCTCGCAATGGGTCGTAAATGACATGGAACTGAACAAATACCCGTACTAAACGCTAAACGCAAAAAATCCGAGCGACATACCAGACCAGCCTTTATTTGGGCGGAAGGCTGGTGGAGTGCAGTTGAATATTGAATGGGATGGCATCTAAGAGGTAAATAGAAACAGGGAATTCAAAGCAACCAATAATCAATGAAAAGTAATAGAAGGAGAGGCTTATCAGGCACCCATGCCAGAGTGACCATGGAAGTGGTGGTGGCGGCCCAAAGTGGCACGCTCGTCCACGCCTCGAGAATCTTGCAGAGAAGAGCTGTTCCCATTCACAGGGGAGGGGTTAATGGGCCTTACGCATCGGCCCCCCACTCTGCGTGGTGCGCGTGGTTGGCCAAGGAAATGGATCACCCTCCTCATCATGCTTGCGAGTTTTCAGCGCGCTTGATGGGTGGGAGGATGTTGGAGATCCAGAGCTTTTTCTGAGCCCCCCCGAGGGGGGACTGGATTTAGTAACTAACAGAAAGGGTGCCATCTAGTCGGCGTTTGCAGAGTCTTTTTGATGACACGTCAGGATAATCTTGACGTCGGAAGCATTTTGACTTGGAGACGCCATGATAAGATTGGACACTGCCCGCTCTGCGAATAAAATGCTGCTCGTTCTAGAACCTGGCGGCATGCTTGCATTGTAGCGACAATTCACTGCCTAAAGTAATTTTCTGAGCCCCCCCTGAGGGGGGATGGATTTAGTAATTAACAGAAAGGGTGCCATCTAATCGGCGTTTGTAAAGTCCCCCAGGGTGTTTTTCAGCCACTCATTTAATTCTCCATTCTCTTTGTGCGCGTTCAAAACGCTCCATTTGAGCAGGACTCTCTCTCAGCTCTCAGGTCTCAGGTCGCATAAGGGCGGGCCACTTTTCCACCTTGGACCGTTCCAATTCTCATAAGGTCCGTGGCCACTCGGGAATGGGTCTCACGTAGCGCTCCTACGTACTGCTTTAATACTTGTAACCCCGTGTCTGCCCTAAGAAGGAAAGTCCCACAGCAGCCTTGAGAGCATTTCAACACGGCCATCTCTGGAGGTTTTTTTTCGTTGATTATTTCATATGGCGTTGTTAAAGAGTCGCCAGTTGCTGCGTTGAAAAGAAAAGCCGCAGTTTCGTTCAGTTCGCGCACCGAGCCAGCGTGCTAGGTACCTACTATTTAAAATAACGGCCGTGGCTGTTTTTTTTTTTCCACTGGCCCAGAGGGGCTGCCGTTTTCTTTCAGTACAGAAAGATGGAAGACCTTATCAAGCGTACAGGCCAGAATGGCCTTAGAAGTGGTGATAAGGACTGCTGCTCCATTTGTACAGAACGCTGAAGTCTATTGACCTGCCTGAGCGGTTTTGCGCTAGTCGACCCGTTCCCGTTATGTGGTTGCTTATTCGACTCTCCAACTCCATCCAGGGTTTTGACTACGTACCCGTGCTTTATGGCCCTTCCTTGTACCCATGAGTGAGCGTGTTGAGATCGCCAAGACGTATGATGTATAATGCGCTAGATATATCCAGCCAAAGCCCGGTTCTACTTCCCCATTTATACTTAATTAGAACGAATTCCAGTGGGCTACAAGAAGCCCGTCGATGATAATATGTGAACAAATAGTTGACATCCGGCCCTATTCTTTGTGCCTGCAATGCCGGTCAGTGGTCAGTCCGACTGGAAATTCACGTATGGGAGTACAAGAGAAAGACAACTGTAAGTGCTGAGGCCAAGGCCAGAGTGGTTTAAACGGCCAGTCTTGGCTAGCTGTGCAAACTGCTGCGCTGATGCGTAGCGGATTTCCTCTTTACTGTACGTTATGCAATGTCTTGTTGAATTCGAAGTCTATTACCTCGAAATTCAAACGAATACTTGCCCATGCAATATCGGACAAATGGTATCGAAGAAGACTGGCGCATTAATTTTGAGACTACTCCTGACTAATCCATGATTCAAATAGGCTGGCAGTCAATCCCCTGAATGCACTAATGCCCCGTGTGCAATCAGCTCAATCTGAGCAATCAATTCAAGAGCCTTGACTGTTGTAAACGTTGTCATGGTATCGCTGAGGTCTTGCTCCATGCCAGCAACCTCAGCAATGTGTGCATTGAGATCGGCTCGGAGCAAATCCCTCCGTGAGGTCAAGTTGCTCATACTAGCATCATAATTTCCTCCACTGTCTAACACATTGAGCGCTGCTGCAAGAGCACGCGAAAGGTCGGCACTTGATGAAAAGTTCGGCTCAGTGATACCGTGGTGCAGACAAAAGGATATAATTCGCTGGCGTTGTTCCAGTTCCGCGGACATACCGGGATATCCTTTTCTTTTCGGAAACTATGTAAGCGAAACTTTTGTATTCAAACCTCTCGTCTAGAGGAAACAACAGAAACTATACTATTGGTACTGCTGAGCCAAGCAGAAGACCGATGTACGTACTGTAATGTAATATAAGTGCAGTATATTGTAGACTCTAGCTAGCTAGACTGACTGGACTGCAAGATGTATGACTGAGGACAGATGGGACGATTGTTTGAATCAAGAGCAGCAACCCGAATAGAATGACACGATAAGCGCAAGTAAATCAAGCTTTTACGTAAAGTCGGGTCTGCGCTGATATTATCTGTAGATTTCGAGTACTTCTAGCTAAAGTAGGCTCCGAAGCTCCGAAGAGTTGTTAAGAGATGACATTACATGACTGTATATAGCGAGAGAGTGAAATAATTGATTGTCATAAAAACTACAGGGCTGAAGATGGGGAAAAGCCAGCTACAGTAGCTAGCTATGTAGCTAGCTAGCTAGCTACAGGAGTAGAGTGTAAATTTACTACAAAGCAGAAATCAATATTTCTACTTGTAGTGCGGAAGAAGATAACACCCAGCGTAATTACATAGAAGCGTACCTGCAACTGGCCACATTTGAATCAATAAGCACGAGGCAATACTAGTCCGAAATTACTGATTTTTATTTTACAGTGGTTTTGTATGTCGCCATCAGAAGTTTTAGGTATCAATGGTATCCATATGAGCAAGCAAACCTGGGTCAATTGCATTTCTGCTATTGCTCTAACCGCTCTATCTGTTGTCGCGATGTGGATGTTGATACGTTTCATCGTTTCAAATCTTGCTGTTAGCCAAGCCACGCGCCATTCCTGTAAGATCTGTGAATCAAAATTAGTGAAATATCTGTATTTTGGTACCATGTTATGCTACATGCTTAACTATTTCTGTTCGTCTGTCAGATCGCCTGACCCGAAAGAATGTTGGCACCTTCACTGGCTTTGTATCGACGCTCACGCTTATAGTATTCGCCTTCGTGAAGGTATTTCATATCATTGCATATAAAGGACTTATCTCAACTTCATTCGCACGATAATCGTACCCGTTTTAGGGCACTGGATTTCGTACTCCTGAAAGTATGTTCGCGTGGCATCCGATTTCGATGCTGGCAGCCACGGTGTGCGTATATCCAGCAGCATTCGATTCCATAACCATGCGTTTTCAATCTAAGACTTCGTTGGAGAAATCCCGATTGCTTGCTGTTCATGCCTCCTTGCAGATGCTCGCTGCAGTGGTCTTGTGCGCCGGATTTGCAGCCATATACTTGAATAAGCCTCCTGGGAAACACTTTTTGACGTTGCATAGTTGGATAGGAGCGTTTGCGATTTCTACATGTGTGCTCAACTCTCTGTATGGCGTTGCGAAGTCAGTGCGGTTCCTTCAGTTACCACGGCTGCAGTGGACTGATGCAAATCACCGTTCTCTTGGCTACATTAGCTTCGTTTCCCTTATCGCAGCATCCAAGTTGGGCTTTTACAACAAGGTTCTATTTCATATGTCCCTACCACTACAATCTTTGGCTGATATAAGTACATTATCTGCCTTTTCTATCAGGTTACACTCCTCCCAGGTGGCTGGGGACAGGGACTAGCATCTCCTGCCTTATCATGGTTCATGCCTGGTGGAACGTGGGCACATGGTGTCATCGGTGGTTGGGGCGTTTTCGTAATGTCAGCAGCACTATTTTGGGTCGCGTACTTTTCATTGGAGGATACTGGCCATTCTTCAACATATTATTCGAAAGAGAGCCGCAAACTTGTCTCCAAACAATCCAAAATTGAATGAAGCATACTCGCCTTGATTTTGCTACTATAAATGGGGTTTCCAAGCCTCCCAGCTCTGCGTTGTTCATTAAACGCGCAGCATGATTTACACCAATAGCCTACTGGCTTACCTGGCACGTGAGTATATGGGCTCATTGTTTTTCTCTTTTCTTAATGAAATCAATCTAGATTCTAGTTGTTAAGAGCTGCATCGCTGTATTGCAGGCCCAGAAGTAGAGGTAGTCGCCGGCTTCGCCCCAAATAAAAAAGAGAAGAGGAAACGAAATGTCTGTGTTTGAACGTGGGTTCATAGCCCATATTCCTAGCTCCAAAGAATTACATGAGCCGTTCGGCGTCGAAATTTCTTTTAGGAAGCCACAAGGCGGATTTTGGATTAGCACACAAGGAGCCATCACAAATACTGCGATTGTTCCGCCCATACGTCTGCGTTGTCTCGTCGTGAAAATGCTGCTGATACTGGAGATTCCGACGATTTTTTAATGTCAAGTACAAGTAGAATAGTCCGAGTCAGCTGGGCATTACCAAATGATTTCCACATCGATGAAAGATACGATAGTTGAAGGAACTTCCCGTGAGTATTCCTCGTATAGCGACCCGTAAACTTCAAGAAGTCTACGTTCTTCATTTCGCGCTTCTTGGTGAAGCAAAGGAATCAGAAGTACTGCAAGTGCGGCACGAAATGCTGAATCTATTAATGCAGCAACTCCAATAGACGATAGGAGCAGACCGCCATCTGAATGATGCCGCATGTTAGCAGGACATATCATGAATGTCAATCCTCAGTACAGTGGCATACTCACACAATGAATGCCAGACAATACTATAAGCTCCACTCGTCCGTAGTGCTTGAAAGTGAGTGCACGACAGTAGTCGTGAAAGCACTCACTACCAAACTGCCACCAAGGACGAGAGCAAGAACGCTTGGAGCAAAGAGTGCTGCATGGCCAAAGATTGGTACTATACTGGAGGCGAATGCTGCTGCCACTTACGGCAAAGAAAGTAACGACATAAAAGAATAATGACATAGGAACAATCGAATCGACTATAATGAAGATAAAGCAGGAATTCAAAGGAGCGGTCTACCGACTAGTGAAGTCACTCTCCCAGTAGTCCGCAGTCAATAGCGGTGATGATGACCGCACTGACGCCGAATAATACGGCCATGGCTGCACTAATTACGAAGAGAGCAGGGATTAATCCGACGACGACAAAAATCGCCACTGGAATGCCGGAGGTATTGATAATTAGAATTATTTAGCATATATATTATCATCAAGAGTTTAGTGTAAGAAGCAAAAAGATGAATAGATATTTATCGGGGTTACTCGTAATGTGTACTAAACAAAAAGTCGTAATACTCCGAACCGGCTGCATATGCGATTTCGCCAAAGAACGCCTTCAAATTGTAAGCGAATATTTTTCGTGGATGCAGAAGTTGATTGAGAACGAAGAAATTTTCATCCTCTGAGCGTTTTGTCCACCGACGACGTTGATGAAGCGGTGGCAAGGGCTTAAAACAAGTGTTCGATATCTTCTGCTGCGTTAAAAAACTTGGTGTAAAAGCTTGTGTGCTATGCTTGCCCGCAAGGGCCATTGAAATGCAGAGTAAAGATGACACCACTTTTGGCGTTATCCCTTCTTGAGGGTCAAGTAACGTCTACGTCGATGAAAGATGTGATCTTAACATCGTTTGTAGTAGTAATGCGCTTGCAGAACCTGGGCTCCTGGGCTTTTAATGAAGTCGTCAGCAAAAAAATATTTCTGCTAATGTGGATTGCACGCGAGGAGAATACATAACGAATGATGCATGATAGCGAGGAGGTATAATACCCCATCGATATTTCCCAAGTATTTGAATTCCCCACACCTGCTTTAGTATACTTAGACCACTTGAAAGATCGTTAGTGTGGAATCATAGCGGATTTGGTATCTAATCAATTCTTCGAAGTCAGCCTATTGCAAAGCAAATTATTATGGCTGACCAGAGATATCGCATAATCAAAAAAGGAATATTTCCGTTGCTCTCCTGGTAATGGTGTGCCATTACGGAGTATTAAGTCGGAATGTAGATTACGCGAAAAGCAAAATGTTGACGCTTTTGCCTAATCTAAAGAATCAATAAGAATCCATTCTACATTCTCTGGACTTCATTAGAGAAATGAAATAAATGCAATACACAAGAGGGCCCTAGTACCAGAGACCCGGAGCCAGACTTGTTGCGAAATAAGCCAAACTACATAGACTGGAATGGATATCACCAATTTGACTCCTTGGCTTTGAATTCTTTGGAATGTTAATTCCCTCCCTGGTCTCTGATTGAACCGGCATACATTTCGATTTCGGTATTTCCTCTTCCAATCATCCATCATAATTTCGGGTTTCGGGTTTGCGGCCCGACATAATGGACATACGACATATGATGAGTTATGAGTATACCAGAGCCGACTCCATCTTATAACATAATTTGACAGACATATATGTACTAGATATCCTAATTTATTTTGAACGCCCGGGTTACGAGAGCACTTTATCTAGGCCAACCCTTGATCACTTCGACCAACGAAACCACGAAAGCGAAGTTCGAACTTTTAAACGCCTGAGCATATCGCTACATTAGACCCCTTGCCCAGGCAGTTGCCTCGGCAGTAATTTCAGAAAATTCACCTTCTGGTAGTTCGAGCTCATCGAGAGTAATGCCTCCATAGCGCACACGATGGAGGTCTATAACAGGATGCCCAGTGTTTGCCAGGATACGACGTACCATTCTGTATTTTCCCTCCTTGACCATTAGGCGCACTGTGCTTGTGACCATAGACCTGGATTCATCATCTTCATCTTCTGAATTCGTGCTTTCCACGTCCTGCAACTTTGCATCCAAAAGGACCGCTGGAAATGTGCCATCTGAGGTCTCAACTCCAGCGCTGAGCTCATCCCGGAGGCCGGGTCTGGTAGCATCGCCTTCAACCACGGCCCTATATTCACGTTCCACTCCACCGCTCGGATGCAAAAGGCGTTGCGTGAGCGCTCCGTCACTGGAGAAAAGTAAAAGGCCCGTTGTATCGGCATCTAGTCGACCAACAGGATGCAAGCCCATTCGTTCCCACGTTTCTGGCACCACTTCTTTCAGAGACGGGCGGCCCATTGGATCACCCATACTACTCAAAACATTAAGAGGTTTATGGTATGCCATTAGCAACGGGACAGCACCCACTTCCACTCCATCCACAGTTATAGAAGCATCAGAAGGAATCTTTTCTGAAGGTGATTTCACAACCTTGCTCTCGACGCGTACGCGCCCTTGACGAACCAGCACCGCAACTTCAGATCTCGACCCATGCCCCCGATTCGATAAAACTCGCTCAAGTCGCAATGACTGAGGCTTTGAGTTTCCATTTTTCGCTGATGCAGCGAAAGCATGCCGAGGATATTTCGGAAAAGAGATACATCCTGTCGCACGAGTAGTCGGCTTGTTAACATGGAACGCATTCACTTTCCGCGCAAGCAACGCAGCTGCAACGAAAACTTGTCTCATAGGGAACATTGAAACCGATCAAATGGATCGGATTGAATTTTGAAGTGAACGAAAAACCAAACGTATTGTGCCAAAATTGACGAGGCGTTGGCGATATAAGTCAGTAGTATTCAAGTTTGCCTTGTTTGGCGAATTCAATCACAACTGGTTGAATGCTGCTCAAGTTCTCTGGCATGGATAGCACAGCACGTGTCCAGTCATGGACGTCAAGACCTTAGTTTGGTTATAAAAATATTTCCTTGTCGGGTGATGGGTTGATAGAGTCTAGCAGTTTGGCATAGAGTCAAGCCATACACTAGCTTCGTCTGAAGTCAATCTGTACCATACCTCCTGACCTCCTCAACCTTTTCTGTGGCATCGGGCATCTTCGTATCTTCGTACGTACATTCTTCTGATACTGTACCTTTTTCCTCTTGCTTTACGCAAACCTCACTCCTCATCATTCGTAAACCTACGTCCCAGGCTTCCTTCGGTACATACTGTACTCCTGAACAGCGTGGTCGATCAGCAGTGACAAATCAGCAGACCTATCAATTGTAAGTCCACACCAAGGAGCTCTCGAAATACCGTGCGACAAATCTTCCTCGCGCGTTAGCCGCTGTTAACCTACATGCCTAGAAATTCGTATGTTGGTGAACGGCCCCATTACAGTGCGCGCTACGGCATTTTTATTCCAGGCGGATTTCAGGAAGGTGC
>Ga0307982_1004889_pt1 | contig 10540 bp, 4 predicted proteins | sample OrgLakmetagen989_FD_201847 | JGI IMG/M metagenome (GOLD analysis project Ga0307982, IMG submission 201847) | Saline water microbial communities from Organic Lake, Antarctica - #989 | ecosystem: Environmental > Aquatic > Non-marine Saline and Alkaline > Saline | place: Antarctica: Organic Lake... | reverse complement strand
GTGTATTTTTTGTTGCCACGGGTGCTTGCCGGCTTGCCGGCCGGGGGCTGCAATAGTCACTTGCTGACGTGCTGATCAAATGTGCATTTGAGCCTCAAGTTCCAACCTGAGAAAGCTTGTGAATCCATGGCCTGTGAAGGCTGTGTAATCTTTTGTATGGCTGTGCTGTGTATTCGGCTCACAATTTCTATGCCTCTTTGCAAAGTGAGGTGATTCAGCAAAGTCCTCCACAAGCAAAAGCCGCAGGCAGCATGGCCGCAGGAGACCCACGAATGCTCAAGCGAGCATTTGATGATGCCGCAGAAGAATGTGACTCTACAGACTTTATGGACTTGTTGCGGGATTGTGACAGCCTGTTTCCTGACGAAGCCACCGCACGCAGCACCATGGCCTCCGTGGGTGAGCACTTGGCGTCCCAGCCCGATGCAGTGCAGGATCTGGACATCGTGCCACAGCTGGCAGACATGCTCATGGCTCGCACCGTGCCATCACAACTGCAAGCCACAGCACTCACATCCCTGTTGCATGCGCTGCACACAGACGGCCCGCCCCCAGAGGAGGTGGCAGCTGCGTACTGCAACGGCTGCTTCCGGGGGCACGGCTGGGCGGCCAGCGGCGCAGACGCCACCAACCAGCTCGCACGGGCCTTGTATAAGGCATTCTTCCCCGAGGATGGCCACCCCCCCAGTGTGACCGGTGTCCCCCCCCCTCCCCTGCAAGGCTGCCTCTCCTCTGCGGTGCTGGCGCAGGCTGGGCGCCTGCTGTCCGACATGCAGCAGGGCATGCTGCCCCCCTCAGAGCTGCAGAGCAGCCTGCTCGCCTTCCTGGCCTTCACGCCCCCCCTGTTGCCCCTGCCTGGGGTGGCCCCCCTGCTGGCGCTATCCCTCCCAGCGCTGTGCCGGCTGGCAGGCATGATGCCCCCGGTGCTGCAGCGGGTGTTTACGCTGCTCAAGGCCATCCCAGAGCACCTGCCTATCAGCCACGTGGGCATCCGTGCCGCACATGCCCTGTTGAACACCCGGGTGGCCATGGCACAGCGCCAGCAGCTTAAGGAGGGACTGCAGTGCCTGGCCACACACGCAGAGGAGCTCAACTGCTCCGTGCTGGCACATGTGCTCATCAAGACACCACTGGACAGCGATCTGGCCCACGCTGCCCTGGAGGGCCTGGCAGCAAAGGCCGGACAGGGGGGGCTGGATCTTGCGCAGGACAGCCTGGGGGCTCTCGCTCACGCTGCCGATGTGGAGGAGCGGAACACGGAACACGCACTGTTGAGCACCGTTGGAACATGGTGTGCATCCCATCACGATAGCTTGGTGGATCCCCCCCCAACCCCCTCCACCGCTGCGGCTGCAGGGGCGTCTCTACTTCTGGGGAAGGCCCTGCGGCAGGCGGTGCTGTTGCTAGCGGTGCGCCACGCCTCTGCGCTGCCCCCAGCCGGCGAAGACACGCCGCCATCCTTCGAAGATGTGTGGCGCAGCAGTCAGTGGACAAGCCTCCTGCAGGACCTGGAGGCTCTGGTGTTGGCGGTGCGCCCTGCAGTGCTGGCGCTAGGGGGGCAGGGGGAGGGGGGGCAGCGCCCGGTGCAGGCAGCCCCCCTCGCAGGGGAGGGGCTGCACATGCCTAGTCTGTTAGCTGGCCTGGCAGTACCTCTGCTGCCCACAGAGTCGCACCGCGACCTGCCCCGTGCACTGCTGAATGACGTGGCGCACGCTCTGAGCTGGGTGGGCCTGAAGCAAGACGCCACGCAGCCGGCAGGGGGGGCAGGGGGGGGGGTGGGGGGGGTAGCCACCGATGGCCTTGGGGAGCAACCCTGGACGGTGTTCATGCGTGGTGCAGTTGCAGCGGAACACATGGGGAACATGAATGCCGTCGCCATGCAGCACGCCATGAGCAGGGCAGCCTCGGCGCCAGCTGCTGCAGCCGTCCTGGCTGCCCGAGCACTGAGTGCTGTCGCCTTCACATTGGGGGCAGCTGCGTCTGTGCCTTCCAGTGCTGCACCCTTCATTTTGCACAAGCTACAGATGGGACAGCCTCCCCCCCCCCCCCACGGGGCCGCAGAAGCCCCCCCCACATCCCTATCAACATCGCCTGTATCCAGCAACGCCAGTGACGCCTCCGCAGCGACAGCGGCACACCCTGGGGTGAAACGCCCTCGGTCCAGCAGCGGGGCGGGGGACGCCCCCCCTCCAGCAAGTGCAGCCCCCCCTAAACGCAGCCGCGGCCCCGGTGGCAGAGGAGGCGGGCTGTCAGGCATGAGCCTGTCCAAGAAGAGGCGGCGGCCACTGCCAGCGCTGGGGGGTGGTCGAACGCCAAGCAGCTCCCTTCCCGCTCGGGGTACCACTGTGCGCACCCCCTCGACAGATGGTGGGGGGGGCTCCACCGGGCAGAGGCCGCAAGGCGACCGCTTGCTCTTCGCGGGTGGCTCATGGACCGGTTTATTTGCTCTCAGCATAGGTAGCTCCAGTCACGATGAGTATACAGAGGGCTGCCCCCCCCTCACCCCCCTGGCGGCTGCTGTGTGTCTGCTCATGCCGCAGTGCCTGGCAGTGGCAGCAGCCATCTCCGACATGCCCAAGGGACTCATGCCCAAGTCTTCCACTGCAATGCGGGTGGCGCTGTGCTCTGCTTCGTTGTTCCCGCTGTCCTGTGGTGCAGTAGCCCTTCTGTCCAGGGATGAGGACGGGGCTGTGGCCTGCATCGCCAGCAGCTACAGCAGCCTCGGGATGAGTACAGGCCCAAGCATGCCCAGCTCAGCAGGTATTCCATTAGATATCATGCTGCTGTATCGCCATGCCTGCCTTCCCCGTCTCCTGGCTGCCAGCCTTTCCCTGCCCCCCCTGGATGCAGAGGCCACCCCCCCCTGCCAACAGGAGGCGGCGCACCGCTGTGAACAGGTCATGCTGGCGGCATCAGCTCTGTATAATGCTCCACCAGCACCGCTAGCTGCACTTGTCGAAGGGGAGACCTCCCAGCCCCCCCTCTCATTTCATCCCTGGGCCCCCCCTGCGGGACTCAAGCCCCTGTGGGCAGTCCATCCCTCCCCCCAGATGGCATTATCCCACCTCAGTGATACCAGCAAGCACTGTGTTGCAAGCACACTGCCCGTGGCCCTCGCACAGGGGGAAATGCTCCTGCCCCAAGCCCTCGCAGCAGACCCCCCCTCCGCCCTGCAGGTGGCGGCGGTTGCAGCGGCACTGGCTGCCCAGCTGGCAGCGCTACCACCCGCTGCAGATGCTGCATTGAGCACAGCGGAGACCTGGGTGCGCCGTGTATCGGGTGTATGGGCGTCGGTGCCCCCCGCTGCCACCTTGAGTGCCGCCACCCGTGTGCTGCAGGGGGCCCTCGGGGGGGGCTACGGGCCCCTACTCGCGCTGCAGCTGCACACAGCAATACAAGGACTGCATTCAGCTGCACTTAACCAAGTGCTACATGTGGACGATGGTAGCCCCCCCCCCTGTTGGCTCCTGGGGGCCATCGCCCACATGTCCCAGCCGGCACTGCAAGCACTGCTGCGCCGTGTGCCACACGGGGCGCACTGCGCGTGGCTGCTGGGCGCTGCAGGGAATGACGAATATGCACAAGCCCAGGGTAGCCTTGCAGCAGCAGCCGCTGAGCTTTGTGGGGTGCAGGCGACCGCTGGCGCGCTGGCCCGCTTTGAGCTCTCCCTGCGACAGCGAGCGCAGGCGGCAGGCGGGGGGCAGGCAGGACCAAGTGTATCCATGCAGACGGTGCTGGATGCTGCTGTGCAGCTGCACGCCTCTCTGATCAGCCCTGCAGGCGGACGATCGGGGCAGCCCAAGCCCGCAGACACCGTTGCTCAACTCATCGCCAGCGCTGTGGACGGTGACGGTGGCGGGGTCGCACTGGGCGTGCTGACTGCAATGCTTGGGCCCCTGGTGAAAGCACTGCAGCAGCTGGCATCTCTACGGGTGCGACTGCCAGCAGAAGCAGCAAGCCCTGATGCCAGCACGGCCTGCTTGGCCGCGTTGCTGCACCCTGCTGCCATGGCTGCTTGGGGCGGCGGGGTGTCTGCCCCCCCCGCCCAGCTGCTACTGCTGTGCCAGCTGCAGCATATCGCGGCATCTGGACTGAGTCGCAGCAGCACTGCAGCCTTGGCACTGCTAGACTTGTCCAGACAAGACGCACCCCCCCTGCTGGAGGCCATGGGGGGTGGTCCGGAATCATCGCCCTCTCCAGATGCCAAGCATGCCGCTGAATGCCGTCTATTGACCCTGCTGCGGCGACAAGTTGCTGTGGGCGACACCTTGCTTGCCATTGCACAAGGGGCGGCGGGCCTGGCGCAACGGGCAGCTGCTGGAGCTGCCGCCGTCCCCTGGCGGGAGTGTGCCCTGCAGTGGCAGTTCCTTGCCACAGTGGCAGCAACGGAGGGGCAGGGGGGCCTTCGCGAGACTGCACAGCAGATGCAGCAGCCCGGCCCTGACGATGCTGTGCTAGTGGCTGCCTCGCCGTCGGGCGCCCCTGCCTCCTGCGCCCTCGGTGTGGTGGCGTCATGTCTCCTGCGGTGCCTGTGTGCAGGCGCCCCCACACTACAGGCAGATGCAGGTGAGCCTGTTGCGTGGCAGGTGCTGCTCCTGTCTGTCCACGCCACCATGTGTGGTCTGCGGCATGCGGCACACCCCCTGCAGGTGGCATCGGGGGGGGTCTCTGCAGTGGCCATGCTGACGGGGCGCTGTTCTGAAATGCAGCAGATCGCCTGTGGCTCTACAGCCCCGGCACCGCACAGTGCCGAATGGGTATTATCGCAAGATGCTATTTCACTGCAGGGACTGCTACGGGGCACAGCGGGGGCTCTCCTGGGCCCATCCCCCGCCGTAGCGGGCCACATGCAGCAGCTTGCGCAGCTGCAGGCCACAGCCACCGAGCACTGCTTGGCCGGGGCGGCCCCGTCCCCTGCAAAGCACGCGCAGCCCATAGCTGGTTCAGCTGCACCTCGGGCCCCTGCGACTGATGAGGGGGCCGCTGCGGTGCTGCCCGGCGACGTTGCACCCCCCCACCCGCCCCGCGGCGCTGCCCGGTGGCAGCCCAGGGAGGCGGCAGCTGCTGCCGCCTCATGGCTGAAGCAATGCCTGCAGCATGGGAGAGCCGAGCCCCCAGATGCGGCACTGCGGGCCCTAGCTGCTGCTGTGCCACCTGCGAGTGCCGACGCCGCCGCCGCCTCCGCCCTTGGCCCCGCCCTGCAGCAGTTCCTGTGGGAGGCGGCGGGGCAGCCCACGGGGCTGGAGGGAGTCCCTATCAGCACCCAGCAGCACGCTGCACTGCATGACGCTGCCATGCAGTGCACTGCGCTGCTGCTGCTGCTGCTGCATGTGCACAGCGGCGCCCGCGCTGTGTTTCCCGTGCCAGCAGAGCTGTCCGCGGTGCTGGGGGCAGCCCGAGACATGGGGCTGGACACGGGCACACACATAGCAGTCACTGCAGTGATCATGCTGTGTGCGGGCATGCTGCCGTCTAGCCAGCCTGCTGCGCAGGCGTGTGTAGCGTGGTGCCAGCGTGACCACCACCTTGCTGCCATGGAGCCCCCCTTGATCCCTTTTGCGCTCGCGCTGCAGCTGCTGCCAGTGGTGGCCACCACAGCACACGCACACCACTTGCAGTGGAATGATCTGCCGGTGGACATCGCTGCACGCCTGTTGGTGCTGCCCCACTCCTGCCCAGCGGCAGCCCTGCCAGTGCTGCTGCCGTCCTTGCCGCCAGCCGCCCAGCCCCTGCGCACAGCCTGTGCCGCTGTCCCTGCAGCTGTGGAGGCGCATCACACAGGACACCTCGCTTCGGCTGTTTTGAGCATGTCGTCCCACCTGGATGCAGGAGCACGCCTGGGGCAGGGGGGGTTGCTGTGGCTGGGGGGACCTGGGCCCCCCAATACTGCGCAGCTGGGGGCTCTTGACCCCCTTGCAAGCCCCATTCAGGCAAGCTTAGCTCCCCAGCAGCATTCCGAGGATACCACGCAAGTGACTACCCCCCAGACAGCCTTCAGCCGGCTGTGCAGGGGGGGTGGGCTGGCGGCGCTGGTGCAGGCATGCGCCTGGGTGTGTGCCAGCAGCACCTCTGCACTGCAAAACATGCCCATTACAGCGCTGCTTCCGCTGCTGCGCGCAGCTGCATCACTGCTGCATCTCCTTGCTCAACAGGTAACGTCAGTGCTTGCTGCCGTGTGTTGCACCCCTTCACCCCCTCTCTGTGCAGACCCCCCTGGTACAATATGCCGCCTTGCAAGCTGCAACACATACCCTGGCACGCGTATTTGCAGTGCACAACAGTCAAGATCTACAGGCTGTCCGCGTTGTTGTTTCTGCAGTGCTGCCCGCCCTGCCGGCGTTCCTGGAGTCTGTGCAGCTGCTGCAGGTGGTGCTGTCGCCGGGCAGCCCAAACGGCATCTTTTCGCCCAGGGAGCTGCCGCCAGTGTCGCCGCTCACCGAAGCGCATTTGGTACGACTGCGCTGCTGCCTCTCCCTGCTTTTCTTCTGCCTGCACTTGCCATGCATCCCTTTGCAGGAGCTGCCCGCCAATGCAGTTATGCCTCTGCCACCGCCCCCGGTGTTTGGCCTTTCACAAGGCACTCTTCCACAGGAAGTCCCAGCCACGGCCATTGTGCTTCCAGAGTTGGGCAGCATTTCTCAAGAAGGCAGCCGCGGGGGGGGGGGTGGCAGTGTAGGGGCTTCTGTAGGTGACGCCCCCTTGAAACGCACCAAGCTCCCCCGTGGCGGGAAGTCAACAGGTTCATTGCGAGTGGCACCTGCATGGTCAGATTTGCATTCAGTGCTGTGTGCTGCCCTGGGCACAGCGGCCCCCGGACGAGTTGACTTGTTCGGGGGGGGGCTCGACAGCTTCAGCCCCCCCCACATTGTCTCAGCAGACGCCTTCCTGTTTGCTTGGGATGTGACTCCGTCTGGCTACGCCCAAGCGGCCTCCATTTGGCCCGCTGTGGCCCGTGTGCTGCGCGGACGGGACCGCATGCTATCGGCACCACCAGTGGTTAAGTGCGCCCTGAGAGCCCTGCTGTGTGTGGTAGCGCACAGCCCAGTGGGAACTGCTGTCCGGGAGTACGCGGCTGCAGATGTCACCCAGCAGCTGGCACAGGCGCAGCGTGAGGCATTGGCAGCCCTGGAGGGCTGCGATTGGGAGTAGGGACTGCCGCCCCACCCCACACACACAGCTGGTGAGGGGGGGCTGACTAGACCCCCTGCTAGCAACGCTCACTGCGGTAGTTTTACCGTCCTGCATACCCCCCCCCCCCCCTGTGTGGGGTCAATGGGCTGCGGACCTTGCTTGCAAGGAGACACTTAAATGCATAACACTCACTACTAAATTGCGCTCTAGTGTGCCATATTTCTCTGTGTAGCATACTCTCTGCTGGCGTACTGAACTGCACGCAGATGCCAGTATCTGCATCAGCCGCTGGCTCGAGCAATTGCTGGGAGCGGAGCTGCTCACTGCATGCCTGTATCCAGCTCCCGTCCACAAAACGAGTTTGTTGTTACCATGCATATACGCAGAAAGATGGCCAGGAGCCAAAAAAGTGGCAAGTTGTGCAGCCAACTGTGTTTGGCCAGCAGGTTGTGTCTGCCAGACGGGTGAGCGCGGTGTTTGCTCAATGCTGCATCCCCCGGCGCAATGTGCTCATTTTGCTCGCGCACAGTGGTTTCAAACCATTTTAAAGTCTGTTCAAGACGATTTGGTACGTCTGCAAGCTGCATCGAGCACTTCAGCTGAGGAAGGAGGCTCTGCCGAACCCTCCAGAAAAAGTCCCACAGGTAACATGACGCGGACTGCGAGCACCATTAAAACCAGTACGCCACCCAGCTTCACATTTGGAGCGGTACCTACCAAGTCTCTTCCTGCTGTGCCCAAGGTGCCAGTGCCCAGCAGTGCCGGTGGCAGGCGGAGGCCCCGATCCCCCCCATCGCCCCCAGCTGCATCGCCGCCGCAACAGCCAGCGGCAGCGCCGGCAGCAGCAACGCAAGCGTTTCCGCTGGCCACCCCTGCCAAACGAGCTCGTCAGCGGCAGGATGCCCGCGTGGCCCTGTGGCTGCCCCGGGTGGCCCCCCATGCCGCAGCAGGCACCCCCCCCACACAGCTGCGATGCGCCGCACTGCTGGCTGAAGCCCTTGCCAGCGACCACCCAGATACAGCAGAGGCACACACGCCCGCCGATTTGCAGGCCATGGCGGCCGCAGAAGCGGAAGCCACCGTGCACGCCCCCGCCGCCGTGGCTGCGGTAGCGGCAGCCGTGGAGCGCTGCGTCGCGTGCAACTACCCCTACCTAGGGGGGCTGGATCTGTCCCTACTGGGGGGAGGTCCACGTCACACAGAAGAGCGCAGGCGGAAGGTAGCTGCTTCCTTCCGCGCCTACACAGCACATGTGCGCTCCCTGGTGTTCAACTTGAAGGCTGCTGGGAACGGCGCCTTGCGGCAGCGGGTGCTCACGGGCCGCCTGCCCCCTGCCGCCCTGGCTGCCATGGACACACAAGACCTGGCGCCGCCGAAGCTTGCGGAGCGCTATGCCAAGATGCGCGCCGAGGCCAGTGCCCCCGTTGAGGAGCAGTGGGCGGAGTACTCTCGCAGCTGCCCCGAGTGCGGCAGCCTGGACACGCGGTACGCCCTGGTGAGTACACGGCGGGACATTGGGAAGAATGAGACCTGGGGCGCCAAGGAGCACTCCGCCGCCTGCATCAAGGTGCGTTGCTTGCAGTGCGGCAACCAATACACCGCTGACGACATCATGTGAGCAGGGGGGGCTAATGTTAGGGAGGGGGGGCGGAAGCCCTACTTCGAATGTGTTCAGATAAGACCATTCATTTGATCCTTCTGACATTTGCTTGCCCCTATGGGAATGGAATACAGAGAAGCTGCACTGCATGCCACTAGTTAGTGATGTCAGCACGCCGAGCTTGCATCGGAACGCTGCGACTGCACGCACCACCGCATGCGCACAGCGGTGCATCCATGTCATGGCTCCCCTGACACCAGCTGCCGCGGCCATCGAGCCCTGCGAAACAGCACCACCCTGCGCTTCATGCACCGCCACGGTGCCGGTGCCAGTGCTGTTAGTCCCTCCGTCACTCTGCGGTGTCGACGGCCTCTTGCTGCTGCTGCACCAGGGCCAGGACATCAGCAGTGGACCCGTGGTCGTCCCCAAAGGCCCCCCTGTACACCCCCAGCGCCTGCTCTCCGTGCCCCTGTGCCTCCGCGTGCTGCCCCTGCCACGCGTGCAGCAGCGCCAGGGTGAAAAACGCCTCCCCCACCGCCACATGCTCCTCGCCCAGCAGCTGGCGCCGGCTGGTGGCCACCACATGCAGCATGTTGGATGCTGCCTGCAGCTGTGCAGAGGGCACACTGCTCGCGGCGTCGCCCGCTGACGTGGCAGCCAGCAGGTACTTGAACCAGCTGTCCACCACCCTGTCGAAAAACGCCAAGGCTGCCTCTGTGTTATCTTGCGCCATGAAGATGCTGGCCATGTGGAAGTACGGCGTGGTGGCGTCAATGTGGTCTGGGCCCACCTGCAGGGAAGCATAATACGCGTCCCGCGCCAGCTCAGTCAATGCCTCCTCCAGCTTTCCCTGGGCGGCATACAGCTTGCCGAAGTTGCGGTGCATAGCGGAGCGCAGCTCATTGGGCACCCGCCCCCCCGCCCGCACCACTGTCCAGTTGGCCATGCTCAGCAGCTCCTGCACCTGAGAATGCCGACCCAGAGCTAAGGTTGCCTCCGCTAGCAGCAGGTAAGCTGGCACAATTTCAATTGCACCCTCACCATGAATGCGCAGTGTGAACTTGAGAGCTGTGCGTGCAGCAGAAACCGCTTCCTCGCTGCGCCCTTGTCGCAATGCGGCGCTGGCTTCAGCACGGTGAAGCTCGGCCAAAGCACGGTGAGCATGATCAACTACTGCTGTGCGCGATGCGCGTTGCTCTTCATTTCCAAGAACTGGGGGGGGCTGCTCCAATTCTGCGAGCAGAGCCTTCACCTTTTCCTGAAAACCTGCAGCAGGCCGGTAACGTGCAACACTGTCGAAACGCCCTCGAAACGCAGCCTTACCTGGCAGTGATTCACCCTGAGTGGCACTAAACGTTTTTGACATTCCTGTTGTTGATGCACCGAAGCCTTCCGCTGCCATTTTAAACGCCCGTATTGCCTGGGTCTGCCTGGCTTTTCTGCACAGCTCGCCTCACTACGATGGCACGGTAATTTCCTGAAAGACTGCCAACTAGGATCGACGGAGCCTGACCCGACGAACGCAAGTGACAGCGATGATAGTGTCACCAACACAACAAAACTATGGACATGCCAATTTTGTATCGAAGCAACTGAGAGTGCAAGTGGTGTGGACTTTCATCACAATGGTGTGGTGGAGTGTCCGGGTGGAGCTCTGGTCAGCAGAGACCCCCCCCCTTGTGGTGAGACCCCCTCCTCGTCCACTTGGCAGGGAGTCGGGATCGGAGGCGCCTGAAGACAGGCAAGCAAGAAATGGCAATTTATTGTGGGTCGATGTATATCGCCCACAAGGGGGCGGGTGGTCGGGAA
>Ga0307982_1004888_pt1 | contig 10541 bp, 7 predicted proteins | sample OrgLakmetagen989_FD_201847 | JGI IMG/M metagenome (GOLD analysis project Ga0307982, IMG submission 201847) | Saline water microbial communities from Organic Lake, Antarctica - #989 | ecosystem: Environmental > Aquatic > Non-marine Saline and Alkaline > Saline | place: Antarctica: Organic Lake... | reverse complement strand
ACAGATAACAACCCTCTCACCTCAGTGGCGCCATTCATAGGCCTCCTTGTCATTTAAAATTCCTCAGCGGTGCTTGTCATTTCCGCTCATGACGCACGGGGTTTGGGCTCGTGTAGAGCGAAATATGGTCACATTTCCCAGATAATTAGTTCATAGGATAGGTATGGACCTACATTACCTTAGTTCAAGCGAGATTGTCCCCTCAGAAGTCCCATTGGGGTCTCTTGGGCTGATAATCTTCGAATTGGGGCTCCCTCTGACCAGAGCAGAAACGGGAAAATCATTTACGCAGATGGATGCTAGGAAAAAGAAATCGGAACTAGTTGTCAAATTTCGACTGTGAATGTCTTTATATACATTATTAGAAGTGGTATGAGGAATTTCTAAGAGCAGAGGGATCCACACGCTAATTTTACAGGACGGTAAGGGTCATGATATCACTCACCTGAATGAGGTGCTTTTCGGCTGTGATCAGCAGCTCGAAGCCTGAACTCCCCACAATTCCACCGATTTGGATCGTGGCTTCGCTCCCCATGTGGCTAACTTACCTCTACTAGTGATTGCTAGCATTGGTCCGTCTTGTTCAAGGCCATCTGCTCGTTTTAGTGACTCCTCGGCTAGAGCTTCGAGGAAGCTAGCCCACGACCATTTTCACTCATTTTAACACCAACAGTGCAATGAGTGCACGATGCCTCCGTCCCCGCCTCCCCCAAAAGCCTAGGTATCAAATTACGAAACAATTTAAAAGAGGAGACATAAATTTAAGGCTGACTACTGCATTCCATGCACTCAATTGTGCCCATGAGTGTCAGGGGCCTGTGCAAGGATGGGGGCGAGGCAGGGGACGGCAAGACGCCTCGCCCACTCAAGACATGATTGCACTCACCGCCTGAGTTGTGTGACCAAACTATAGGATAATCAATAATTGATGAAGCATACCATTGATCGGTAGGATGCCGCTGCCTCGACATTTCGGCTCTCTATGCACCTTCGAGGATTCTGTAAAAAGAGAAAATGTACCAAGAATGCGCCAGGAGTTGCCTAGAGGCCACGTTCTGTGAGAATTGAATATGCAGGCTGAGAAACACGATTCAACTAATTTAAGATGAGGTATAAAGTGTACTCGCACTACACAATTACGAGCGGGAGCGAAATATGTTGTGCGAGGTTAGCTTCGAGAGCATCAACGATTTTGGGAGAAATGTGGCTAAGAGGGAACAAATACTCATCTTAAGCGCAAAAGTCTACACGAAGCATTTATTCATCTATTTGAAGCGCAACCAAAAAGTGCTTAGACGTACAGTACCACCCCCATCTCGCTTCTTTCTACAGGCTCCCAGCAACAAGAACTAGCTAAACGGAAAAGCAGTTCAAGACCAGCGCGCGAGATTTGAACAAAAATCTGAGGCTAAGGCCTCATCCAAATATTTGGCTCATGCTTAATGCAATCAAGGTGTTTATATACGTCTTGTGCGCACCCTATTGCGTCTCAGAACGGCCTGTTTCCGGTGCCCAAAGGAGCTACATTTCTGCATTTCACACTTTCAGTTACTCAAGGGAAATCTTGCAATCTACAGTACGAATTTACAACGGAAAGCCACCCTGTAGGCCTTTAGAATTCCTCCTACTGTATGAAGTATACTGCTATCTGCTACACTGTCTATACTGCGATTCCGATTCCACGATAAACATAAATGTCTTGGCTGCTATATATTAAATTTGGATTTTAAGCAATTCCAAGGAATGGGGTATTTTGGAAGTGAAGAAATAGGATCCGATTTGGCATAAGTCAAGTTCTATTTACTTGATCTGCATCTCAAACTTCATTCTTACTTTCTTCCTCTTGTCGTCAAGAATAATAATTCGCAAAACCGCAGCTCCATTCAAAACAATGGAGCTGCAATTAAATGATTAGGCCGCGTCGCTCACTGGTGTGCCGCAGCCTTCCGCTGCAGCTAATTCATCTTCATCATCCGTGCCGTCTCCAAGAACGCCTACCGTATCAAGTAGCAGCCGCAACCGCTCTCCAATGTGCTCCAAGCGAATTTTCAGCTCGTACGCGCCCGTGAAGCAATTGGTAGTGCCAGTGTCAATGAACCCAGTCACGAGGGTCGGCGCAGGCTCGTTGCGCATGAGTGTAGTAGTGGCCGCAGCTGCTTCGGCCAGGCTGGCCGCAGCCTCTGAGGTGGCGGCGTCGACATTCACGTTGCTGCTGTCGGCGTCGCCCAGGCTTCCCTCCGAAGAAGACGAATTCTCCGCATGGCTCCCCGATGCCGCCGCCGCTGCGGCTGCTGCAACGGCATCATCTACACCTGTCAGCGCCAATAATGTTTGCTGCGCGTCGTGGAACGTGTCGGTGGCTTCCAGCAGCTGCTCTTCGTACGCCTCCTGCAACAAGAGGTAGTCTTCGAACCGCCGCTCCAGCCTCTTCCCCACCTCCCACAATTTACGGGTCCACCGGTTAATCACGGCCACGGTTGCGTCACGGCCGGTGGGTGGTGCGCCTGTGGCCGTTGAAGACGCCGGCGCGCTCGCATTGGATATTTGGTCTGACGTTGCTCCCTGCAGCCCACTACCAGCACCAGCCGAGGTAGCGCCAGCTGCGGTGTTGTTGCTACTAGCAGAAGCCGTTGCCGACGCTGCATCTTTGCCGCTGTTCTCGGCGGATTGCTTCCATTTGCTGCCAAACTTGGCCATGTCAGGCACGATGCGCTCGGGTCCCGAGTCAGTTGACGACGAGGACGACGATGAGGACACCGCTTCCGCAGTGATGTCTTCGCCCGGTGGTGGGTCCTGAGGGTTGGCGTATTCTTGCTCCAGTTGCGCCACTTCGCTGGGCTTGAGCGCCATGAGCCGAATGTCCTGCGTGTTGAACCTTCCTCGGAAGCTCGCTTTGGGCTTCAGGCCCGAGGCTGCCATCGTGTCGACCACCACGTCTGCCATCTTTGGGCTGGTGGGTGATGCCGGCCCCGCCGCCGTTCCAGCCGCCGCAGACGCCGCAGCCCACCCTTTGCTTCCAGCTCCGGCTGCTGCTGTTGCACTCGAGGGGCTGGCACTACTAGCGGGTGCTTGCTCTGGCCCGCTGTCAGTGCGACCGCTGTCGGTGCGAGGCACGGCTTTCCCGATGCGGTTGGCCGTGTTCTGCTTCGCGCGTGCTGAGGGGGGGCTCATGGGCGACTTCGGCGACAAGTTCGCATTCAAACCACCGGCACCTGAGGATGATGAAGCTGGCGTTACTACGATGGGTGCCACTCCATTGGCTTTCGCAGGAGTTGCCACGCCAGCTATTGAAGGAGATGCGTTGGCACTGCTGCTTGTAGCTTTTTTGGCAGCAGCTTGCGCGGCCTTGAGGGCCTCCAATTCCACCGAAATTTGGTCGAAAGCTCCCTGCAACTCACTCTGCAGGGGGTTCAGCGTGCCTTCCCGGAGGACCCGGCACCGCTTGAGGCAGCGCCGGATGCCCCTTCGGAACGCTGGCACGTGCCGGTCCATGTACTGTTAACGCAATGAAAAGATGGAGAGGATGAGAGGGGAAGCATGAAGAAGCAAAGCAACGACAAGTATGAGGTAATAAAAACACGCACTCCATCTAATGGATGATTTGGGTGCGTTTCTCTTTTAGGTTTCTAACTGAGCACCTTTCATTGATACGTTTAATCCCACCAACAATTATTCCTTTCATTACCTCCAAGTCCTGCTCCGCGCCATCGCTCGCCGAGTCGCCCCCCACGAGTTCGTACAACAGCTTCGCCGACGCGCGCACCGTGGCAGCGCGGTCCCCCGCCAAGGCCCCCTCGCGCCCTTGCTCGTTGGACGACTGGCCTTGGAGGGCGGTGCGCAGCAAGGCAGGGATGGCGGCGCGGTCGTCGCGCGCGTGCAAGCGCAGCGGCCGCCTCGGGATCGACGAGTCAATCGCCCACAGGGTGCGGCTCCCGCTGAACTTGGAGCGCTCCACCCACAGCACGTTGTCCAAATTGCCACGCCACCCCAGCAGCTTACAGGGGAAACGGTCGGGGTTCCGGATGGCCACGTCGAAGACCAAAGTTTCGCCCAAGATCTCCCCCAAGTCCTTCTCCAAAAACTCTTCCTCTTCTTCTTCTACGCCCGTCACTGCTACAGCTGTTGTTGCTGCTGAAGTTGACGACGATGAAGAATCCACGTGGTGCGGCGTTGTTGGATTCTCATTCGAAGGCACCGCGTTAACTGCTGCTGCTGCTGCATTGCTGTTACTGACCGTGCTAGATTCTCCGGGAGCTGCAGCTCTATCAGAGTGCGGCGCGAGGTCACTGTGGTTGGCGGTGTCGTGTTCCGGCGCCGACGCCATGGACGAAAACAAGGAAGTGCGGCCGTGGACCGAGGCGTGCCTGCGGAACACGCCTCCCGTGATGGCCGAGGCCACGTTCGGGGACGCGAAACTCGCGCCTTTGCCGAGCCCCAAGCGAGCCGGCAAGTCGGGCGACGTGAGGTCCACCGCGCTCGCTTCGCCCCCTGCCCCATGACTGCTTCCACCTCCTGTTGCTCTTTCGTGGCCCGGTGGCGACATCAATGACGGTTTGGTCTCACTGTTCTCGTCGCCGTCTCCTCCCTCCAAGGCACCAGCCGCTCTTAACGCTAAGGCTTCGGCGCGATGGCGGTCGTACGGCCACAGGTTTTCGTCCTGCAGGGCGGGTCGCAGCAGGTCCAACTTGGCCGACTGGCCAGTGTGCACGAACTCGAACACTAGGCCGCAGTTGGTGGTGTGCAGCGCGTCTTCGAGCAAGTCGCACGTCAGCGCCACCTGCTGCTGGTCCAGCGACTGCGCCGCCGCTTTGCGGGCGGCGTACGCAGCGGAGGCCACCGAGTCCCACTCGTTGTCTTTCTTGCGCATCAGGCGGCACGCGGGCACCTGCACGTGCAACGCCATGGCCAACTGGTTGGCGCAAAACTCCGCCTGGGTGTCCATCATGTTGCGGCAAAACTTAAGGATCAGCACTTCTTCCACCTCCAAATCAAGCGCATCATCCCCGTCTTCGTCCTCCTCATCGTCGTCCTCTCCTTCGTCGTCGTCGTGTTCCCATTCAGGGTCCTTCACCTCTGCACTGGACGCTGACTCAGCGTCCTCGTCGTCGTCGTTGTCGACCGTTTCTTCGTTGACGTCCTTCTCATCGTTCTCGTCGTCGTCGTCATCGTCATCGTCATCATAATCTTCAACCTCCTCATCGGCGACCACTGAATCGACACTCGGGTGAGTCAACGGGTCATACTGCCCGCCATCCGCGAGCACGCTCAACAAGCTCCGGCTGCCTCGATTGGCTCGCGCGGCACCGCCTCCGTGGTACTGGCCCGGCTACAAGGAAAGAAAGTAGTATAATCACATATGAGGAGATGTGAAGAGGAAACGGTCAAAAGTTCAATTATAATGCATTGGGAATAAGAGACATGCAGTATGAACGCAGAGTACGAGCACAAGACGGAAACGAAAGAGCGCGACAAGGGTTGAGTAATAACCACATATCAAAGCAAGAATGATAAGAGAAGAAGGAAGTTACCTGATTTACTGCTCGCGTCCGCGCTCGCACGGCGCCCTGTACAGCGGTTGTTGGCGCGGCCACTGTTGCCTCATTCTCTCCATTGGATTTACTGCCCTTTTTGCTGCTCGTCGGTTTGCTTTTCTCGGGTGATACTCTGCTCCCCGCCTTCTCCGACGTGCGCTTTACCGGCGATGAGAAGCTCGACCGAAGCTGCAAGTTGCTGTCGCTTTGCTTGAAGCTGCCGTTGCTAGCGTGCACCATGATGCCTCGCCCTGCAGAAGCACGCCGCGAATTCTTGGCAGTACGTTTGAAGAAGGCGTAGAAAACGGCACCTCCAGTGTTGGCAATAATCACGCTCGAGACGCCCGCGCCCTTGCCCATGTCGCGCAAATCGTCAGGGGTGGCAATGGCCACTAAGTTGCTCCAATTCACCGCGTCGATGCGCGCCGGCGCCGCTCGCCGCAGCCGCTCTCGCCACTCCAAGTAGCCCGCTGCGTGCGTCGCGCTTTCGATGTGCCGGTTGCTCGCCAGCACCACGGCCAGGTCATCGCCATGGCTGATTGGAGACAACTTCCCACCGGTCCCATTGGCGCCTCCTGCGGCTCCAGCGGCTGCTACTCCGGGCGGCCTCGCAATGGGCGCACTCCGTGGCCGGTAGCTGGGCGCGTAGCCGCTTAGGCTGGGCGACTGATGTGGCGATGGCACCGTCGGTGAGTTCTTTCTGTCAAAGCTCGTCTCAAGCGCAGCTAAGTTAGGAGGCCCACAGCGTTCAGCCAAAGAATCATTCTGAGAAGCACTCGCGCTAGTCGTACTGCTGCCACTGCTGCTATCAGCTGCTCCACCCATAGGATTATCACAGCCCGGCGCTTCTGACGGCGACGGCTGCTGGGAAGTTGCCTGCCCAATCAGAGGTGGCGGATGCGGCGGCGACAAAGCCAGCGCGGCGGCGGCTGCAGTGTCACCGTTAGTTAGCGCGCTGCCAGCTTGGCCGTTGAACATTTTGCACGCCGCCGAATTGGCGCTGCCGTCGCTGTTTGGAGTGTTGTCATTGTTGAAGAGGTTGGGTGGTGGAGCTTTGGGGGATAGCGCAAGCATCGACACTGCCGCGGACAGTTCTGCTTGCGCCTGCGGACCTGTCGCGGGCTTGTGCGAATTTAAGATGCTTCGGAGGGCAGTGAGCCACTTCGCACGCTCTTCTCGGCTCGACCCCGCCAACGGCAGCTCCGTGCCACTGCTGTCCGTCACCAAGAACCCAAAGGTCTTGTTGGGGGCTTTCGAGTAGTGCAGCGCCACGTCCGCAGTGTCGCCGTTCAAGCCCAGCTCGCGGCCGCTGTACTCTGCTAGGGCTTCCGTGCCTTCTTTCCCCGACTGGCAGAGCGCGAAGAGCGCCGCTTCGCTGGGTTCTTGCTTGAGGAGAAGCAGCGCGCCTTTGCCCCGCGGGCCGAAGCCCCGCCGACCCCCGCGCACCAGAACCACGTAGCGGCGCTTCCAGCCGCTGCTGAACACCGTTCCCGCTTTCGACTTGACCTGTATCCAGCCGTGCAGCACCGCGGCGTCTTGCTCGCGGAACCCGTCGGGCCCATCAAAGCTTTCGAAACTACCGCTCAAGCTGCTGCTCGCTGAAAGAATATAGGTCATTGCAGGGCTGCTCCGGCCGTCGCCGTCGCCGCTGCTGCTGCTGCTCGATGCTGTAGCCGGGCTGAGGGGGTCTAACGAAAGGCCGTCGCCGCTGCTCATGGTCTGCACGGCCGAAAAGGTGCTCGAGTTCGACGTTGGCGACCACGCAGAAGAAGACGACAAAGATTTCCGGCTGCTCTTGGAAAGAGTCGGGGACAGCGCTTCCATCGCATCGTCAATGAGGGACCTGGCGCGGCCGCGGCTGGCGTTGCCTCCGCCTCCGCCATTAACCACTCGGCCTTGGCTGTCGGAGCGCACGTTCTCCCAGCCATCGCCGCCGCCACCGTCCACTGCACTGCTGGCACCAACACTGCCTGCTGCCAGTGGGTTCTTGCGCTTGCCGTCCAATGGGGAGCCGTGGTGGCGCGGGCTGTCCTCGCCCACGGTGCCCAGAGCCGTCGCGCCCAGCACCAGCGGAGGCGGCCCACCCCCCGAACGAGGCTCGGATGCGGATGATGCGCGACCGTAAGTGCTGGGCCCGCCTCGCAAAGTGCCCTGAGTGTCGCTGGGGCTGGCCGTCGGAGGCACTGGGCTCAATAGCGCTGCCAAGTTCCCGCGAAGTTTCCCACTGCTGGTGTCGTCATCGTCGTCGTCGTCATCATCTTCGCCAGGGCTTAAGGGGCTTCTGTTGGGCCCACCAGAGAGGGCTGCTCGCTGCATGAGCAACTTGGAAGGCGGCGTCACCGACGACTTCATGAACCGAAAAGACGGCAAGCGCACATCGTCCCGCCGCATTCCTACAGACACCACCTCGTCGTCGTCGTCGTCGTCGTTTCTCTCCGACACCGGCACTTGGTAAGTCGTTGTGGCTGAGCCGCTGTTGCTCCGGTTGGTGCGGGTGCCAGTGAAGCTGTTGGTGCGGCTGTTCGCGCCGCTACTATTAGTGTCCATGCCCTTTTTCAGGGGGGAGCCTCCCACCCGGCTTGCGGCGGTTCCTTGCACTGCTTTGGACGTGCCCTTGGTTCCAGCGGCTCCAGCTTCCCCCGAGGGGCTCGCGTGCTTGGCCTGCCACTTCTCCAAGAGCAAGTGCCGGTCCGCGTACTGCGGGGACAGTTCCGACGCTGACCGCACTTTGCCTTGCCGCAGCGGCGTGTTGGGCTCACGGCCCGGGGACCCCACGCTCCACCACCCAGTGCCGCTGCTGCGGCTGTGGCTGCCTGCGCCGTCGCCGCCACCACCAATGCTGGGTCTTGACATGCTGTTGCGGTCCGTTGGGTCGTCTTCTCCGTTGCCGTCGAGGGCCCCCATGATGGCGTCCGCCATGGCCATGGCTTCGTCGCCCTCGAGGTCAACGAGGTCATCGTCCACGTCCCGCGTCGCCGACCGCGTGCGCCGAAGGTTCACGGACGCGCGGCGCCCCACTGACGTGGCTTTCCGCACGGAGCTGTTGGGGGCGCCCCGGCGCTTCACGCTCGCAAACGCGGGAGTGCCCTCGCGCTCCGGCAGCAGCATCCCTTTGTCCTCGCGGCGACGCATTTCGGCTTCCTTGGCTTTGTCCGCGCGCATGCGGTGCTTTTCTTCGGCTTTCAGTGCGCGCGACGCACTCGCAGCAGCGCGTTCCTTGGCGGTTGTGCTACTGCTCTTGGCCAGCGCAGGCGCGCCACTCAGGCCAGAGCGCGCCGCAGCCGTGCCAGCGCTCTTGGCTGGCGGTGGCCGCTTCCGTGGGCCCTTTGGCACTGTGCTGGTGGCATTGTGGGTGCCTGCAGAGGCAGCGGTAGCCAGAGGGGTGGCACTAATAGAACTGCTACTAGGAGCAGCACTACTGCGCTTGCGGATGCTAGCAGTGGTGATCTGGGCACTGCTTGAATTGCCTGCCTTTGGTGTAATTCGTTTTGCTGGGTCTGCGATTTGCGGGCGCTTCTTTCCTACACCACTTACGCTCAGGTCAGCGGTTCGCCCAGCTGCGGTGGAGCTTGTTGCCGCTACTGAGTCTGCCTTCGGGGTGGCAGTCTTCGCTTGGTTGGCACGAGGCTGAGCCAACCTCGACGCTGAGGTAGCGGAAGAAGTTGAAGGCTTCTTGGCTGGCTGCATTCTTTGAAGGCTCTCAGTTCGCTCATTCAATCGTGGCGCGGGATTTTCCCCGTCATCGTTGGATGAAACCTCGTTCTTGTGTTGTGACAATGATGAGGGCTGTGACACCGACGGTGAACTGTCGAGGTCTAATTCTGGAGGCGGCGGCGGCTCATCCTTGGGAGTACGCACAGGCGAAAGTGTCGCACTGGTGCTGTCTCGCTGTTCCTGCGTCAATGACTTCCTGAAGAGGTGCATGTAGGCCTCCTCGTACGCACGGAACCGGCAGCAGTCCGTTCCCAGTTGGAACTTTTTCATCTAATCAACCAGGGGACACCATATTGTGTCCCCTGAATCAACAACCCTGATTGGGTGTTCGGAAGCGTTCACTGAATTCTGACAGTTCTTCTCTTCTGTTGTTGGTTGTTGGTTGTTGGTTTGTTGGACCTGCTGTTCTCCCCTGTAGCCTGCCCGGCTGCCCGGCCTTGCGCTAGAATTCCCGCTTGTTTTCCTCAAGTAATTGTCTTCGCTTACACTTGGGATTTTTGGTTTAAATTCCTTCGACCCGAGTGGCGCCTTCGTGTCAAACATGAACCCTTCGTGTGACTTCCCTACTCTCATTACTAAAGTCTTCCTTTCTTTCTGCATTGGACATCTCCTGCGCAGTTTCTGTCGTGGTCTTTGCGCTCGACTCACCTGAGCGAGAGAAGCGGGCAGGTTCAACAACGCTTCGTGGTGTTAAGGGCGTTGTGGGTCCCAGTTCTCGTGCTCAGTCCGATTGACTGCGTGGAGAAAACATAATTTCCACTTCAACGCGGGCGGCGACCACAATGTGGTCCTAGGTTCGGAATTCCGCGTAAATCACGCGTAAATCACGCGGAAATTGAATTTTGCACCAATCGGACGTGATTTCCTTGGAGGAAATCTTCTCATGGTCCGGTGACGTCATCATATATTCTACCCGAAATTTTCGGGTGAACTTGGGTGAAATCGGGGTGATCTGGCTAACTGACCGGAGCCACGTGCCACGTGCACGGCGCCCATGGCGGCAAAGAGTTCCAGCGTCCTCTGGAAAGATACTACGGCCATTACGAAGGAAGTATCAAAAGAAGGGCAAATTCCTCACACGGTAACTGGATGGGCTTGCCTTTATTGCAACGTAGAGGTATGGAACAGGGATGCATCTCGACTAGCTCTTCACCTCTCTGGCAATGCTATTCTCCGTGATGCTAGCAACGGCTTCAGTGGCATCGGGATATGTCCTCGGGTTCCCTCGGACGTCGCTGACCGTGCCAAGATTGAGATGGCGGCGAAGACTGCCAAGAAGGCACGCAAATCAAGCCT
>Ga0307982_1004883_pt1 | contig 10545 bp, 8 predicted proteins | sample OrgLakmetagen989_FD_201847 | JGI IMG/M metagenome (GOLD analysis project Ga0307982, IMG submission 201847) | Saline water microbial communities from Organic Lake, Antarctica - #989 | ecosystem: Environmental > Aquatic > Non-marine Saline and Alkaline > Saline | place: Antarctica: Organic Lake... | reverse complement strand
ATAACAGCGTCAGCCGGCGAAGCTCCGTTCAAAATGAGTCTGACCTGAAGAAGATCAATATGATGAGCTGCGGAAATTGTGGCTACACCATTTTTCCTGCGCTTGGGCGTACCTTTCGGTTTGACACCTACACGAAGGAGTGCAAGAACTGCGGCGCAGTTGGCTCCTTTTACGACAAAAATGACCCGAACGATGAGCGAAACTTGAATCCTGATGGCACCAGCACAATTGATGAGAGACGTGCCTACATGAAGGAATGGATCAACGCCGATAAGGATAAAGTAGAGGAACTTCGGAAAGAATACAAGATTACCACGGATGCCTTGATGAAGAAAGGGGTGCTGCCTACCGGCTTACAGAAAGAAATCGCAGATAAGAAACAGGAAAACAAGGAACTGGGTATTGTCGAAGATGATGGTGACGATAAAAGCACGGTAAAAGGTAGTGAAGCTGGCGCCAACGAGAAGGGGGCTTCAAAGAAGAAAAGCATTAAAAAAGACGACGACAACGACAACCTGCTGTAGCATCCCGGTATTTCGTCTAGCCTTATTCCGTACTTCTCTGGTTATGCGTTGCGTGTGCGCATACTTGCATATTGTCGAACAATTTGGCCGAGTCTGAATGCATAACGCGGCTGGCGAAGGCCGAGTTGGACTGTGCATCGCCGGAGAGGTGCGAGCACAGTCGAAGAACTGACTTGTAGACACAGACACAGGCACCGACACCGGAGCCATGTAATCTAATAGCAGGAGCCGCGGCCATTTCAGGGCCACTGCTTGGTTGTATTTCTTTTTTTTGCTATAGACTGAGGGACTAAGCCAAGCAAGAAAACAAATAAAACCCGACCTCCCCTTTTTCATACTTCATAAATTTCTGTAAATTCCGGGTGGAGTGTGTGGGTGTGGGAGGCCCGGAAGTGGGAGGTGCCGGAGGTGGGAAGAAGCTCGCTGTTCGCAGTTGTCCAGCGCCTAGCCACCAGCCCTACACAACACCCGAACTCGAACTAATACAAACCCAAATGACGCAGAAGCCAATGCTGCGGGCAGAAGTGGGAATGGGGAATGCGCGTGCGTTGCGCAAACAAAGCAAGTGCGGAGCGATTCATGAGGGGGAGGGGCATTGGCCAAAATCCTCCCAAGGATTGAAAAAAGCGAGGCATTCGTGGGTAGCGCGCACTCCGCAGAAATAATAAAGAGGAAGGCGCGCGAGCGTGGCTTGTGACGTGCAGAACACGAAGTTCCATTGACGTGCGGAACACGAATTCCATTGGCAGAGTTAAAAATGTGCCTTCAGCGCGCAGGGCGCCTATTGTTCTGCCCCCGGGCCATGAGAGGCCCTGGCAGGGCAGGAACTCCTTCCTCGTCCGCAGAGTGGCAGTCAATAGAGAAGCCCCCCTCAAAATACAAACAGTAACATTCTAGCGGGCCGCTTGTGGCCTAGCGGTCCGTCCCTATCATAGAGCTTAACCCATATATCCTCCATCAAACGCCACGGCCCTTGCTCATGGTCGTCTTTTCAGCCTGTTCTCAACACCCAGTACACGGTGCTCTTTGTTAGTTGTTAGTTAAAGTTTTAATATACAGGGCCCGATTACAGTGGCGAATGGTATATGGCAAGCAGTGCGCTTTTGCCTTTTAGTTTTAGTTCACAGGTTCACAGCGCAGCGCGCAGGGAATTTCCTAGCCTTCCGGTATATGATATATATATATAAATGTACTAATACTAACTAGAAAGTTGGTTACCTCGATTTATGATACCCTCACCCTCACTTGGATATTTCTTCGTATGTATTTTTGTTCACTTGATGAATTCGAATGCGACCATTCGAATTTCAACAAAATATACACGTGACAAGTGACTCCGTTGCCAATATGTAGGTAGCAGCTGCTTTATTTCTCTCTAACTCTAACCGAATTCGCTCCCTCGAGTGCGCTTGTTCTCCTTCTGAAGTGAACCGACTGCCTCACAGAGCCTGCCTCAACTCGCTCAGGCCTTTGTCTTTTTCTTCCGCGCGGACTGCCCAGGTGTGCGGTGGCTGGGTGCGCGCGACAAGCCCTGTAAGGAATCCAAAGGAACACTTTCCACGATTGGCGAATGCGACACGTTTGACTTTTTCTTGCTACGTCGTGCGGACCCAGGCGTTTTTGCGTCGGCGGCTTGCTTGCCACCAGCTCCTGCTGCTGGAGGCGACGAGGGTGCCACAGGCGGCGACTCCACAGCCCCACGCTTTGTCTTGGCTGCTGGTGGCAGCATAGCATTTGGCTCAACGCTGCGATTTTCGTCATCCGAGTTTGGGCTGCCGGAGTTGGTTGGGCTGCAGTCTTGTGCGTCGGGCAGCGCCACAGCCCAAACCTGGGGAACAGGATTGGAAGACCGCGGCTCGAGCACCATTCTCGTGGGTGCCATGCGGAACGGTACTGGGCTCAGGTGAGGCGCGCTCGTGCTCTCTAAATCTGGTAGGCCTGCCGTTGAAATCATGCCGTTGTCCTCGACGCCACCAGTGTCATCAGCTGAGGAGGCTTCTGGCGCATTTTGTTGTGCCCTCTTGGCACTGAGGGCAGCTGATAGGGCAGCCGCGGGGGTTCGCCCGGCCCGATCAGTCTTCGGAGTGGCATCAAGGCCCTTAAACTTTGGCGTCGCAAGTCCTTTGAGTGCTGTCACTGCTCCTGGCCCGCTCTTCGGCGCTGACTTCGGCATGGCACCAGTTGCAGTACCAGCCCGCCCCGATGGGCTCGCAAAGCCCACTGTACGAGGCCCCGCATGAGGCAAAGCCGGCGAGACGAACCCCTTCTCTGAGCGCTGGGCAGCGTCTTGATTGGCAGCTTGCGCCTTCTGCTGCTTGTCGAATTGTTTCAGGTCGTACTCGACTTCTTTGCCAAGCACCGGGTCCACGACTGCCAGCACTGACCGGACTTCGGCCCGGTGCGCTCGCGCGAGCTCCGCCAAAAACGCCATGAGATCTCCTAGAAGCGGCGAGTAGCTGTTCTCCAGGCACTTTTTCAGCTGTAGCACAATCGGCACCACGTGCTCCATCAGCTGCTTGCGGCTCATCTTACTTAGCAACCGCCCCTTGGCAGCTTCCATGCCTTGCTGGGCTGCTGCCGCTGCGTGCCCATTCGCAGCAGCCGACACCAACTCCTCTTCAGTGACAGAATCGCCGCTTTCCTTGCCGCCGCGCCCGACTCGGAGCTCGGGAGACGAAAGGAGCGCCAGAGCATCCCGCAGCACCGCAAACCTACCATGAGAAGAACCATTTGCATGTGCCGTCACAAACATGCGGCGAAATAAATCAATGTTAAGGAGACGCGTGAGAAAAGGCAAGAAAGGCAAACACCTTCGGCATTTAGTTAAAAGGAAGCTCTTGTATTCCTCACCCTTTCGCGGCGGCAGTTGCGGCTTTGGCTGGGGTCTTGCCACCTGGTGTGGGCGCTGCGGAGGTCGGCAAGCTGCCAGTAGCTGCCGCGCTTAGCACCTATCATTTGATTTGGGGTGTCATTAAGTGTGGACTAAACAACATCTCGAGAGATCTGAAGGCTTCATGCAAACGGTGAGTCAAATGGGTTCTCGATTCGAGGAGTCAAGTTAATTTCCTGGGACTAGGGCAAAGGCTCTCAGGCTGTGGCACCAACCTCGTGGGCGATGCGCGCAGTGGCTTCGATGCGTTGTTCATCGGTGAGCGACGCGCAGACGAAAGAGAGAACTGCGGACCGCACTGAGCTTGGCACTGCTCCATCAGCCTTCCCAATTCCCGCGAAGTCCACGGCGGCGTGGCCCTGGCCCTCGGACCCTTGCAGCAGCGCCGCCTGGTACTTGGGGTGCTCCTCGAAGCCGTTGAGAATGAACAGCAGGTCCACGGGGGCGTGGTTCAGAAGAGCTGGCTGCTTTTGAGCGAGTGGGCCTGTGACGAGGAATCGAGCGAGCTGGGCGACTTCGGCGTCCTCGTCGCAGCACGCAAGCAGGAAGCGGCTCAACAAGAGACCGCGCCATTTGAGGAAGTCTTGGAGCAGGAGCTGGCTCAGAAGAAGAAGCGCGTGGCGTCGCAGGAGCGCGTGAGGCGACTGAAGGCACCTCGCGAGGGCTGGGAGGTGACGCTCCACCAGGGCCGTGTACCGGACGCACAAGTCGCCGAGCACCAGCAGCGCGTTGGATTGCACTGCAGGCGAGCCCTGGTTGGTGGCCGATAGCGGCTCAGTGTTGGAAGCGTAACCTTGTGGGTCGCGCATGTAGTCGATCTCGCGCACGAGCAGGGTGACGCACTCTTTTGCGAGGTTTTGGTCCAGGAGGCAAAGCTTGCCGAGTGCCACCAGCGCAAAGGCGCGCACGGAATCTGGCACGGCAGCGCCACAAAGCTCGCTTGCTGCTGGCTCGCTACCATCTGGTTCACCGCCGCTGCTGCTTAGGCTCATCTCGTGGGCGTTACCATTGGGTTTGGCGGAGGGCAAGGTGTGCGCCATGAGAACGCGCACGAGGCTGGTGAGCTGCGCATTCACACTGACCGCAAGCACCGGCCGACCGTCGCACCCCACGCCGTTGTCGTCGGGCGAGAATCCGAGCAGAGCCACTTCCCCCACCAAATGAAGCGCTCGCTCCACCGAAGTCACCAGCTCTGCTGCGCCGCTGGACTCGTCCTGCCCGAAGGCGTATTCTTCGAGGAGGGTTTGAGCGCGGTCCAGGAGTGCGGCGGCGAAGGAAGCGCTGATGGTGAGCGCTTGGGCTTGAGTAGGCGCCTTGGCAGAGCACAGCGCCACCAGGGCTTTGAGCATGGCAGCTGCGGTCGCAGGGGTCGCCTCGAGGGCCTGCAAGAGGGCCAATAGTTCAGCTGCCAGGGCGGCTGCATCCGGCGCGGGCACTGCTGGAGCGAGGTGTGCGATGGCTCGGAGCATTCGTTGCGCGTCGACTTCGAGAGCAGTTAGCTCTGACCCGGCGCCCTCTTGGGCTGGGTCTAGAGCATCGACTTGGGCCCAGAGGTCGCGCCAGCACGCCAACACGAAGGCGGGCTCAATGGGCGCAGTCTGAGGCGACAGCGCAATTGCCTGCACGGTCGAGCTGCCGCTGCTCACAGTGGGGCAAAGAACTGCCTCAAAGAGCACCCATGCACCCTGCCGCACACAAATACGCTGGGCAGTAGTGAGAGCTTCTGAGCTGGAATTCTCCATCGAGTCTGGTTCTTCCGCACTCTTGTCGTCGTCACTAGGGCGGCAGCCGAGAAGAGCAGCTTCTCGCAGCGCGTGGAGCACTTTACCATGGAGAATTGGGCCACCCACGAAGCAAGCTGGGTCAGCAAGGGGCTTTTCCGGCTGTCGCAGCGCCACCGGCCACAGGGCGGCCTGCAGGCACTTCTGAGCTTCCACCGAGTGGGCAGCAGCGAGCAGCGACCAGACGGAGTCGGCAGGAGGCGGTGCCGACGCAACAGGGTCGACGAGGGCTTCCTTGACCAAATCACCGCAGCGCGCCGCCACGGTCGCTTCGCCATCGTGCGCCAGCGGCAGGACATGCGCACACCACAGGTGCCGCAGCACAGCTGCGCGAGGCAAGAGGGCCCGAAGGCTCGAGAGGCCAGCAGCAGCAGCCTTGCGGGTCGCGACGCTCACATCCGCGCATAGGTGCCCCAGCGCTCCAAGTTCCTCCCTCCACTCCCCAGCGGCAGCGTCCTCTTCTCCTTCGTCCGCCTGCGCATCGACCAACGGGCGAGAAGGCCGGTGCATCAGGTGAAGTGCGGCCAGAGCAGCGAGGGCTTGGGCAGCAGCGCGGCGCACGAGAGCGCGGTCGTCCTCCAGGCGGCGCTTCAGCAAGGCCCGCAATGATATCGACCGCGAGGAGGCCGACCTACGGAGAGATGGTGAAGATTAGGAGGGGGGAAATGACGGAGATTAAAAAGAGCAGAATCAGGGGGAATTGTGAGGATTTTGAAGGCGAAATTTAGAGAGTGGAAGAGGGCACTAACCCGCCCGGAGTCGCAGCGTTGCTTGCGGCAGATGGCGTCTTGCGGTCAAGGGCTGATGGTGGGTCCACGGTGAAGACAGGACACAGCAGTGCCGCAGTGAGAGGCGCCATGGCACTGGAATCAATCAAATCGCGCGCTGCTCCGGCAAGCGCTGACAGAGCTCCCAGCGCCCGAGCTCGCACCGTGGGAGCGCGATCAGCACACCGCGCCACCAGCATGCCCAATAGCCGCAGTGCCGTCGACTCGGAGGTGGTGGCAGCGGCAGGGGTCGTGGGCTGCAGGGCTGCACGAGGGCGCCGGTCGAGCCACAGCCATTCGGTTTTGAGCAACTCCGCGATCAGGTCCACTGCAAAAACGCGATGATTCACCTAGCGCCACGCGAAAGTGACAGCATGGCTTGAAATGTTAAAAGTGCAATTCAAGTGATTTTTGGGGAATTGAAGCAACTTGTAGCGTGTTCCATGAGCTATTGACTGACCTTTGCGGAGCGCGAGAATAGGGATGCAAAGGTGGAGAATCGGCGGCGGTGGGCTTCTGGCAGCCGACGAAGGATGACCTCCACCGTTTCGACCACTGCTGTGCGTGTCTCAGCCTGGTATGAAGGGAAAGAAGAAGCATGAAAGTGAAAAGTAGCGATATACGGATACGATCGGCAACTTACACAACTAGCGTCTCAGCACCATTGCATATTTCGTGTGTAGAGCATTTGCTATAATCACTTAACCTTTTCAGGAGCGCGGTGACAGAGGTGTTCGATGAGGACCAACAGTGAGGTCGCCAGTGACGCGCTTTCGCCTTCTTCCCCAGGTTCAGGCGAGGCCAGCCCACCATCGGCTGTTGGCAGCTCCACGAGCAGGCCCTTCACAACTTGCACAGCCGCGAGCCGCCCACCTCGACCTCCCACCATACCGTGCGCCTTCTCGCAGAGAAGTACGGGCATGATGCCTTTGAGGAGCAGCGGAGTTCCTTCCTTGCGAAGAGACGCTGAGCCTGGTCCAATTTTAGCGTAGATACAGCATGAAAAGCCGGAGACAAAACAATGGACTCAATCGGTTAAGGGGGCAGGCGGGGAAGACGGAGGAAAATATTGAACAGGTTCGACAAAGCATTGTCTGTGTCCGCACCGTAGAGGGCGAGAAGAGTTTGCCCTGCGGCGGGTGCTACGAGGGGGGTTCCGCTCGCCAGGCACGCACAGACTGCGTCGATCAGGCGGCAAAGCGACTCGTTGTCTTTATTCTCGACACTCTCGCGGTCTTCGCTACCACTTTGCTCTTGCGATGCCAACGGCAAAAAGTTTAGGCTCTTTGCGAGCTCGACGAGCACACGGGCAGGCCCCGGGCCAATTTCTGCCCGCCGCCCCTTGTTCGAGCCCTGCCGAGAAGCCACTGCTGCCGCTCGACGTGGCCGCTTCCCCGGCTCATCCTCATCCATGGCATCGTTTGACTCGTTCGCCACGAGCTCTTCGTCGGTCTCCTCACCGTTGTCGTCTTCGCCATGAGCTGCTTGCGCTGATGGCTTCAGAGGCGCTGCCGCGAGTGCTGTTGTCACGTTCAACACCTGGTGGAAGGTGAGTGCGCTGCACATTCCTCGCCCACGTGCACCAGGCTGGCGCTGCAATGCGAGGTAGAGCGAGGCCGCAGCCGCTGCTCGATCGAGGCGCGCCGCGGCTGAGCCAGCACTTTCGGTTGAAGGTCCTTGAAGCGCTGATTGAGCACAATGCAGAGCCCCAAGAATCTGCCGGTATGGTGCCTCGGAGGACCCAGCAGCATCCACTGCAGCCCATAGCTCATCACTGACGTCTGACCCCTCCTTGGCTGAGACTTCCAACTCAGAGATCACCTGAACTGCTGCCCATAGCTTGCTTCCTGGGAGAGAGTTGGACGCCGCCTTGAAAGCCTGGAAGCATTCAAAAGTAGCACACAAATACCAGGTCAAACGCCCCGACAGACTCCATTAAGTAACAAACATACAAAGAAACCTGGATTCCTTCGCCGCTTCCTGCAAATTGGTCGCCGACAATACACTCGTAGGTTTCTTCGTTTATCTGAACGGAGACGAGCATTGAAGAATGCAAACGTGATAGCGCTTAACACGAATACCAGACGAAGCGGAAAACCCATTCTAATTGTTGTATTCTGATGACTGTCGTGGGTGCTCCTCACCTCCGGGAGATCTTGAAGGATGCCGCTGAAGGCGCTGCCCACGCGCTTTGCGACTGTCATGTTCTTATTTTGTTCACCCAATTCAAACCGTCAAAGAAAGAAGAAAGTTGTTTGTAGTCTACCCCTTCTCGGGGGCATGGCGCTTGTGTGCTTGTGTGCTTGTTGTAGTTAGTTACTAAATCCAGTCCCCCCTCGGGGGGGGCTCAGAAAAAGAGACCGCGTACGAACGTTATATGAACCCCGAGCCAGGTTCCCAGTCCGGCCCGGGGGACTCTGTAGACGCCGACTAGATAGCATCATGTCTGCTAGTTACTTAATCAAGTCCCCCCTCGGGGGGGCTCAGAAAAAATCCCTCTCTGTTAGTTACTAAATCCAGTCCCCCCTCGGGAAGGCTCAGAGAAATTAAAAAAGAAATTAGGTTTCGTTCGAAACCGCCGTTTTTGACCTCACAGCGGGTGGATCGCTGGCGGCTCGTTTCCACGGAGAACAAGTGAAGACAAGCAAGGTAGGTGACCGCGCCACAGGAGAAGACAGAGGCACGTGCAGAACCAGACTGCGCCCCATCAGTGCGACGCCCGAGAGGGAGGCCGGGGACATAGCTGGGAGATCACACGTGTTGGCGCCAGACGCTCAGTGCCACTGGTCTATATCGCAAGCGCAAAGCCGGCAACGGTGCGAGAAAAGATTATTGGAAGATGGAATGCATCCCTAATTATCTCTCTATTCTTTTAGTCGTTTGATTAGCAGATGGTTAACTGACATTAAAGTGGGTTGTCTTTTCCGGGGCCCGAAGGCCCCGTGGTGTTAAGGTAATATGGAACAAGGGCAAGTGTGAAGGTCGCGTAGATAGATGCAGATTTGGTGTTGTACATTGTGGTAACACGTGGGCATTGCCCCTGACTAGGCCAGTGCGGTGTCTCTGACTAACTCGCGCCATGGTACGTGGCAGCTCCGTGTTCAGCTGCATAGCTAGCTGACTGATTTCACTTTTCTATTCTACTTCGCTTCTTCGTGTTCTGTTGTCACAAGCCGAACATCCAACAAAGATTAAGGAGAACAAGGCGCTGTTTTTTCTGATCCCCCCAGGGGGGGACTGGATTTAGTAACTAGCAGACAGGATGCCATCTAATCGGCGTCTATAGAGTCCCCCGGGCCGGACTGGAAGCCTTGCTCGGTGTTCATATAACTTATTTTTTCTGACCCCCCCCCGAGGGGGGACTGGATTTAGTTACTAACAGACAGGGTGCCATCTTTCCTGAAGGCGCTGCCCACGCGCTTTGCGACTGCCATGTTCTTATTTTGATCACCCACATTCAAACCGTCAAAGAAAGAAGAAAGTTGTTTGTAGTCTCCCCCTTTTCGGGGGCATGGCGCTTGCGTGCTTGTTGTAAAATAAACTCTGTAACATTTCTGAAATCGCAATATTATGTTTCCGTAACCTCCGAAATTACGACCCAGAGCATGTGTTTTTCGCCGTATTTGGCACCCCGTGCTGAAAGGAAGGCCAATAACTTGAAATGGAATCGTCTAGTCTAGTTAATACTCCCCAAATACAAAGAAACACTCCGTTGGCATATAGAATCAGACAAGTTCAACCTTCAGATCAAGTCTGATTGGGCTGAGTGTCCTTTTGCATAAAGCAATTGATTACTCTCGAACCCATATCCTGCTGATCTGGATGGACTGGAAAGTGGTCAAGTACCATTTACGAGGTAGGAAACAAGCATCGCCCACAACAGGAACCCTCCCTGTATAGCTCTGCAGCTCCTGAAGGAGCCTGCAAACTGCAAACCCCACTGCTGACATATCGACACTTCAGCCACCAGGCATCAGGAGGTTGTGAATGGAGTGAGTCTGCTATCTCCACTTTGACCTGTCCTTCGCAATGGCGAACCACTCATCGAACTCCTTGGAAATGCCCTTACGTTTGAGCGCGTTCTCCAACGCCCTACCCCAAGCCATCTGTGGACAGTCTAGTCTAGTCTAGTTAATACTCTCCCAATAACAAAGAAAAACAAGCACGCAGTAGTCACAGATGTGGACAGACCGGCTGAGAATGCGCTACCAAACTTGTCAGCAACTGCTGCCGACTGCCGATGTCAAGGAGGCCCAAGCGACGGAAAGACGGAAAAGACTATTGGAAGTATGATATAAATTCACACGGCACATCGCGGAATCGACGAATCGAATGTGTGCTATGTGGCATGTGGCTATAACGCTATATCATGGCTATATAGAGACATGGGGAATGGAGAAATGAGTCTGAGACGGAGATCGGGGATCGAGGCTAGATTCTTGAAGCCTGTAACTCTGTAACTCCGCCCGAGAAACAACCCTGTATGTTATTAGGGGGAATTCATAACGCTCTAATGTAATTTTTTGATTTTCGGATTATTTATTTCCTCTGAACGATTACTTTTCGAGTGCCATCCAAGCTCA
>Ga0307982_1004882_pt1 | contig 10546 bp, 4 predicted proteins | sample OrgLakmetagen989_FD_201847 | JGI IMG/M metagenome (GOLD analysis project Ga0307982, IMG submission 201847) | Saline water microbial communities from Organic Lake, Antarctica - #989 | ecosystem: Environmental > Aquatic > Non-marine Saline and Alkaline > Saline | place: Antarctica: Organic Lake... | reverse complement strand
CTCGCGAACATATTAGGGCACGTCCCGCTGGCTCTACCTACCCCGGACCTACAGGAGCCTACGCAAGCAGCTGCGGCCTTTTCAACTTCCTCTTCTGGGCCGACCACTCACCTCATGACCCCGGAACAGCGCGCGCTGAAAGGAAAAGTGCAGGCCCAAGAAGAGCAAGACGCCCGTCACCACGCTCAGCTGAGGAGAGACTACAACAAGCAACCGCGCGAGCCGAAGCTTGAAGAAGTGCTCTTGCAGCTGGCCTTGTGCGAAAAGCGCGGCGGGTGGCCTTCAATGGGGCAAGAGACGTTGAAGGACTTGCTGGAGCTGCGCCGCGGTGGGGGGTGCTTCGGGCGCTGGTGGCCAAAAGTGCGCACATGCGGAGCCGCGTGGAGCCCCCAATGGGCCCAGGAGTTTGCCCAAGAAGACGCCGCCGCCGTCGTGTGCAGCGGGTGGATCCGCCGGTTCATAGCAGGGCGGCAGCGCATCAAGCTCCGCGAGCTGCGGCGCGTGCACTTGGAGCGCGTTAAAGCCAACGCTGAGGTGCTCGCGGACGTCATGTTGGCTTCCAAGGGGCGCGGCGCCCAACGGATCTTCCAAGCCTGGCACAAAATGGTGAAGGAAGCCAAGAAACAGCGCGCGGTAGCGCTGGCGGTGCTGCAGGCCGTGGGGCGGCTGGTGGTCGCAAAAAGGCGGGTGCGGCTGCGCCGCGAACACGTGGCAAAGCGCACCCAAATGCTGCAGTACGCGTTCCGGAACGGGGACGACTTGCAGGCAGAATGGCTCGTGTCGCGGTGCTTCACCAAGCTGAAGCGGTGGCGTTGGCAGCAGGTTGAGCACCGTGCGGCGACGCACCTCCAGCGCGTTGCGCGTGGGTGGCTCGCCAAACGGACCGTGGTCAAAGAGCGCGCGGTGATGCGGCTGCGCGGCCGCTCGAAAGTGTACTTGCTCAACCTGACCTTTGGGGCTTGGTCCTTGCCTAAGAAAAACAAGCGACGGCGCCTGGCTGCGGGCAAGATTCAGCGCCGCTGGCGGGGGGTGCTGGGAAGGCGAGTGGCGAGCCACGCGAGAGCGGCGAAGCACCAGGCAGAAGCCCGAATCCTGGAAATGGCCCGCGGAGGGCCGATGCGGACTCGCCGGCAATGCTTCGATGCACTCAAAGTAAGTGCATGCTGTCTGTCACGGCTGAATCCGACCATGCGGCTATCGATAAGAGACAGGAGTTCATTGATAATTCGTTCCCGTGTCCTCCCGATTTTCCCTCTTTTTTTTCTTACTTTCGAACTTTGATGTTGTTTTTTTAGTGTATCACGATCTTGTTGCTACTCCTCATTTTCATGCCTTCAAGGCGTGGCCCAAGTTGCGGCCAGGTTACAACGCCGCAACGCAGTGCCAGCGCCGCGTGCGCGGCAACGCAGGCAGGCAGTTCACGCGCGAGTTGCGTGTGGTGGTGGCCAAAGCAAAGGCTTCCTTGGCTGCTGCGATGGGCTTTGGCCGTCTGAAGACCTTGCAGCGCTGTTTTCGTGGACTGCGGTCGCCGGCAGCAGCGCGGGTCATTCAGCGGCAGTGGCGCTCGTTGGTGCTGCGCAGGATGGCCCAAGAGACCCTAGTGCTGCTGAGGAAGCGACGAAAACGCGTGCGACGGCTGATGCGAAGGCTGCTGGGACCAATAGCCACACGAGCCCTGTAAGCAGAACATCAAATTATTATCGTAACCCTGACTTCTTTGGTTTATATTTTTTGCGCTTTGCATCTTGCGTTAGCTATGAAACTGCGCGGACGCCTCACAACCTTATTGTCGATTTCGCCATGCATTTGCGCCTCCTCAATCTTATCTATTTCATCCTTTTTTCAATTCCGCTCGTAGGTATGCCTGGGCTGAGTACGCCGAAACGCAGTGGGTGTTGCGCCAAGACTCCGCCTGGTGCATTCAAGCGGCGTGGCGCTGCTGCCAAGCGCGCTTCGTCGTTCGTGGCCTTCGCCACCATCGGCTGGAAGTCGAGCGGATCGGCGCCAATTTTGGGGGAGCCACGGCCAAAGCTTGGCGCCGACTGTGCTTGCGGTCGTGGGCCCTCGAGACCTGCTTTGCGCTGGCAACCCAACCGGGGAAAGCGGCGACGCAGCTAGCGTGGGCCAAGGCGCAGGGTGACGTCGGGTGGGAGAAGCTAATCTTGACCAAGGCAGGGCGCGTGCTGGGGGCCGTGGTCCGAGGCTATTTGGCGCGCCGGTCTGTTGGTAGGGCACTAGCGCAAAGGCGCGCGCGGCGCCGGCTCCTGAGCCGTGTCTTTGGCGGGCCTTCTCTGCGGGCCCAGGGGGAGGCTTTTCGGCAGCTCCGGAAGCAGGTCCAGAAGCACCGCGCCGCGCAAATGGTGCAGTGCGCGATTCGCGTGTCGGTGGCCCTGAAGCGCATGGGCTACGCCCGCGAAGCCCACGCCAAGAAACGGGCGCTGATGGCCAAGCTCTTCGACCAAATGACCTCCGACTGGAGCCGAAAACAGAGCCGCCTCTTCTTGGGCCACTGGCGCCGAAGCAACAAAGAGTACCGCGCGGCCGAAACGATTTTGCGCCCCGCGCGCCGCCGCCTTGCGTTGCTGCGAGGCCGCCGGCACGCCACGGCCTTGCTGTTGTACTCGTGGCTGGCGATGGCCGCAACCTTGACGCGCCGCCGAGGCCGTGTGCAAGCGCAGCCAGTCGTGGCCAAGGTGTGGCGCGGTTGGCTGGCCAGGCGGCTCCTAGTTCGGAAACGCCAACAGCACGCGATTACGGAAGCCCGGTTCAGAGCTGCACGGCTTCGGTTTGACCAGCGGGCTGTGGCTCGGTGCCTGGAAAAATGGGCCCACGAAAAGAAAGAAGAGAAGAAACGGGCGCAGCAGCTCCAGGGCGCGATGCGCTGCGTGAAAGCTTTAAGACTGCTGAAACGGCGCCAGGCCTTGAGCGCGCTGATCGAAATCCGGGCACAGGAGGCTTCTCGCAAACTGCGCACTAAGCGGATGGCACTCGCGATGCGCGGCATGGCCGATGCCGCCGGGGACGCAGCGGCTCGGCGCGCGCTCGGTTTAAATCGGCCATTGGATGCCGATGAAGCCGACAGCGGGGACAAGGTTACCGGGAGCACCAATAGTCTTATCGTTGCTGGAAGCATCGTGGCCAGAGTCCCGAATAGCCTTTTTAACCACAACAGCAACGGCCGCGCGACAAGTAATAGCAGCGATGCGTTGTTGGTGGCTGGGCACGCAGCACTAATGCAATTGGCGCTTCGCAAAGCTACAACCGACGGCACTTCTGCCACTTACCACGAAGCCTGCGCTCGCGTGCAACAAACGGGTATCTTTGTGTGGCAACCTTCCAGTAGCACCAACAGTGGCAGCTCTGGCAGTAGCATTTATTCTCACACAACTTTGTCGGCAGCAGAAAGTGTCTCTCTTGCATTTGACGCCTCTGTGTTGTTAGTCGAGAAACCCAACGTAGAAGTGCTTCGACAGCTTGCTGCACTCCTCAGGCACAAAGCAGCTGCTTTCTCCTCTACTATTACCAATGCGGGCGCTGCTGACAAGGGGCCTGAATCAAAAGGTGCCTTCACTTCTTCTCTTGAATCAACCAATCGTTGGACACCGACCGGCAGCAACAGCAACAGGAACGACAAGTCCAGTCAATTTCCCAGCACGTCGTTTCGTGGAGGTGAGCTCTTGGAGCCGCTGTCCAGAGCTTCCGCCCCTACCAAGGTGGTACTCACGGGGCCTCTGAGCGTGTCGAGTTCTTTTTCTTCGCCTGATGCTATCACCTCCAGCGATCATTTGACTCTACACGAAGCTCTTCGTGAGGTCGTGGACGCTCTAGCGGACGCCTGTGCGCTGGGAGGCGCTATGAGTGGCGTTACAGTCGCCGATGTACCGTTCACACCAGCTCATCTAGAGCGCCTTGCTCATGGCATCGCTCACTCTCTCGATGCGAGGCCGTGGGCTGTGCGTCAGCAGGAAGAACAGTCGCTGATATTGTCCAACGGTCACGTTGGTCCCTCGAGCAGCCAAAACCACAGCAAGAGTAATAGCAACAGTAAAAGCAAGACCAACAGTAATGAAGTTCCCAATTGGAGCGTTGAGCAGCAAGGCGCCAATGGGTTGGAAATGCTTGAATTGAAAGGCATTGGCGGAAGTGCAGCGGCAGTGACTGCAGTGCTTGCGGCGCTTTGTGCATCGTTGCTGTGGTACGACGACGCACCTCCTCTCGAAGACGACAAGACAACGAAACGTGGGAAAAGCAAACGAAATGCTGTCGGCAACCCCGCTCGATTTCTGTTAATTTGGCAGCCTAAAGTTGTGGTAGCTCTTCAGGCAGCCGTACGGTGTTTCTTGGTGCGGGCCCGCATGCGACGGCGCGGGCGTCATGCTGCGGCTTGTGAGATTCAGCGGTCGCTCGTACGAGGCCCTCGAGGTCGCTTGCGCGCATTCAAGGCTAGAGCTGTGGCCTGCTCGACCACAGATGCCTCAAGTGCCGACGGCTCTCCTGGTGTATTTATTGATGCGGGCAAATCCGCCCTGTATTCTTTAGTTTGGCACCCCCAGGTGGTGGTCGCACTGCAGGCAGCGGTGCGGAGTTTCCTTGTGCAAGTACGGATGCGGCGACGCGGGTGGAACGCAGCTGCCTGTGAGATTCAACGATTGCTAGTTCGAGGCCCACAAGGACGTCTACGAGCGAGGAAACTGAAAGCTGCTGCAAAATCTACCTCCTTTGTCGCTGTTGCTAATTCTATTCCTGCGAAGGTCGCAGTTCCTATTGCCACAAAAGAGCAACTGCGGGATTTGTATGCTCACTTGAAATGGGGAGCTATTGCCGCCAAGTCTCCTGCAGCTACTTCTTCTCCTTCTCATGGAGGAGGTTTGGGAGCAACGGAGTTTGGGGATCGGAGGTTGAGTCGGTGGCAGCGGCCTTGGATGCACGAGTTGCATGTTGCAACTTGCCACGCAGCCTTGACATCCTTAGCCGCGTCAGAGCAAGCGTTTGCGCTTCGCAAAGAGCTGAGGCTACCCGTAGCAGCTGCGAGTGGCACTGCAAAGAATCCTTCAAAAGGTGAAGACAGTGATGAGCCGACGATTGCAGGGCTCACAGGCGATTGGCTGAAGCCGTATACGAGCACGGATTCAAATACTGCAAAGGACCACAAGACGACCAAGTTTGCTCGATTTGAGACCTCTGACCGAGGCAGCAGTGTAAACAACTACAATGGTAGCAGAATGAGCGGCAAAGTCAGCGGCAGCTCATACAACAACAACTACAAGCACAACAAGAGCAACAAAGTCGCTGGCATGGATGATTCCCAACGGCCCACCACGGCGCGGACCTGGTTGCGCGAAGCCAAAATGCTCGCGCCTCGGCCTCGCGCCCTGCACCTTCGGCGGCTGTGCCTCGACGGGACTCGCCTCGGCGATTCCCCCTCGGTAGCTGCGCCCCTCGCTGCTCTACTACGCGCCGGTGCAGGGCTGGGCCACTGTGTCACTCCGGACAGCTCTGCTTTTAACAGCAGCAGCAGCTGGAGCAGTAGCCATAGTCATGTGATTCGCAGTAAAACGACGCTCCCAATTGGCCGCTGCGCCCTTCGCACCCTTAGCTTAGCGCGCTGCGGCGTCGGGCGCACCGTTGCTCGCGCTCTGGCTATCGCTCTGGCAGAGCCGCCGCCCTCTGCAAAAGCCCTGTCCGCTGCTGGTGCTGACGCACTCCAACCCTCTGGAAGATCAACTTCTGGAACTGAGGCAGCGAAGGCACATCCAGCAGGAGCCAGTACAATTAAAACTGGTGGCTTTGAACCCAAAATCAGCGCGAAGGCGCGCTCTGCGTGGGCAGATTTGGGCGTTGACCTTTCAGGCAATCAAGACGATGCTAATGAGGATGACAACCACGATGGTAAGTTCAGCAAGGCAAAAGTGGAAATGGGCAGCCTCGAAGCGCTCTGCCTCGCTGGCAACCCGTTGATCGATGACGTGGCAGCGACAGCGCTTGCAGACGGTCTGAGACGAGGTGCCCAGGGCAGCCAAGCCAGCAGCGTACAAGAAGTGGACTTGTCGTTTTGCGGAGTGGGCAACCAAGGAGCTCTGGCGCTTGCGGCTGCTGTGCAAAGTTCTTCTGCTGGTAACAGCAGCGACAACGCCGGTGCCGCCGGCGGAGGCAGAAGCTCTGTAGTAGGCTGCCCTCGTCTAGCGTTGCTGCTGCTCAAAGGCAACTCTGCTATTGGCGACGCGGCCGCGGTTGGGCTGAGCCAAGCAGTGGCGGCGCGGCGGCAGGCGTTGGAGGAGCTACAGGGAAGAGGTAATGGCCGTGATTTCATGTCGTTTTCGGGTTTATCGAATAGCGACCAGCACTCGAACCGCCAATGCGCGTCTACTGCCACGACCGCCGCGATAACTAGCGGTAGTTCAAAGTCGCTTACTCAGCCGCTCATGTCTCAAAGTGCAGCGCTGCCTAAACTGGCCTCGATGCAATCCCCTGCTGAGTCACCTTCTTCTGCGCTGGTTTCGGGCCCGCTGCCGACCTCGTCGTCATCGTCGTCGTCATCGTCATCGCGGCCTCCCTGGTTCACAGCGATGCAAACTCCTGGGGTTGACCCTTATCAAGACAGCGACGAGCTCTTCTCATTGGACGGCAAAAACAACTCGACGACCTCTAAGGGTGCGCAATGGGAAGTGGCACCCAGTGGTGACGGTGAAAGAGGCGGTGAGGCCAACAGTAGCGCAGCGGTATGGCGCGCGCTCCTCGCGGTCGACATTCAAACGCGCGCGGCTGCGAGCCGCCGTGTTGGTTGCGTGAAGTGGCAATTTGAACTGTCGGTGCGGCGACGGCTGGCTTTAGCGCGGGCTGAAGCTGCCGCTGTCGCTGCTGATGCCGCTGCTGAGGATGAAGCGGCTGCAGAGGAGGTGTTTCCTGCGCAAATTGTGCCGTCATCGTCGTCGTTACAGCAAGTAGCCAAAAGTCCAGCTGCTATGCTGAGTGTGGTAGCTGACGCCACTGCTGCGGCAGGCAAGTACTCCAACCGTTTCGGTTTGTCGTCGTCGTCGTCGTCGCTTGGTGTTGCGGGAGGAGCATCACAAGCAGATGCGAAAGCACGGCTGCCAAGCCGGCTTACCGTCGGGCTCGACGATTGCGCTGGCCTTTCGCAACCGTTGCTGCAATGGCAAGCGCAAGGCGTGTTTGCCAACGTGGCTGGAGCTGCGGCGGTGCTGGCCCCAAATGCTGCTGCACTGGCACCGAAGCGGGTAAGAGCACTTCTGGCGCGCGGCGCTGGCACGACCGCATACTTTCTGGCAGACAGTAACGACGTCGATATTGGTGATTCAGTTGCCGATGTCAACATCGACGACAGAAAGCCTCTCAGCATCGTGCCTAGAGAAACTGGAGTGCGCAGCAGCGGTGCAGTGCCGCAAAACGACGACGCTCCAGTGCCTTCCGAAGATCCTCCTGTAGTCGTAAAGCCCACCAGTGGCCACACCAGTAGTGCGACTACCTCGGGCAACGTGGTTCGAGTGAAACGGCCTCGGAAGAACGAAACGCCTGGTGGGTCTTTGCCTTCGCTCAATGCTTCTCCTTTCTCTGTCGCCCCGCAGGAGAGAGCAGTCGCAAATGAAGATGCAACGGGTGAAAGTGCGAGAAATCCGCGCCGCCGTCGAGATCGTGTAACTTGATTTGTTTTTTATGATTCCTTGTGTGTTGTAGCTCCAGGAGGACTTATGAAAGAATGTTGATGTATGTGGGAGTTGTGGAGTTATTGAGGAATATCCCCTTTACGGGGGGGGTCGTCTCACCGTTAATACGAGATTTAGAGAGCCGGCGAGACGTTCTTACCGGACAATCGACAGGGTGGGCCCTAGTGAACGCGACTTCGCGTCGCAGTCTGAGATTATTGTGTGGTGAATATGGGCAAATTGAGTGCAAATTTTTTTATGCCATTTGGCGCAGAAACCATGGAGAACGATCCATGTACCGTCGAGACGACGAGAAATTACAATGTCGTTCTTACCGGACAATCGACAAGAGCCCTGGAATATTTTTTAATGCAGATCGGCCAATTCGCATTTAAAATGGCCTTGCTTATCTAATAAAGTAATAAACACCGCGTAATAATAATGATTCGTAATCGCAGGAGAAGTAGGGAAGTCATGTTTATTTTAATTTTATGGCAATGCCCCGCCTTTGAATACGCCAGCATAAAGCACGCAGGCAAAGGCCCCAAATGGTAAGAAGTTGCGGACTAGCACGAGTGCATCCGAGCTCGAAGTACAGACGTACAAACCCACATGGCACCCAGCAAGCACGTGATCCGAATAAATCTACTGTGGGAATTAGAATTAGTTACTACAATAACTAGCCCTGCGACTTCCACCTCTGGTATTAATTTTCATAGCTCTCTCCTGGGGATCAGCCTCCTGTGGCATCCAAGCAGGTATGCCACAAGTATTAAGTAGCCGCGGACAGTGTGACAAAACAAGCTGCTTATAAAACAGGTAGTCCTCCAATGTGCCACGGTAGAACAGATGTCATTTCTCTCTATTCATCACTGCAGCAGCGAATCCTGGCGTCAATTCGCTGATGGTGTCGATGCACGCAGCACCGAGAGCTCGGCATTGCTCTGGCATGAAGTCTGCTTCTGCTCCTGAGCCCGCATTTACATTCCTCTTAAACCTTATTTGAAGTGAACAATATAAAATAATAATAGAGAAGAAGTAGTTGGTTTAAGTGTACTGTAGGAGAGATTAGCATTCAACGCCAATAGGTTCGAAAGAAGGAGCCATAACTTACGGCATTTCAATGGTTACAGCGAGGGACCCTGGCCAGGCTTGCGCTACAGCGGGGGAGCACGCGTTGAGGTTGGCTGCGCCTGGAGGAGGCTCCGGGTAGCCCACGCACTCAACCGGGCCAGGCGTTTCGAAGTCTCTCGACAAAGCACGAAGAGTCTGCGAGAATTTGGCGTACCACAAACGAGATTCCGGGGTGCAGGCCGCCACGCCCAAGGAACTCTTGCTGGCGAACGCGTAGCTGCCCACAAAGAACAGGTCAGCGAAAATATAAAAAAGTTTTTCTGTTCTTGCATTACATAGTACGTACACAGCAGGCTCGCCTTTGTGAGGGTTTCATCTATTTTTATGAAACAATCAGCATGTATATCAAAAGCTTACGGTTTTGTTTCGTCTTGATGTACGTCGAGCAAAATGTCAGGGCCGCCAATGCTCTGCATCGCTTTTATTGCAGCCTCCGTTTCAGGCGCTTTTCGTCTCCACGTTCCCACCCCATTGAGCCCGCCCCAGCACTCGTTGAGGTTTTGCCCAGCAGCATTCGTGCAGTGGTGGCCGCGCACACTGCCGTCAGGATTCATGTTGGGCACCACGTACACGATCGCATCATCAAGCAAGGAACTTTGACGCTCACTTGTCCCGCCAGGACCATTGTTCACAGCATCGGTACCAGAAAGCTCCAATAGCCGATCGACAACACCCTCGCAAAACCAAGATGCTGCTACTTCTCCTGGATGCTGACGGTGCTGAATCCACACTTTGATTTTGCGACGATTGCTCCCGGTGTCTTGTTGGCTTGGGGATCCAAACGAAAGGCAAGTCAAGTCACGCCCATCAGTAGACTTGCCAAGGATGTGGTGTTTACAGTTGCCATTGGCCTGAGCGCGAGCAATAAGATCTTTCTGCTTTTCTAATGGATAAGGCGGGTAGTAGCTGAAGTAGACAACAGGGCTCGTGTTGTGTTCCAGTGTCCATTCCAGCTTACAGCTAGCTTGATCAAATGTCGTTGTGGTTGCCCTTTGCCAATGAATGCGATCTCTAGAATAGCAAACTTGGTAGCCGCTCCAGTCATTAAACATTGACGAACCGCAATTCTGGATAGTGAAAGAAGCTTTCGTTCCAAAGCCTACTGGGAGGCCCTGAGCTTCAAAGTTAAACCACTGCGTCAAGTTCAATGGACTTTCGTCTAAGGATTCCCCTCCTTCAGGTCTCAAGCGAAGCATGGCGTTGTAGTCTTTATCATTCCTGGTTACGCTGTCGACGAGAATAGCTCCACCATCCTCAGGTTCAGTAATTTTTGGCCTAATGTCATCGAAAATGTTTCCCACAGGTTGAGATGGTTTGTGATCTTGGATATAGATAACAAATGCCACAACAATACCGCATGCCGCAAGAGGTAGAGCAATTGTAACATATTCTTTCTTTTGAGCAGAGTTTCGAAATATGCATCGCTTCTGAAGAATTTGGAAATTGCATCGAGTGATGTGGCGAGAAGATTTCGGAAGATGGCTTATGGCAAGCATCCTGTCTTCATGTCTATCGAAATGTCGAGGAGCTTGAAGCACTTCTCGTTTACTTTAAGATAAAGTGACCGAATTCACGAAGAGCTACATTTACATGCCTTTATCAAACGAATAAGCCTCCTCGCCGAAACATATCTGGGAGCTATACTGAGATCAATGAATAACTCTAACTTGACTTGTGCTTAAAATCAAACACTAGCAGCCTGCCCCACTGCATCCAATTTTGTCACGAGTAATTTCTCACACTACTCTAGA
>Ga0307982_1004881_pt1 | contig 10546 bp, 5 predicted proteins | sample OrgLakmetagen989_FD_201847 | JGI IMG/M metagenome (GOLD analysis project Ga0307982, IMG submission 201847) | Saline water microbial communities from Organic Lake, Antarctica - #989 | ecosystem: Environmental > Aquatic > Non-marine Saline and Alkaline > Saline | place: Antarctica: Organic Lake... | reverse complement strand
TGCCGAGTGGACCTCGTGTTCCGCATGTCACGAGCTTCTTTGCTCGCGCGCCTTCCTCTTTGTTGTTCTGCGGAGTGCGCAACACCCACAAATTCCTCGCTTTTAGCATTTTTTTCGAGGAATTTGGCCAATGCCCCTCTCCCTCCTGAATCATTCCGCACTTGCTTTGTTTGCGCAACGCACGCGCATTCCCACTTCTGCCCGCAGCATTGGCTTCTGTGCCATTTGGCTTTGTATTAGTTCGAGTTCGAATCCAACTAGACTTGTCGCAGCGAAATGGAAATGGGCTCAAGCCGCTTAATTAGAACCTATCCAAGGGGGCGAGCAGATATAGATATAACTAAATGATTTTTATCTAAGGGGCGTAGGGATTCTTGGTGAGTCCCACCCATGTGGCTACACATGTGTCGCAACTCAAACTCGAAATTCGAAACGTTCTCCACCTAGGGACATGTGGCAGTGGCCCATCTGGGTGATTTCGCGAAAGCCAGCACGCCTGACAAAAAGATCTGACGGAAGGATTAATTCTAGAAAAAAGTGAACCTAAGATCCACTGCCGAATGAAACGTTTGCGTTTGTTGTGGTCGGCCACGTCATTCCTATCGATGCCCTTAGTTTGCCCACGGCCCCCGCTGCGGAAAGCGCCTTCGCTCCTCGCTTGCAGCGGCCATGATGGCGGCGTGGTCCTCTCGATCGACATCAGCCTCTTCCAGCAAGAGCAGCTCGGCTGCATTCGCGGCTTTTTCTTTCAGGGAAGCTACATGCGCCTCATTCTTTATGCGCTGCAACTCTTCCTCTTCCTTTTCGCACTCGAGTTCTAGTTTCTGCGCAGTACGTACCTCTTCGATTACCGCCCGAATCGATTTGTCCCATCGAAGTCGTGCAACTCTTCGTTTCGCTGGCAGTTTTTTTACCTCCGCTAAACTCATTAATTGCGGCCCGTTGCCAAGCGCTTTGAAGAGAAGTGGGTCAGCAAATGCCGAAAATACTTCGAGTTGCGTCTTCTCCGTCTTCAGCCGTTTTATAGTGCGTTCCACGCGCGCAATTTCGTATCCAATTGACCGCAGCTCACGTGCCGAAGCAACCTCCAATTGTGCAAGAGGGCCTAAATAATTTTCCATTGCCTCTAAAGATTCGCGGCCGATTTCTAGGCAAGCCTCTATTTTCTTTGTCAAGTTCGTGAGCCGCTTCATCCACTTGGTGCATTTTCTAATCTTGGAGGCGAACCACGCAGCTTCTCGATCTTTGTGCGCCTTAATCGACGCCCTTACATCCTTCTCGAGCGCTTTATACTCCGGTTTGTATGGATTGCCGTCGTCGAGTGCGCGCTGGCCTTCCTGGACGTCGTCCGGCGGGTTGAGGCCTAGGGGCGCTACTGCGGCCTTTTCGGAGGCCTCGACGAGCCGCTTGCGGAGGTCGGCCACGTAGTTGTACGAGTCCAGCGCCTGTGCTAGGTGGCGCTCAGCCCCAGGAAGTACCTTCAATAGATTTCGCTTGGCTTTGTGGATGCGCATACGCAAGTGCGGCAAATCTTCGAGCTGTGCTGATGACACAAGGTGCTGCTGCCTGAACTCACCATCGAGGTGCTCATATTTGGTTTGCCATCCTTTGATCAAACTGAGCTGCTTTTTTTCCCTGTACATAACTAATTTTTTGTTGAACTCATTTTGAACGGATGCAACAGCCCCCATCGGAATCGTCGAATGATTGAAGCTATTTCGCCAGCGCCAGCACCATTACTGTGACGAAGAAACACTCTAGCTAGCAAATTACCTCATATTTTTTCCAACTAATCAGAACATCGCCATCCAATCCAAAGGGCAAGCGAGTGATACATCTAATCAAGTTATTAGCAGAGACGATGGAGTTGAGTGCTCTAAAAGGCACTCTAGGCAGTAGTAACGCGGCAACCCAGATGAAGAATGGGAAAATATGAAGAGAGAAGAGAGGGTATCAACGAAAATTCATCTTCTGTCGATCGCTGATTGGCAGACTGTTCGTTTTATCAGCCAGCCAACTGAATTCGTCGAAATCGTGTGGGGTGTTGGCGGTAGCGTTGGAGCAACAAACAAAGGGGCATCGAAGAGGCACGGCCGTTTGAGACCTGGACTGGCTGCGAGGGCTAAAGAATTGATCATCTTTGACCGCTTGTAGTGAAAGAGTTACTGGGGATCCGGAAGGGCGCAGAGAGCTAAAAGAATCTGCCTGCGTTTGTTGTTTATCTTGTTTCCACCCACCCACCCTGCATAATATCTGATTTTACCGGAGAGAAAGGAAGCGAGGGAGGTGGCGGACCTCCTCACCGGTCGCGGGAGCCAGGGAGAGAGTCTCCTCGGCGAACGTGACTGTGGTGAGGCTTTTCAGGCTTTGGGACCTGGGGAGAGTTCTTAGGCTCAAGCCAAGCCTATTTCTGTTTCGATGGCACTAGGCAAACAACAACGGATTCATATGCAAGCTAGTAAAACACAAAAAAAAAGAAAAAAAAAAGTGACGGACCAAACGGATGAGAAGATGAGAAGGGTGGAAAATAGTTTGAAGAAAAAAATATGCAGAAAAGTGTACAGCAGCCGTCGGGTTGTCGTCGGAGTTGTAGAGCGGATCTTGGCAGCTGGCATTGCAGGCCTTTTCCGTGACCCACCACTGCGGCAGCACCGTGCACTTCCTCCTCGTGCATCTTGAGTCGAATCTTGAGCCACGTATTACAAAATGGCGTCTCTTGTTACGGTACCTCCTGGCACCAAAGTTGGCATTCTGACCTCTGGCGGGCTTGCTCCTTGCCTTAGTGCGGCAGTGGGTTACCTCATTGAAAAGGTTAGACAGCGAAAACTTATGTATGTCCTATGGGAGGCTCAATATGTTGCTGCTCGTCCACCTCTGTGCTCGCTGTTAATTTATAATCTTTCGCGCAATTAACTGAAGCGATGCGCTATGAAGGCATTGTCATCTGTAATTGATTATCCTGTCTCACTATTTCCTGTTGATCCTTTCAACTCTGCGCGTGCATCAGTACAACGCTCTCGATCCATCCATCGAGATTGTTTGCTACAAGGACGGTTTCAAAGGTTTGTTGAGCGGTGATTACGTGGTTATTGACGCGCTGGCGCGCAAGACGGCGCGCGTGCTCGTGGCCTCCGGCGGGTCGCCTATTGGCAATTCTCGCGTGAAGCTCACGAACCTCGCCGACTGCGTGAAGCGCGGGCTCGTGGCCGAGGGCGAAGTGCCACTCGAAGTAGCCGCTGCCCAGCTCAAGAAAGATGGCGTCACCATTTTGCACACCATTGGTGGAGATGACACCAACACGCAAGCCGCGAAAGTGTCCGAGTTTTTGAAGGCTCACAGCTACACTGTCACCGTGGTGGGCCTGCCCAAGACCATCGACAACGACGTGGTGCCGATCCGGCAAAGCCTTGGAGCTTGGACTGCGGCCGAGCAAGGCGCCGTGTTTTTCGAAAATGTGGTCAACGAAAGCAGCGCAAACCCGCGCATGTTGATCATTCACGAGTGCATGGGCCGAGACTGCGGATACTTAACTGCCGCGACGGCGCAGGCGTACCGTGAGCGGCTCAACTCGCAGTGGTTCATCGAAGAAATGGGCTTCCGGAAAGCGAAGAAAGAAGTGCACGCAGTGTACATTCCTGAAGTTGCCGTAGACATCGAAAAGGAGGCTGCGCGGCTCAAGGCCCTCATGGACGACGTCGGCTGCGTCAACATTTTCCTGTCAGAGGGCGCGGGCGTGAAGGACATCGTGGCCCAAATGGAGGCCAAGGGCGAAGAAGTACCGCGGGACGCGTTCGGGCACGTGAAGCTCGACAAAATCAACCCTGGCCAATGGTTTGCGGCCACTTTCGGCCCGATGATTCAGGCTGAAAAAGTGCTGGTGCAAAAGTCGGGCTACTTCGCGCGGTCGGCGGCTGCCAACGCGAAAGACCGGCAGCTCATTGAGGAGTGCGTAGATGTGGGCATCAAGTCCGCGCTGCAAGGCGTCTCCGGCTGCGTAGGCCACGACGAGGAACGCGGCGACGAGCTGCGAGCCTGCGAGTTTGAACGCATCGCTGGGGGCAAGGCTTTCGACGCCAAGCTTCCTTGGTTCACTGAAATGCTCACGCAGATCGGCCAAACTGCTTAAGTCTCGAGGGGCTTCAGGAGGCAGCAGCAGCCCCAACATTCGGCAAAGAGAAGACACAGAAAACGCAGAAAAGCATTTCGTGAACTTGATCCCGCGGTCTTATTTGGACCTGCATGAAAAAGCACTGACGTGCAAATCCCATCTTTTTAATTCCGAGGACGCTTACGGTTTAGGTCCGGAAAGAAGAAGAGTATCGCTTAGTTCTACAGTTCCACGTCAACTCAGAATCCAAATACATTTGCGATCTCCAAAACCAATTCCGCAATACCAAGGTAAATATCCCAAATCCCAATCCCAGCTCCTGGTGGTCGTTATTCCCCATAGAGAACAGAGTTGAGGATAGAAGTGTGATCTCGTTGGCGAAACAATTTGAGATAAGTTATTTATTAGTTACTCAGATATGGGGATTTCGGGATTTGGATTTGGGGTTATTTAGATAATACCTATGTATATATATTCTATATCGCAGATCGCAGCATCGCAGCAGTTTATTCTGAGACCTCCTAAATCTTAATTTCATTAGTATCCCGCTGGATAACTGGTGATCGATTAGATAGCCCGTGTTGATTCCTACAACAATAAGTTAAATGGAAATGAAAGAGCTAAGTGAATTCAATAACAAAGGGTTTTTCCTCGTTAGAGCATGCCCGCGCGTCCAGATTCCCGATTCCCCATTGCCGCTTCCTGGCGCCTAGTCGCCTTGTCGTGCTCTTCTTGCCGATGACTATGAGTATTTGCACAAAAATATCTCTCAAGGCAAAACGGGGATCTTTTACTTGCTCTGCCTTCCGAGCTAATCGATCTCAGCGATTTCACCTTGCATTGTTTCAGCTGTTGATATTTCCTCAGGCACCACAATCGGTACTCGGACTTGAGTTCCTTCGATTTCTTCTGCCACAGGCTCGCTCCTCACTTTCGCAGAAGGCGTCGCAGCTATCGCCGCGTTGGGTGCCGTTGTCGACGCTTCTACTTTAAGCTCTGCACTTGGCGCGGACGCGAGTTCTTCAATCGGTGTGGCGTCGGCACCAGTTGTGCGAACTATCTCGCTGGGAGCTGCTGCCTCACTTGCACTCTCCGCGGGCGCACTTGTCGCTTCAGCTCCTGTCACCCTTGCCTCGACCGCACTCAAAGGAGAGTTTCTTTCTTCGGCTCCCCCAGCCAACGACTCGTCGGTCGCTTCCTCCTCGACCTCGTCCTTTTCGGCTGCCGCTGCTGCCTCTGCCTTCAATGCTGTCTGCAGGCGCTGCACGAGCTGACGCTTGGTGCCCTTCTCCACGAGACCACGGCGTTTGCCTTCCTTCCGCAGCACGTCGATGGGGCATTTGTCTAGACTCTCGAGGCTGAGGGGAACAGCAGCGGCCTCGCCACCACCGCTACTTCCCTCGGAGCCCTCAGCTTGCGACGCTGCGCCCTTCTTGTCAGGGCTCCCTTTGGTTGCTGCGAGTTCTGCTGCCTCGGCGGCGCGCCGCTTTTCGATGATGCCGGCAATTTTTTCCTTTCGAGACGCCACCTTCAGCTGGACCGAGGGTTTTTGGCCGGGCCGAAGTTCGCCTTCGCGTTCCTGCAGCTTTCGCTTGAAGCCCACGTTGATGCTCACGCCAGGCCGCGCTTGCGTCACTGCGCGCATTGCTTGCCGCAGCGTGTAGCCTCGGCTCGCCATGAGGAAGTGAGCCGTGGTAGCGGCGGACCGCGACTTGCCTCGCACACAGTGGATCAGCACGCTGTTGCCTCTGGGACTGCAGCCGCTGAGCCCCAGCGGGTGGGTGCCGCCGCAGTGCATCATCGCTTTCCGCAGCTGGGACGCGGCTCGGATTTCGGCGTCTACTGCCGCCTCGTGGGTTGATGCGTTCGATGGGGGCGCGGGTGCTTCGAATCCGAGGGCTTCGTCGACAAAGGTATTGATAGCCGCCCAGTGCCCCGCGAGTGGAGCGTCTTCAACGTCGTCAACGCGGACAAACAATCGGGCCACTACGGAGGGGCAGCTGGCAGCCCAGTCGCAGCCGCCTAATTTGTCATCGCGCATCACCACGTACCTTTCCTGGCCCTGATAAATAGAGTTGTCGGCGTGCACCGTGTTAGCGAGGTCCACGACATGGGTTATGCCCGCTGCTTCTAAGCTAGCGCCATCGAGCGAGGCTGCGAGGTCACCGAGCCATAGTCCTGGCAGCACGAGGTGCATGCCCGCCTCATGACCGTACACTCTTACCATCTCAAGCGCCACATGAAGCTCTAAGTCCCCGTCATCGTAGGCGACGCAATAGGTTTGGTCATCGTTACACTTCTGCACAACACCGGGGTAGTACTTTGCCTTGCCGCCAAATCGTGCCTCCACTCGATCGCCAGTGGCAAATGGAGACGGCCTCATTGGTTTCGTACGGGCGTCGACAGCAGCAACTTTCTCCGAAGACGCCATGTCTCCCGACTCAGGAACAGGTATCTTGGCCTGATCTTCTGCAGTTATTATAGTATTCGTGGTCATCAGCGGCGGTACGAACGGTGCCTCGGAGGCGAGATGCGGGTTTGGTGGTGAAGTAGCTGCGAAGGGCGTTGGGGACTGTGGGGTTGCCTCAGAACCTTCACCGTCCACGGGTGACGGCAACTGGGCAGATTCCTTCTTAGGCGTTCTCTTAATCTTCTCCTGGTCGCTAAGCTCTTCTTTCGTGTTCGTCACGCATGCCAACGGCTCAGGGGATGCCGGGCAGACGCGCAAACTGGCTGACGATTTGAGGCCCGTGTAGAACATGGTCCCTCGAGAAATAACAAGTTCTTGGAATTACTTGGAACAATTGAAAGCACTGATTGCGTGAAAATAAAAGTAAAGTCAATATTGCTTAATGCATTGCAAATTGGTCCAGAATGTGTGGCTGCACTGCAGCTAGGAGCGCGCGCTGGTCCCCATTTCTTGTGCTTTTGCTCCCACTACAATCACCGTATCACCGTTTCCAACTGCTCAACTGGTGAAGTTGTTGTCATTTTGAGCACCCTTCCAGTTACGTAGAGGAATAACTTTTTTCGAATTTTCTTGTCACTCATCTCTCATCTCTCATCTTTCTCTCATCTCACAACTCTTCTCTCAAGAGTCGCAGGAAGATCACGCCTAATATTTTGAATTTTTTTATAAAACTCAAGCGACGAGCTAAGAGGAGTTGCAACTCGAAGCTTCGACAATTCTCGAGCAAAAGCTTTGACGTGTAAGTCAGTAAACAGTTCCATACTTGTGGAGCAAGGGTTCGGAGCGTGTTTGTCGGTTCCAAGAGAGAATGAAGTTCAGGCGCCGTACTGCCGCCCTAACTTTAAACCTCAATTCGAAACCGTACTTGCCAGAGAATATTGACGTCGAACCACCAGCAGTGAACTTTCCGCCACTAACTCTGAAAGATATTGTTGACATCGACAACGATATCAAAGCATACGTATGCGACTTTGATTCCCCTCGCGAATATTACTGGAGTCAGTATTTACGGAAACCCCAGCAACTATTTGTTAATGTTCATTCTTTGCAAGATGCACAGCAGCCATGGCTTGATGCTGCAGGTCCAATCGAAGACCAACTTGACTCGTGCGCAGAGCGCTCATCGCAAAGGAAGCATTTTGACTGGGCATTTTTACCTTCCGCTGTGAGATCTGACGCATTTTCTTCCGAGATGGTGATGGATTACTTGCGCAGCATGATGGCAACCTCTTGGATGCCAAGCAACAAACAAGAAGACCTTCGTTTGGAACTGCGTCCAACGAGTATTCGAGGGTTACATGTGCCAACTGAAGCATCACAACTTCTCACGCAAGCATCGGGTGATGCTCTAGTTGCGCGAGCTGAGTCGAATAAGCACGCATTGCTCCTAGCTACTTGGATTGAAGACAAGAATTCTTTTTGTGCTCGAAGTCTGCCTCTACCAATTGATTTGCCAGTCCCCGCGACGCCTCGGGGCGATGCAGAAACAGGGTTATCTTCGTCTAACAAACTATCTGCGTTCTGGGAGGTCTTTGATGCCATTCGTAGCAACGTCGGTGATAAGTGGAAGCCGTCTACCGCATTTGTGCAAAATAGGTTGCCATCTTCAGTTTCGGCTGCTGTTTTAAGAGCTCCTAAGTGCAAGAAAATTGATATCGGTGACCATGAATGTTCGTGGTTGATGTCCATGACATCTTCATTTGAGCCAGTAGCAGTCGAAAATTTGACAAGGACTTTGTGCGATACCCGCCAAGGAAGTATACCGTGCCTGCCAAGAGCGATGCCATTGCCATTGGATCTCCCTATAAGAGATTTTCCCAAAGAATCTATGAGCAATGCGAGCATTTTGGCACTCCAAAATGTCATCACAGATATGAGAGAGGTGGTATTCTCCGCAGTAGAACAATCAAATCTTTGCTGCAAAAGTATACCTGTACTCAAGGTACCTTTTCGAAAAGCTTTGGCATCTTATCATATTCCTTCGATGCCGAACTGTGTAACCGATTCGTCTACGCTTCTTTGGGGTGATCTAGATGACGGAAGATGTGACTCCAAATTTGGAGAAGCGGCTGTTCTGCCCTTATTTATAGTGTCACCTTTTAGACAAGTCTCGCCAAATTCGTCACGCAGGCAAGTGTCGCCAAATGCAGATGGCAAGCTCGTTCAATCATTACGTCAGATTTTTGTGTCATCAAGCACTGACCGGTTCACTATTGGGGGACCTACTCTTGCCCTTACTCAATGCGCTCGCCCTATTTTACGCACAGTGTCTCCGAGTACTATTAGGTACATTAAATCTTCTGAGCAAGACAAGAACCTTGTTCTTGACGAGATAAAGATTCCAGCGAGTTCCTTGGTTGTTGAAAAATGCGTTGGGGATGCACGCTTCTTTCATCAACAAGCCCACCAAGATGTGCACGCATATAATTCTGATACAGACACTGCCCTTCTTGGCAAAGATAGATTTTCAATGGAAGAAAAAAATGGTGTTGTCCAAAGGGCGGCTAATTCAGCCTCACGAATGGATTGTGCAGTCGAATTTGTACCCAGGTTGTTGATGAACGCTGAAATGCGTGATGACCCAGACAAAAAAAAGTTCCAAGATGCCGATCACTGCGACGAAGACAATAATGAAGTATGGCAAAAAAGTAGGAAACGAGCACGCCAAGATAATCAAGATACTATAACTCCTGAAGTCGGTGGTAACGAATGTGCAAGCTCAACTTATACAGACTTTCCAGCTTCTGCATCAGCGCAGCATATAAAGGAGCTGATGCAGCCAAATTTTGATGATTCAAAGCACGAAGGCGAAGTCTTGGTTTCGACTCCCCCAACATCTTCAACGTGCAATAACGGGCATCCTGTAAAATCTGCGCCTGGTCAATTGGGAGACGCTCCAAATCGACTATATACTCGAGAAGTTACGAACGACTTGCATGGTAGCTCTCTGAAAACATCAAAGCGGCCTCTCTTTGATGAAGAAGATTATCCCTCCTCTCTCGATCTTGACAGGCCGCTCACCGACATAGACTTGATTGAAGAATTTGTGTGCCTACAAAAAGGCTCTGTTCCAATCGGCCCTAGCAAGCGCCAAGCACTTCCCCTGCAGCCTCAAACTAACATCTCGCGCAGCCAACTTATACAACCACCTACTAGCAACATTTCGCAAGCAGATACTGATAGCAATATATCAAGTGTTTCAACTCTGCTTCCTCTCACTGGATTTGTACGGTCAGCGTTTCTTGAAGGTAGTGCGCATGACGATGATAATTTTACTCCTTCACAATTTTCTATGCGATCAATTCGCGCAAAAACAATTATTCAGACGTTACGAGTCGAACACCGCCTCAAGATGGTGGATGTGGCCATGGAAAAACCTGTGGATTTCGCGCTTGGCGAAGGCCTAGGAATGTGTGTTTTAGATGTTACTGCAGTCGACTCAATGGCAAAAGTACGGGCCTTCACTAAGTCGTTGATCTCGTCCTCGCTTCGTTATGATTCTCTTTGGCTAATTATTGACTTGGGCTCGGAAGAAGATGACGCCACAACTCGAAAGCCACATCATGAGGTTTATCAGAAGGTAGAAGGCCCGCGTATCATGGTCTGTCCACCAAAGCTTAACGTCACTCCATCGTCCCAGCTTCCCAGCACTGCATTAGCTTCTTGCTTGGCGCAGCTCTCTCGCTCTGTATGGCACTTCCCATGTCCTGTACACGTGCGTTATGCTTGGGGCCTCAGTCAGACCGCAAACTTGATCCGTATCGCTGCAGATGCAGCATCTTATGGTGCCCCCAAAACTGAATCCGGTACTCGCCACGATATTGAGGAGGCATTCAATTTGCGAGAGACGACCATTGCTGCTCAATTGCCTCCTTTAAATACTTTTTCGGCTGCAGTAACCTTAAATGCTACAGCATCCGTTTCTGGCAACTCGAGCTCAGGTCTCATTAACCTTTTGACCATGCCAC
>Ga0307982_1004880_pt1 | contig 10548 bp, 8 predicted proteins | sample OrgLakmetagen989_FD_201847 | JGI IMG/M metagenome (GOLD analysis project Ga0307982, IMG submission 201847) | Saline water microbial communities from Organic Lake, Antarctica - #989 | ecosystem: Environmental > Aquatic > Non-marine Saline and Alkaline > Saline | place: Antarctica: Organic Lake... | reverse complement strand
ACTGCCTCAAGACCTACTTCGACACGCGCAACGGCCTGATTGGGCCCGACTACTCCACCAAGCTCGCGCCCTGGCTCGCGCTGGGGTGCATCAGCCCCCGGCGGGTGTACAGCGAAATCAAGCGCTTCGAAGCGTCCCCAAACGGTGCCGCCAACAAGTCCACGTACTGGGTGATTTTCGAGCTGCTGTGGCGCGACTTTTTCAAGTTCATGGGGGCCAAAGTGGGCACCAAGCTCTTCGAGCGCACGGGCCCCATGCCGCCCTCCAACCTGCCTGCGTGGCGCGACCCTCGCTACGACCCCCACGCCATGACGGCCCTGCAAGCGTGGCGCGACGGCAACACGGGGGTGCCCTTCGTGGACGCCAACATGCGCGAGCTGAAAGCCACCGGGTTCATGTCCAACCGCGGCCGGCAAAACGTGGCGTCGTTCCTGGTGCACGACATGCAGCTCGACTGGCGGTGTGGGGCCGACCACTTCGAAGCGATGCTCTTGGACTACGACGTGTGCAGCAACTGGGGCAACTGGGTGGCGGCCGCGGGCTTGACGGGGGGCCGCGTGAACCGGTTCAACATTTTGAAGCAGTCCCGCGACTACGACCCGGACGCGGCCTACGTGCACCTGTGGTGCCCGGAGCTGGCCGCGGTGCCGGCACCAACGGCGTTCGAGCCATGGAAGCTGAGCAAGGCCACGCAGCCAGAGGGGTCTGCCGTTCTTAGTTACCCCGGTCGTATTCCTCTCCCTGGCTCCGCGGAAGCCTACCATAGCCAAGGCGGCAAAGGCAAAGGCGGTGGCGGTGGCAAAGGCGGCGGAAAAGGCGGCGGCAACCAGGCCGGCAAGAGGGACGGCAACAAAGCGAAAGCAGTCGACCGCCCAGGGCGAGGCAAGCGCGGCGGGCGGCTGCAGTCTGGGTACATGGAGGACTACGATTGAGCTCGAATAAGCTTCTTGCCAATGTCCGCGAGCGAAAGTCAGTTCTGCGTTTTTTGTGAGGCATTAGACGTTTGTATTTGTAGATGCAGCCATTTGCCGAATATTGCCAATCAAGGAGGACGTGAAGGCCAAAGTCTCATTCGGGGTGGATTATTGTCATGGACTTGGACTTGGGGCGATTTTTATAATCAATAATAGATATAGGCATATAGAAATAACTCCTAATCAGGAATCGACAAGAGTACCGAGTACGACGGAGGAGTACGGCACATGGCCACATAACACAGTAGCACGGCCAATTCAGTCATAGGCACTATGCATCTATACTATCTATTTAGGCACATACCCAGCACAGCCCCGCATAGCCCATTGCAATTGTAATACGTCAATTGGCGATTGGCGATTCCCGAGTCCATACCCGTATTATATTCCCGGAATCATATTTCATATGCGTGGCATATTATTCAGGTATATCAGATCGCCGCCTGTTTGCGCACTTCATCCTTCTCTTCTTGGGGCGATGTCCCATTGCGATAAGAAATGCCGAAATGATATCGGTATACAGAAATCAGGGAGGTGAGACACTTGCTTCACGGCCGTGCAATATTCGCAGCTCAAAAATCAACCTTGAGCTTCAGTTTCCATTCGAGGACGCGGTGTTCTTGGCCGCCGAGGCGCGCGCAGCCGCTGCGCAACCGAACGCGCCACAGGTCGGTGGACCGCGCTACTCGGACACGATCAGCTAAGATAGTGGACTCACAAACGCCTTTGTCTTGTCCTCTGTTTGTGTGCTCAGGTGTTGCTCCTGCGTGAGCAGCTGAAGCTGCATATGTTGCCATTCCTGCTGCTGCTGCTGCTGCTGACAGAGAAGAAGAAGAGAATGAAGAAGAGGACGAGGGCGGCGCGGATGACGAGGCTGTGTCTGATGCTGCTGCTGTAGTTGAAGCACTCGCTGTGGCGGGTTTTGGTGGAAGAAGATAAGCGAGCTCAGGATCATCGAAGTCCGCCTCACTTGAGGAGTCCGAGTCCGAGCCATCACTAGCCTTGTCTTCGATCGCATCACCGAATTCGACGCCACGGCTGTCGCCGGCTGAGTCTCCTCGTTGCAGGCCTGCCATTCGCTGCCAATTCAACGAGCCTGTTCCAGCCAAATCCACGTCCGTATTTTCAGCAGCACCGCTCCTACTGGTTGAGGAACCTACCGCCGCAGCACCTGCTGTATACTTTGAATGGACCGTTCGATTCGTCGGCAGCTGTGCAGAGGAAGAAGAAGATAACTCAGATGCCCCAGGTCCACTATCACCTTCATAGCACTCCTTCTCTAAGAGTGCCAGGAGATCTACGTCTTCCCCATACCCGTTGGCGCCATTGCTTATGCCACTACCACCACCACGAGGCGCAACTTCCCCCATTGCAACAGCTACATGGGCGGCGAGAACAAATCCAGAGGCGTCTGGCGCCTCCTCTGCGTCGCTAGTGCCTGCAACTCCTCCTGTTGCTTGGCTGCTCGTCTTACTGTTGGTCTCATGAGCTCGTTGTAATGCGAGAAGAGACTCGAGCGCTTGGCCTCTGGCACCCGCGCTGCTGTCGTCGTCGTCGTCGCTGCCCTCTTCGACTGGGCCCTCGGCCTCAGTCGTAGTAACACCTAGTCTGCTCTCTGCAACATGTAAGCTAACATTACTGCTGCTACTGCTACTGCTACTGCTGTGGCTGCTGCTGCTTCTTGGCTGACCAAACTTCACTGAACTGTCTGCGGCGGTCGTATTCAACGTCGAAGGCGATGGCTGAGTCGTAGGTGGTCGAAAGAGTGCTGATGTTCGGGGTGATTTTAGCTGTTGACGTGAGCTAGCTTCGATACTGACGCGCTTAGCGGGCCGGCCGAAATCGTCGCTTAGTCCTGCTCCAAGCGTCCTGGGACGGCAATGGCCTGCTGAACTGCTGCTACTGCTGCTAGAACTACTGCTGCAACTACTGCTGCTGCTGCTAGGACCGCTTTCTTGACAAGACACTATGTCTAGCTCAACGCCATGCGACTCCAATAATTCGCTCCACCGATGCCGTAACTCGCCAGCGACTGCACTGGCTTCTGCAAGTGTCCGGCCACCTTCGCTGGGAAATCCTGTTGGGGGCTGGCGATGATGTCTGTTTTTGCCGGCCAAGAGCACTGCTCGTGAGCGTGCTTCGACGTCTTGTACTATGCCACTGTAAAAGGAACGAGCTTCGTCCTGAGCAGAAATTTTGACCACACCGTGTCGCCATAAATCGACTTTCTTTTTGGACGGAGGCGCTCCTCCCGCAGACTCCCGCATATTCCTAGCAAAGCTCGTCTGTCATCTTGTCTTCGTGATCCAGAAGCTGCGGTGTCTACATCAAGAACACTTGAAAACGTCTGTCCGTCGCTGGACCAAAGATTACTGGCCAGCTCAAGTCGGATTCTCGAAAGCTGCCACAGCGTAAACTCTTCAAATTCAAGCGTTAGCAGACAAAGCAAGTCTTCTGCACTCTACGATAAGATGCTTTTGTAAAGAGGAGCTTGCTCAACGCGTCTTTGCGTCGTGATTGTGGCCATATTGTTAACAGGAATTTTTATCGATGCTTTATTTATTTGTATTTGCACTAAATTGGTGCGATGCCATTTTTTTCCATGAATTCATGGAACATCACAAAGAAACAACAAAGAGCAGAGCTTCTTGTGATACTTAATTATCTGCTGTGCTCACATGAAGGCGTACTCGGGGCAGTTACGCAAGATTTCTCACCATTTATAGGCATCGGGGCTAATGTCGCTGAATATCGTGGCTTAGAGGTACGTACAATGCTGGACCATGCTGTTGTCATGTCGTTTCTGCCCAAGCAAGAATCGACTCTACGTACATCTGATTTTGAAAAAGCCGGTTGGCCGTTAAGCCATCTCAGCTCAGGAGCCGGCATTCTAATGCATTCATTCTGTTGTTTATTGCCTTTCGGAAATCAGGTACGGACGAATATAGAATTTAAATGAGGTTGGGCTACGATGAATAGTGATTAGGAATAATTAGTGCAGTTAAGATGCAAGCCCCTCGGCCTGGGATGTCTCCGAAGGGGCGGCGCCCTGGAGGTGGGGTGGTGCCCGAGCCAGCGAGCGTGGAACCGAACGCGCGTACCATCGCATTGCTCCACCGCTTTGCAGTGAATAAGTTATCGAACAAGCCAGGGGATGCGCCTATGGTGCAGCCTCCGAGGTCTAGTAGTGGACACTTCGATAGTCGGGGAGGTATTGGGGCCGACCAACAGCAGCAACCACAGCAGCATCAAGGACAGGTTCTGCCCAAGTCTAAGGTTCTATTCCCGCCAGCTACTGCCACAGTGGACGGCCGAATAGCTCCAAGCTCAGCGCGAAGCAGCATGGGCAGCAATGGTGGTGGGGCTGCCGCCAACGGCGCTACAAGTACCGGGAAAACTCCTCGGCTGCCAGCGCCCGGGCGACCGACTGCGATGACACAAGACCAGCCCAGAATGGTAGGTGGCAACGGCGGCGGCTCGGGAGCCTCCCAGCAGGGCCAAGGCGGTGATTTGGTGGCACGCCCGGGTGACGACAGCGCAGCTGAGCCGTTGGACGGAGTGCACTTCGCGCAGTACCGGGGGCGGCCCGACGGCCCCCTGGTGGTCTACCGGTCTGCGGCGGAGCGCACGGCGAACCCCGAGCGGCTCAACCTCGACCGCCGCCACTTGCGCGCGTGCCCGCTGCTCAAGTACGAAGAGCGGGTGCGGCTCCTCAACTACCAGAACAATGCCATCACCAGCATTGCCAACCTGCGCGGGCTCCCCAATTTGATCTTTTTGGACTTGTACAACAACCAGCTCGAGGTGGTGGGCGCCGAATTAGCACAAGTCCCCACCTTGCGAGTGCTGATGTTGGGGAAAAACCGCATCCAGCACATTGGCAACTGCCTGGAGACCCTAGTGAAACTGGACGTGCTCGATTTGCACTCCAACCTCATTACCAAGGTAAGCGCGGTGGATGTTGGAAGAGAAGCTGAGGATGATCAGCGCAAGTAGATTTCGATGCCTCAATCAATCTTTGTGGGATGGTTATGGTCACAATCTTCAATTATTCGCAAGCCAGTGTTTGCTTCCAGCCCACTCTTCTCTTTTCCCACCCTTTGACTTTCCCACGGTCTCTATAACTCCATTATTGTTATGGCTTTCCGCGTGTACAGGTGGAGGGCCTCAATAGTTTAGTCGAGTTGCGCGTGCTCAATCTAGCGGGCAACCGGCTGGAAATAGTCGATGGTTTAAGAACCTTGAGGTCGCTCACCGAGCTCAACTGCCGCCGCAACGCCATTCATTTGGCCCCCGAAGGATGCTTTGACGGGGCGCCCCATTTGCAACGCGTGTTTCTATCGAACAACAAAGTGGCGCGCTTTGCCGATGCACCTGGGTTACTCAGCTTAACACGCTTGGTTGAACTTTCGCTCGATGGGAATCCCGTGGCGATCCAGAACGACACTGCGCCATCTTCTTCATCGTCGTCGTCTTCCTCGGAAAGTGAGAGCGTGGAGCGCAATGGCGCTGATTCGGGGAGCGAGATAGCTGGCAGCAGCAGCCGAGGTGGTGTTATCAGCGAATACCGGCGGATCTTGTTGGAGCGCCTGCCCGCGCTGCGGCATTTAGATTTAAAGCGGGTCACAGACGCAGAGCGGCGGCGTTTGCGAGCTGCTGCACTTGAAGGCGCTGCTGCCACTGCCGCTGCTTCAGCGACCAGTGCTACCATCAAACCGAACCCCGGAGACTCCCAGGAAAGTCGCAACGACGCCGGTCGTCGCAGGAGCACCAACGGTGACGACCTGTCGCGTGAAAGGACTGCTGGAGGAGGCGCTCGCAGCAGCGACAAGGACGCTCCCGACGTGCCGTCCGCGTCGGCCGTTGCTGCTGCATTTCGGGACACTTCCACGGGCAGCCGCCATGGCAACAGCACCAGAAACAGCGGCGGCGGCACCGGCGAAAGCGTCGGTTTTTACGAGTTTGAACCGCCACGAGAGGTCAATTTGCCTCCGTCAAGCCTCAAGGCTGCTGCTGCTGCTGCTGCTGCTGGAGCAGCTAGTGCTGCGCAGAAGGGGAACGGGCGCACCTTGTTCATTTGCGGCGAAGCTTGGCATTCTGCTTTGGAGCCACCTCCTGCTTCTTTGCCCTCTGGCGTGACGTCAGCCGCGCACAAAGCAACTTTGGCCTCCGTTACTACACTCGTAGTGAAGTACGTCAGCAGCAGCAATTTGCACGACCACATTTTGTCTCCGAAAAGGCTTGCGCTGCTGCCCAATTTACAGCACATCAAACTCGCCGACAACGCCATCGTGAGTTTGAGCCAATTGAAAGAGAGTGTGCTGGTCCCTTTGCAGGCCCACCTCTGCACCCTCGCTGCAGCATTGAAGGCGTGCGCGGACGACCGCGCGAGGCTCATGAAGGCAAGCGCGGACTCAGCAACAGGGGAGCTCAGCGGGAGCATCGATCTCGCGTCCAGCGATGACAACGGCACGGCAGCATCATCAGGATCCGTGTTACGTACTAGTAGTAGAGAAGGGAATGCTTCCTCATCTCCGGGTGTAGCACTGGCGTCACCGCAGCTCGAGTTCACCCTATCTGACAACCCCGTCTGCAATCTTGCATTCTTAAGGGCTTTCGTGGTGTTCCACGTGCCGCACCACTTGCAAGCGTTCAACGGCACTCCGATCGTTGCGTCACAAGTCATCGAGGCGCAAGCCCTGTTTGGGCCCGCCCAAGCGCTCATCAGCGCGCACCATGATCGCCTGGCATCGGGTTTGCTCCAACAGCGCAACAGCAGCGGTAGTAATAATGGTAGTAATGGTGGTAGCAACGGCGTTCAGAATAGCAGCAGTAGCAGCTCGAGTGCAACTTATGGTGCTCCTGAGGCACCTAGTAGCGGTAAAACTAGCGGAGGCAACACAACTGGTGGCAGTGGCGCCAGTAGCGGGATGGGAGTTGTCTTGTCAGTGCTAGCTGCAAAGCGCCGCCTTCTCGCGGCTACTACTGACCATTCGTCTGCCGTGCCTATCAACAGCAACGCCAGCGGCAGCAGCAGCGGCAGCAGCAGTGGCAGCAACAATGGCGCTGCTCGCGCTGTGTTCCCTATCAGTGCCGCTGACAAGGCCCTCTTGAGCAATCGATACGGCTCCGCCGATGCCGCCGCTCGAGCTTGCGTGTCGGACGCGTGCGAGCAAGCGTGCCGCATGAGCGAAGTGTCTTCAGCGATTGACGCTGCTTGGCAAGGGGCCGTGCGACAGCTGGTAACAGCCACAGTAGCCGAGCTTGAAGAGCAGAAGCTCGAGCAACTCTTGAACCGCGTCCTAGCAGGTTTACCTCCGCCCGGTCTACCAGCCCCGCCGCCGCCACAGCCGCTGCACCGCCCGGGCAGATGATTGCATTGAAATGTCTGCTGCTGCAGGCTTTGGACTGTATGTTACTCAAATTACGAATGAGATGCGCTGAATCTTGTGATTGCAATCATCAGTGCTACCAAAATCCTGTTCCCGGCAGTTGCCTCGCTTTTCTTGGCTTTGCGTTTGTTATATGTATGTTTATGGTTCTGTGCCACTTGCGATCTCGACACGAAGATAGATATGTATCGGTTCCGCTTCCTCTCCTAACCAGCATCCAGATCCAGAGAAGCACCCACGGAAGTTTCTTTTTAAAAAGGGAGGAAGAATGGCTTTGGCAATCCAGAAGTGATGATGGTAAAAATTCTTTGGAGATATAAATGGGAAAATAGAAGTCCGAGTTCTTGTTGATTTTAGATGTTAGATGTTGTGAGTTCAATTATGAATAAAATTTTACGTATTCCGTTTCATGTGTCATATAGATCAGATAGTGGCAGCACCAGCTCAACTGTTTAATACCAGATGTCAGGGCTGGTCAAGGCCAGGTCAGGGCCAGATTAGGGTGGTGATGGCAATGCACTACGAATCCCTGTTGAGAAAGAAGTGGCCCACTGGCAATGGCTTCTTATTCGTCGCCGCTTTCACCGTTTGTAATTGCACCAGCGGCAGCACCCTCAGCGGTGAGGGCATTCGCGCGCGCAGCGTACGGCTCAAAGAGGGCCGCCATTTCCGGCTCTTCGGCGGCGTATTCCATGGGGGTCATGCCGCGGCTGTCGGGCAGCAAAGGATCCGCGCCGTGGTCTAGCAGCAGCTTCGCGCATTTAAGGCGCCCCTCAAGAGCTTTGGGGGAACTGCAAGTAATGTGCAGGGGGGTGCCCCCGGTGAGGGTGTTACACCGGTTCACGTCCGCCTGCGCAAAAAAAAGAAAGAAAAGGCACACACACACGAAGAGCGCGAGATGAGACACCCAACGTTCGCTTCTCATCCAACAGACCCCTCCGCAAAACAAGAAAGAAACGACGCGGCTGAACGGCCACAATTCGCGCACCTTGTTATTAACGAGGCATTCGGCGGCTTCGAAGTTGCCCCACAGGCACGCCACGTGCAGAGCGGTTTGCCCCACAGAATTTCCCTCGGAGGGGTCCAGAGCCCCCCACCTCAGCTCCATCTTGGACACTTCCAGAATCCGCTCAATCTCTTCGGGCTTGTTCTGCTGCGCGAAGCTCAGGAGCATGTTGGCAGCGGGGTTTTGGGGCTCGCGTTGCGCTTTCGCAGCGGCGGCCTGCTGGGCCATAGTAGTCTGCTCGAATCTGGAAATGGGAGGAAGAAGAGGAAGTGCGGAGACAAAGAGAAGTAAGATTCAGTCTTAGTTCCTTTATTAGAAATGACAGATCCTCACATAATGCGCCAAATCATCGCCATCGACAAATAAAAATGAAATGAAGCGATGAAGAATGCACGAGCAGAGAGTGCCAAAAAAACAGGAAAAAATGTGAAGTCTGAAGTGGTCAACGTACTCATCAATGGCGGCAAAGAGGCGCTGTGAAACACCGAGCTTGTCTTGGAAAGAGAGCGGCTGCATGCGAGTGAAGAGATCCGAGACAAGGCTATCGTACACGTCTTCAGCGGCATCGCTGATGGGATCAAACTGAGGAACGAACAAAAGCATTTACACGATGGAAAGCAAGAAGAATATGAGAGCGCGAATTCGAAAAGCACCACTGATTCCAAAAGAAAAGGGAGAGAGATAGATCTAGCTGGTCAAGAATATACATGGGAAGCTAGAATAAAGCTAAACGATACAACCACGAGCGTTGAAATGAGAAAGGTGTGATAAGGGGAGACAAAACAACTTTAGCCTGCCAAGAGCCTCAGCTGCTTTCTCTGACCACATGTGTGACCTATGATCATACACCTCTGGTGGAGGAGTAAGCAGCATGTCCACAGCGCTTTCAACGTCAGCCTGGGTTAATTTATCAGCCTCTTTTGGGAGGCCGGTTTGCAACGGCTTTCGTTGCTGGTCTTTGAAAAATATTTGAATTGCCGTGTCGATGGGCGCGCAGGAAGGGTCGCCGCACTGGAATTCCCGGGTCGCCACCGTCTCAACTTCAGACTTCATGTCTTCTGGCAAGGCGGCCATGATCCAGCTTTTGATGTTTTCAAACGCTTTCTTCTTCAACGCTGCCGTATCTTTCTTGGCCTTGGCCGCTTCTGGATCAAACATACCCTATCACCACCATGCAGCAAAAGAAATGTTCGCAACGAGACAATCAAATATGCCGGCAATATCAACCTTCATCTGGTAATCTAGCTACTATCAAAGAGTGCTTTGTTTTTAGTATGGGATCACACAAAGCCTACTCAATAAAATACTAATTTTGCCATCAGGCTGAAAATATGGCGCGAAGCGTTCTTGAAGAGTGTATTGTAGCTCAATAATGAAAGCAAGACAACCTAGGCAAAAGTAAAATAAGTATCGAGCTCAAACAGGTACTGATTATACATACCATCATATTGCTAAAGGAATATGTGTCGCCTTGTGCGAATGGTCGTGAGTAGTGCTTCTGTGTTCGCGAGTATATGTAGCCCTCGGATCTCGGATGCCCTGATAAATGCGAGAAAGCAAGAAGGCAAGAAGGCTCTGACGACGACAGGAGTGGACGACGAAGCATCATTTTACACGTGCCAAGGAGTAATAATTCGTACTTTTATGATTTTGAGGATACATCTTTACCAGGGCACACACACCCTTTATAAAGGGGAAAAAAAATTACACTAGTATGGTATAAAAAGAAAAAAGAAAACACCAAACGCAGTAATTCCGAGTGAAGAACTGTGCTAAAGAGTGCCCCCTGTCTTTACAGCAGGATCCTACAAAAGAATCGATTATTCGCCGCTGCCCCCAATTAATCCGGGATAAAGCTAGGACGCCAGCAGGACTTGCGCGCATCGCATGCGCGTACACTTCTGCCCGCAGCATTGGCTTCTGTGCCATTTGGGTTTGTATTAGTTCGAGTTCCAGTTCCAGCAGGACACTCAGCCCAGTCAGACTTGTTCTGAAGGTTACACTTTTTCTGCTACTGCGTTGTAAAGGGATGTATCTTTGTTTTTAGGAGTATTAACTAGACTAGACCAGCTGGAGCCTGAATTGGCCTTCTGGAGCAAATTTGCTAGCGCGAAAGCAGCACATGTACTTTTTTGGTGCCTCTGTGACTACTGTGTGCTTGTTTTTCTTTGTTATT
>Ga0307982_1004879_pt1 | contig 10548 bp, 7 predicted proteins | sample OrgLakmetagen989_FD_201847 | JGI IMG/M metagenome (GOLD analysis project Ga0307982, IMG submission 201847) | Saline water microbial communities from Organic Lake, Antarctica - #989 | ecosystem: Environmental > Aquatic > Non-marine Saline and Alkaline > Saline | place: Antarctica: Organic Lake... | reverse complement strand
CCAAGAGGTCCCCATCGTCGCAGCCTTCGGCTGTAGTCCGCAAGCCGTTACCGCACACGTGTACCACTTCTACTACTTCTGCTGCAGTCGTCACCACGACACTGGCCGTTTCTACAGCTTCCGTTCCGGCAGAAGCTGCGTTTGCAACAGCGCTTATTGGCATAGCCGATGCAGGCACTACCCCTTTGACATCTTCGTTGACAGACACAACCACTGCATCAGCGCTACCGGCACTATTTTGCTTGAGTGGAGGCACATCACCGAGCACAGTGATCAAGAGGCCGTCCGATGCGGGTGCAAAGAAAAAACGCACTGTCCATGCAGCAACGCTGGCATCAGGCTTGAAGACTTCAAAAAATTCGTTGGAGAGTATGAAAGTGTCGCCTTCTTGAAGCCTAGTCCAGACCATAGCCTGGAGACCAGCAGAGAACTCAGCAGCTGTCGCAGAAGTAGAAATCTCAGGAGACACACCGAATGCGCCCTCATAGTCACCTGTCGCATTCATGCTGAGCTTGAAAGTGGTCCCATCGGCAGTTGTGGAAGCAGTGACAGTTTGCTCTTCGTAAGTGTGGCCTGTGCGGCCAACTCCAGCGCAAGTTTCCGACACCGTGCTGGTTGACACACCCGAAAGCGATGACGTCACTACTTCCACCGGCGGCACATCACCCAGATGATACGGGAAGGTCCCAGTTTCACGACTGAATTCGACGTACGCTACAATGGCCGTTACCGTCGTAGACGCTGAAGTGATGTCGGCTGTCACGGTAGCAGTGCCTACCGTAGCAAGGGCATTGATGGCAGCCGATAGAGTGTCATCCGTGGCGAATACTGACACACTCGCCGTGGTGGCACCATTGTATGAAATTTGCCAAGTGCCTGTCATATAACCTGTGAGCACAATCGTTTGCCGTTCGTTCAGGATGCCTGTTTTGGATGAGGCATGATCGCAAGCAGCCCAACTAGTAGCCACAGCCAAGCAGCTCGTGCCGTCACCATTAGGCACACCTGTTATCAAAGTGCGTGAAAATATAATTAGTCACGCAAACAAAACAGATAGAGTAAAGAATAATATGAGTGGCGCTCGTATATCTGACATCGATATGAAAACAGGAGATTCGGAACGATAGACGTTAATGGAACTACAAGGGTTACAAATATATAATCAGCATACCGCACGCATCGGCACAGGTCGAATTGTCGCCATTGATTACGCCACACGCGTCAAAACAGGTGGTGCTGTCACCGCCAGGCACGCCGCACTCGTCATTCGGTAAACTCACTGCAAGCTCCGTGACCTCGTAGCCCGTGTCTAGAGTGCCACTGCCCGAGGCCACGACCAAAGTGTCAGCCTTCTCCATCAGCTCCTGGTAGGTAGACTGGCTTGAGTTGGTAGCATTGGCATAAGACGACATAAGAGATCGTCGAAGGCGGCGTTCTGCACTTGAGCTGACCGTACACCCGCTCGCACTGCTTGAAGTACAATTCGCCACTGTGATATTGCAAGTGTCGCCTGCATATCCAGAGTCGCAGACACAGATTCCTTGCGCGTTGCAGTCTCCACGGCTGCCGCATACCACATCCTCACACAAGTCCAGAGCACTCAGCTCGAAATCCAACGCAAGACCATCGTCAAGCAAGTTCCGTTGTGACGGATCCATAGACTCGTGCACATATTGCCACTTGCTTGGGTTTCCAGCCGCAAGCTCTCGGAGACGGCGGCGGCGGTTCCCAGGGACCACGTTTACGACGCGAATGCGCGCAGGATTAATGTTGAGGACGGAGGCAAGATTCTTAACAAATGGATTCGATTTGACAATATTGCCACCATCTGGGTCGTAGTTAGCAGAGTAAGTGGGTGGTACCATAGAACTGTAGCTGCTATCGATCGCATTAGGATCCAAGAAATTGTCAGTGAAAAAGTCACTGAACGAGGTTGAGACTCCAAGACCAACGGCCACTACATCAAGATGCTTGATGCGCACTGGCTTCGCTGTCCCTCGCAGCACAAAGCTCACGACTTTGCTCACAGGATCAAGATAGTTGGTCCCTGCTGGTGCCGACAAACTAACTTGATTGCGGCGCGGACTCGCAGGCACTTTGGCACCATCATAGTAGAATGCGAGCTTAACAGCTTTCATGAATTTGATATCGATTACCATAGCATAGTCATCATTCACAATCGGTGCATCCGTCAGTGACACGAGTTGGTACTCCAAGAAGTCACCGTTGAACAGGGTGATGTCACCGGTGTATTCAATACGGTAGTAGCCATGGTTCACAAGATGGGCCAAATACGGTTGCGTGTAGCGTTCTAAGAGGGGATTGAAGGCCTCAATTTCTTTGCCCGTCATTGGTGGCATTTGAGTGCCTCGAGGATCCGGGTAGTCGCGGTATATGTCAACACTCGTGTCGCCATCGCCTGCAAAGTTCGAGCTTCCAGCGTTGGCGTCGTACATGTTGATGTAACCAACTGGCCCGTAAATTACTTCTGATCCACTGATGACTTTTTCTGGGATGAAAGACTTGAGAACCACGTGCTCCATGTTCTTGCAGAGTTGCACGTTATTGTCCATCAAATCTCCATCAGCAGTGAAGACTTCTTCGCAGCTGGCCGATGAATACTGAGTCCCACTCAAACCAGCTTCAACTTGCCCACGCAATTTTTTGTTGGTGATTGCTGCACGCAGGTTGTCATATTTACGGAGCCACCAGAGGCAAGTACCTTGGCCGTCATAGTCATCGGCGTAGTCGGCATAGGCCCAATTCTGGCAGTCACGCAGCACTTCAGGAGGCCATTCGTGTACCTTCGCGGGTTTCAAAAAGTATGTGTCTACTCCTGCATCCAAGAAAGTGGAACCGCCCATGATCGACTGATCAGGATCAAACACCGTGCAGAGTGCCCATTGCGGTTCTGCTGCGGTTGGACCCTCACTGAACCGTAAGCGAGCGTAGTCAGGTGTTTCAGGGAATGCACAGCCGCGCACTTCTATAGGGTAGCAAGTGGCTTTGCCATAGTTGGCCCCGATCGGACTTGCAGTGCCCTCGCCATCGCCTGCTAATTCGTTGCTCAACGCCACGTTCTTGCGGCCACAGCTGTCGGTACCGCTGAAGCCGTAGAACTTGAGGTCTTCGAGAAGGTAGCGCATCGTGGCAGTCTCACCACCTTCCAGCTCACGCTCTTTCAAGTCGTCATAACCAGTGCCCTGGGTTATAACAAATGGCCCCTGTGCTGCAAAACCGCTGTAGCCGTATTCGTCAAACCATCGGAAAGAAGACATTGAGCCGCCAATTTTGAAACCTAGGGAATACGGGTGATTGCCGCCTCCAGTCCACAGTTCACAGCTTGAAGAGCGCACCGATCCAGCTACTTCAGGCGCACGGCCAACGATTGTGCCGTTGTAAACTTTTTTGAGGTTCCAACCTGCTCCACTCCTGTCGGCCATTAGATTATGCTTTCGGTCAGGCCAAGTGATCCAGGAACCACCCGTTACAGCCAAACCGTTCTCTACCATTAAGAAATTGCCGACCTGTACAATGCATATTGATTCAATTAGAGATCATGAGTGCCTATTTGGGCTGAAATAATATGTACAATCGAAAAACAAAACAAGACTTTAAGTTACATTAAGAAGTACTTCAGTTCCTAATTGAGGTCAAATTTCACCTCCTCAGTATTGCTAGTGATGCCAGCTGAATTACGGTATCCTTCCATAAAGAGAGAGCTGCAAGAAGATTCGTCTTCCAGGTCAAAACCAACTGAATTGCCAGCAGCAACATTGTCTTCCCAAACTTCAAACGTGGAACAAGGTGCCAAAATACGGAAACCACCGTACCCGCCGTAAACTTTATTGTGCGTTACAGTGAGCTTCCCATGCCCTCCAAGCGTCAGCATTTTGGTTGTCGGGCAAGCTGTACGACACTCATCACCGCCAAAGAAGAGATTGTTTGATACGATTGTAGACACACCGATATCTGGTTCAAACAGCACTGAGGTGCCAACAAAGATGCTGCTGTTAACTGTGATCTCTGTAGCCGCTGTAGAACAATCCCACTTTGAAGCGCCCTTGTATGCGTCCTGGTAGCCGCTGCATGTCCAGAACTCTCCCGTAAGCGGTTCAGTGAGCACCACTCCTACCATCGTTAAAGTAGGGGTACTTTCCAGAAGAACCAGTGGCGGATTACGGTATGGAGGCTCCTGGTCCCACTGTTTGCCCATGGCACGGAATCGCACGTAGGACAAGCCCGTGATTTCACCGGCAGGATAGTAGTTGACGCCATAAAGTGCATAGCCGCTCATGGAGTCATCCCTACGTCAGCAGGAATGGCGACACGAACAATGACGGAAACAATTAATATATGATGCCAGGGCGTAAGAAGAAAACTTGGAGTGTTCACAACTATTCATCAGATACCAACACGTGAGACAAAACGCACCATCCATCTTTGTCTTCTTGCCATGCATCCCACAAACGAATCGTGCCACCGTAATCGGTCAAGTCTGGCCCCACGCCACTGATGTAATCAAAATCATTGTCGTAGCCGCCGCGGATCTCCACGTTGCGTGTCAGTAATGAGACAGTAGCACGGCCGTCAAGTACAGTACGACCCAAATTACTGGCTTGATCTTCAACCTCCACTGTAGTTCCAATTTTGGGGGTTGCTAGCACTCCAAGGTCTGTGCGAGATGTGCTGCTGCTGTAAAGGTGTAGGACGGAGCCATCGGTTATGTTGCCTATAGTAAAATATTCGGGAACACCGCCGCTATCAGTTGAGGACACAATTATTTCATCGCCAATGTTCCAGCCAGTGAGGTTACCATCCAGGTAGAGCACGGAATCACCAGCAGCAGCGTCACGAATCAAAGTGCGTGTGACTGCTTTAATCGGTTTCCCGTAAACTGACAATTCGCCGTTTACCACAATCTGCTTCCAGCAACCAAATTCGGTAACGTACTCGTCTTGGGGTAACGTGCACTCTTTACCATGAAAATACATGTCCCCGTGCAAGAAGAGCTGAAATTGAGGCCCAATGAATGGATGCGTAGCATTACCGATAATTAGTTTTCCGCCCTTGATGTTGATGAGATTGGCGTGAAGTTCAATAGATTCGATTGCATCATATTGTACAATCAAGGTGCCACGGATAGTCAAAGTGTTGATGAAGGGCGTGGTCACATCGAGAGTTACCTTATGTAGGTAGCCACAACGAAAGTACAAAAGAAAAAATTAGCTTCAAAGATCGCACGACTTGATCAATCAAAAAAGAAGTCAGGTATGAGATCGATCGCCAAACTTAAATTGACCATATAGTCCAACTGTTGAAATTATACCCCAAGAAATTACACTACATACCGTCCAGCCCTCCCAAATGATGACGTCAGCACAACCGTCTTCTCCGCATGGAGTCTCTGCGGAGCACATGCGGTTCCCGCTCATGTCTTTTGGCGCGTGCTGGCACGGCACTGATGCGTTGACAGCCAACTTCCGAGGATGAAAAATCATAAGCCAAATTACACATGAAGAAAGAAAGGCAAAAGGGTTTTTAAAAACGCTTGCACTTACCCAAGCTGCACTGTCGGACCATTTGAAGTTAGCCGTGGTGATCACTTCAAGTGCAATGCCTTGGCAACCTTCCTCAGGGCATGAATTGGTCTCCACCACCAGAGTGCTATTGCCTGCTACAACCACACTAAGGACCGACGTGTTCCAGACCGTGTAGTCTGCACGTTCCGTTTAAGATATTGAAAAAGCACGAGAAAAAACACGATGGATTAGATAGATGTATACCACTTTAAACGCCTACAGTCGTAATTCCTTTTGATGTGCCTTTGTAGTCGTGGACAAAAAAGTGGCGAACCTAAAATGCTGGTATATTGTACTTAGAAACACGTGACATTTCTCAGATTACTGAGAGTCCTTTTATGCTGGTTTGGGAAACATACCGAAATAAGAGGCGGCTGCACCGGTCGAGGAAATGGTTTTGTACGTGTCCTTAGCAGTGGCCAAGTCATGAACACCCAAAGGCTGCACCACGCCGCGCGTGTTCCAATTACGGTACGCATCGAAGTAATACGCGCCATGTACTGATGAGTTCTGCGTGGTTTCGACGTAAAAAGTAGGGTCCCATGTAAAGTCTCCATTCCCACAAGTGCGCAATCGAATACTGTAGCTGTCCCTCGCTAGAGCGTCCCTCCAGCCCAGGCAATAGTCAATGCCCGATTCCTTGGCGCCCATACTCACAATTTCCCCCGTAGCTTCGTTGAACGCCCACTCTTGAGATGTACGTGTTTCGTCGCAGAGAGACATCTCCACAACGTACCCATCAACCCATGCTGCAGCACACTCGGACGCTGATTTGAGCGACAAGGCGCACGCATCGAGGCAAAAGTACGGGTCGGAAGCAAGCATGATGCGCAGGGGTTGTTCGTGCACGGGTGTGGTGCTTAAAGTAACGCCGTCCTCTTTATGTTCCAAAGCATTCAACCACAACTCTTCCTTGCCGAACGACGCCTCGTCATACCAGTTACCCTGGGGCGTATAATCGAGAAGACAAACACAGATGAGTTTGACCAGAGACGGAGAGAAGATGAGGAAAGAAGGCCTATATCTCGAAAGATTATACCCTCACGTGTTTTCTGGTATAGAAAGCATTAAAAAATGGCTGACCGTCCAATCGTAGCCGAATTTGAAGCGTTGCAGGTCATTTTCGTCCGAAAAGCGAGTGGCACATTCACCGAGCTCCACCGACACCCCTTCTTCGTTGTCCATGGACGGCGTTTCGACCACTTCCACGCACAGGTTCGCGTACATGTAAGGCAGCGCTTCGTCCGCGGAATAAGTAGTGCCCGAGTAGTACACCGAGCCCGAATTCGGGTGCAGAAGACCACCAGCATTCGTGCGGCCACTCGCAGCCAAAGTCAGTGCAATGCCGTTGGCAACACCGTTGCTTCCCCCCAACACGCCTGCACCCGCGCCACCGCCCAAGAGAGTCACGTTGGGGTCTGCTGAGAGCTCAGGGGCCGCGAACCCGCCGGTTTCTTCGTATTCACCGTTGTGGCAAGAACCGGCATATGTCTCCGTTACCACTGCGCCCGACGCACAAGGGTCAACTGCTTCATCGCCTGTGTGATCTTTGTACGGTTCCGCAAAAATTGGGTGCACCTACATTCATAATCGATCAAATATCCCATGATTATTGCAATGAAGACTTCATCAACTTTTGGAGTGAGACCAATGAATGCGGAAAGAAAAATAAAGCAGCGAAGTGTCGTCAAACAAGAAACACGAAAAAGCGTTTACCACAGCAGGACTCCACGCCCCAAATGCTGGGTCGAGCTCGCCCCATGACTCCACAGAAGACTGCGCCACGGAAGCCCGCAGAGGTACCCGTGGATACAGGGGAGGTCGCAGGCAAAACTGCAGCACCATGAGCTCGTCTGGCCTCATTTTGGTGACACTGATCTGCACGTCCGCCGTGGCTCGGATGTAATTTTGATCCTGCATTAGCGCAAGTGAAAATGATGTGTTAAGTGCATTTGCTTAGTCGCTATCATCTCAAGAAGACACACGTGAAACCTTAAACTCTAACCCTGAAACCTAATATAACCCTAAAAATACGCGCGCGGAAAATAAGCAGGTGCACGTGAAACTGCATGTTATCTCAGACTACAAATTGCAAAATGCAACGCCACTCACCACCCAGGTCACCAAATATTTCCGGCCAACGGCGGCCAGGAAACTGTATTTATTCTTTGGGGCCTGCTCGAAGCATGCTTGAGCACCGATGGGTGTAGCAGCATGCTCGGCACCGCAACCTCCGTTATTCAAGCACGACGAGCGCGATTCGTACGAGTAACGGTTCCATTTGTCCCACGCTTCGTCAAGGTCTTCGTTGGTGACGTCCACTGCGATGAGCAGAGGGTAATGCTTCTTAATATTGGTGTCCCACCAAGGGCTTGTCCAGTCCTGGATCGCCACGTTCACACGCCGCACCGTACTGGCACAAGTCGTGAATCGGCCCTTGCAAAAGCAAAAGAGGGAGAAGCAACAAAAACGACAGCTGTAAGCATTGAGATTTTCAAAATAGGAAGAAGTATGTTAATGAGTATCACACAAGAGAAAATTATCGGAATCCATCCATATACCTCAGGCTCCTGAAAACAATTTGGATTAGTTCGCCATTGCCCCGTAGGCGGTACAACTGAACCACCTGCATGGCCTGACAAAGAACCATCTCCGTCGACCAAGATGCCGCCCATGCCGTGTTGGAAATGCACGAGGTGCTGCACGTTGTGAAACGACACGTTCCAAAACTCCATTTCATATCCACCCCGGTGGGCCACGCACCATGAGCAACCGTACATAGCACCCTGGTAATTGTGGAAGCTTGAGTTATGAACTTCAACTTCTGACCCGATCCCGGGCAAGTGAATGGCATGAGTCCACAAATTGCCTTTATCACCAACGTTAGGGTAATACCACCCGTGCTCATCATCGCCATCAGGAGCCGGCCCTTGGCAATTACCGAGCACAGCACACTGTTCCGATTCGGGGGTGTCAATTTCGTCAAACATGCGCCCCACAAAGAGAGCGTTTGAGATGACAGTAGTGGCAAACTTGGCATCTCGTCCGTTGATGTACTTGAACTCAATGCCGGACTTCACATGGTCTGCAAATTTGAGCCCATCGAAGCTGACGTCCATGATAAACTCACCCCACACTCCCATGTGGCGGTTCTTGAAGCTCGTCAAATTACGGAATGTCGCGGGTGCTGGAGTGGCTTCAGTCGGGCAGAAATAACCGCCTGCCACAGGGAAGTAATTGGAGATTTTGAAACCGTGACGCCCTGTAGAGTGAGCAACATTGTCTCGCACATCGCCAAGTTCACCCCAATTTGGGCAGCGCTTTAGACTAGCGTCAGCGATGTTCTGGCCCGAAATGCCGTCTGGTTCAGGCAGCGCACGGAACCAGAAGCCGTAGTGGGAGCTCCCACCGCACACATTACCATACACGTCGTTGCTCGGATTTACGATCCAAAAGCAAGACGGAGACTGATCAACGAGGAGAATGCTCCATATGGGCCGCACCACCGCCACCAAGTTGTAACGAATAACGTTGAAGCGTTCCGTGCCATCCTCAGTGAAGATAGTATGGCCGCGAGTGTCGAAGACCACGTTGTGCTCCACCAGCAAATTGTTCACACCATGAACTGTAATCCCGCGATTGAAAGACTTCGCCACGGAGCAATTTTTCACGTAAGACAGAGACACATTGCCAACCATGTGAAAGTGGATCGGGTACTTCCCAAGCTTGAGGCCTTGTCCTGCCTGGCGCACCTCCACATTGCTGAACTGACCAATCAGCGGGTTGTCTTCCGTGTTCGTTTCAGTGCTCAGCACGATCTGGGCCCCAAATTGCTCTTGCTTGCTGAAAGTCTCGTCGCCTTGTACAACCACGTTGCGGGTCAGCAGACCCACATCGGCACGGTAATTTTCCATTTCGTACTTCCCGTCATCTGACATCCACCCATCGCCCCAATGATCGTAGTCCAAAGGCAAGTCAAGTTCAATGGTGCGACCGTCGGCTGAGACTCCCACTATGGTGCGTTCCTCGGCTTGAAGCATCTGATAATCCGTAGAAGTCACGAAGATACGGTCACCCACTTCCCATTCTGTATCCTCTTGTAACATAAGCGTCGTGTTGCCGACATGAGCTGTGGCACCGAGCTTGGTCCAAGGAGGAGACCGCGGGCGGCCATGAAGAGAAAGTTCCGCGGTGCGCACAGCGATGCACTGTGTAATGGACATCAACGAACAGAGGAAGATGAGAAGCCAACTAAGTATTGATAAACTACATTCAAAGCATGAAATTCATGGAAGCAATCCAAAATATACGTAGCCAACACTTGTGCATACCTTAGCTCCGTACACCGGTAGCTCATAGGCATCCCTCGAGCCGACCAGAGTAATTGTAGCAATATTGGTCGCAAACGGATCCTCAGCAGTGCCCACAATCATGCGGCCGTAGTGAAGCACGATGTAGCTGGCGTTGAAGTTGAGATCACCGACGTCGCGATGGAAGTCAAGTGTGCCCTGCACCACTACCAAATTAAGCTCAGGGGGCGAGATATCAAGCACGATGTACTCGCCGTACGTGATCACCACACTGTCGCCTTCGATGGGGGGTTCATTGCCTCCCCAGGTAGTGGTCGAAGACCAAAGGTTCATGTAAGACCACTTGACGTTTTCTGCATTGACCGCATGGCCTTTTTCGTCAACGGACACAACCACAGGTTGATCAAATGCGTCACCTGAGTAGTCCCAGGGCGCCGTCAAACAAGTAATTGAAGTGCCGTCATCACTCACACCAAGGCCAGTGCAGTCCACGCCGTCCCATTCGCATAGATGTAGCCCTCGGTAAGATTCTACTTCATCGTAGTTCACTGCACATGGAATGCCTGCCAGAGTCACACTCGTGGCATTAACAACGAAGCCGCTGCCTCGGAGTTGCACTGTGGTGCCTCCAGCAGTGGTGCCATTCAAGCGGCTGA
>Ga0307982_1004873_pt1 | contig 10553 bp, 7 predicted proteins | sample OrgLakmetagen989_FD_201847 | JGI IMG/M metagenome (GOLD analysis project Ga0307982, IMG submission 201847) | Saline water microbial communities from Organic Lake, Antarctica - #989 | ecosystem: Environmental > Aquatic > Non-marine Saline and Alkaline > Saline | place: Antarctica: Organic Lake... | reverse complement strand
AAGACCAAGACCAAGGACCAAGGACTACAGACGGGGAGCAACTATAATTATATTAGAGCATGTTCCGCGAAAATGCCACCACTTCTCTCTGTCGTCGCTTGTGTGGTTTGCTCGTTTGCTCGCTTGACATCTTTTTTCATTTGACATCACAGGCATTTCATAATCTTGTTGTGCTCTACCGGAGGTGGGAAGCGGGAACGGACTTGAGCGACCAGACTTTGTAATGAAAGGATATTCTTTTGCACGCCGAACATGCATAGCCACAATAGGAATTATTTAGAGATGCAGCACACTAGATAGATTATTTTGCAAGCTTCGAAGTATCTGACATCTTCCATTTCTTTCGGCACGTATCTTGTATCTCTGCATGCCTTTTTATTGCCAATTGTATGCGCCATTCTTTTCCTAGGTGAAGCTTCCACTTACCTCAAATAGCATGGCGGCACTGGAAGCGCTTGAGAGCAAAGCTCGTGACCTCGGCTTGAGCTTAAACGACAGGTCATTTTTTGAATCGCTCGATCGCCAAGATGAATTCGCGCACCTTCGGGAGCGATTCCACATTCCCAAACCCAAAGCTGGATCAGACCGCGACGAATCCATTTACCTCTGTGGAAACAGCCTTGGCGCTATGCCTCGCAAGGCTAGGGACTACGTAAACGCAGAGCTTGACAAGTGGGCGAAGTTTGGCGTTGACGGGCATTTCGAAGAGCCTCACCCGTGGGTGTCCATCGATGAGTCAGTGCAGGCTTCGTCCGCACGGCTCGTAGGTGCAGAAGTGAGCGAAGTGGCGATCATGAACAGCCTGACGATCAATTTGCACCTGATGATGGCCGCTTTCTACAAGCCGAACGTGAGCACCGGCAAAGTGAAGATTATGGTGGAAGGCAAAGCATTTCCGTCGGACATGCACATGTTGCAGTCGCAACTCCGGTGGCACAATTTGGACCCGGAATCGACTCTCGTGGCGCTCGAGCCGCGCGCCGGAGAAACAAACTTGCGCACGGAGGACATTTTGAGCGCGATTGACGCACACAAGGACGAGCTCGCGCTGGTGCTCATCAGCGGCGTGCAGTATTACACGGGGCAGTTCTTCGAGGTGAAAAAGGAATAGCGCTCCAACATGCTTCCTCTAACTTATACTGCAACTTTGAGCTCAAATTCTGCTCAAAATTTTCCTACTTTACTCACGCCTCTTCTAACCTCTGTTTTGTGCATTTACTCCTATCACATTTGATGGCAGATGGCTCCCATCACAGCGGCAGCACGGGCCTTAGGAATTGTCGTGGGTTGGGACCTCGCACATGCGGTGGGGAACGTGCCGCTGAACCTGCACGAAGATGGGTGCGACTTTGCGTGCTGGTGCACGTACAAGTACTTAAACAGTGGGCCCGGGAACATTGCGGGCTGTTTTGTGCACGAAAGGCACGGCGGCCACACCTCTCTTGAAAGCTTCAACCGATTGGCTGGGTGGTGAGTGGAATTAGCATAGAAATGCCCCTCGTGTATCCAATTTTGGCTTGGTGGCGAAGCCATTGGTGTCTCTAATTGCCAGCATGGAATTAGGTTGTCGACACAAAAAGAACTGTTCTGCGCACGAGTGCTCCAAGCGTCACCTTCCCTGCCCCATATCCTTCCTTACGCTTCAACCCCCCCCCATGTTGCTTGAAAGGTGGGGCCACCGCTCGTCGGACCGGTTCGTCATGGACCACGCCTTCGTGCCGTCCCCTGGCGCGCAAGGCTTCATGTGCTCCAACCCCCCCGTGCTCTGCTGCGCTGCCTTGCGCGCTTCTTTAGAAGTCTTCGACGAAGCCGGCGGAGTGCAAGCGCTGCGAGGGAAAGCCCTCAAGCTCACGGCGCTGCTCGAAGCCCTCTTGGACCAGCTGCCCAAAGACGAGCCTCGCCTCGCGGGCGCCATCACTATTTTCACGCCGCGCGACCCGGAACAGCGCGGCTGCCAGCTGTCGCTGAGCTTCGATTCGGTGCCCGGTGGGGTCGCGCCCGTGTTTCAGAAACTCGAAGCCGCGGGCGTGATTTGCGACGTGCGGAAACCTGTGGTGATGCGCGTGGCTCCCACTCCACTGTATAACTCTTACGTTGAGGTGTTCGACTTTGTGCAGCTGCTCAAGGGCGTGCTCCTTGATATTTTAACTGAAGCTGCCGCTAAAAGCGCGGAATAATGCTAATGCTTCTGGAAATGCAGATGGCTCGGAACTGCACCTAGCATCGGAGCTCTGGATACTCGAATACTTGAGGTATTTCTCAAAGGGCGCATATATCCATGTGCGATAATACATACGCACAAAGGGAATAAATTTTTTACATCCATACTTCTTTGCTCTTGTGCAGGGAAATATAAAAGGCCCAAGTGTAAGTCTATACCTGATTCCCAATGGCTAATATCTAATATATATAAATGTCATCTCGCATCTCGAACTCGAACTAATACAAACCCAAATGGCACAGAAGCCATTTCTGATTTCTGCGGGCAGAAGTGGGAATGTGCGTGCGTTGCGAAAACAAAGCAAGTGCGGAATGAATCAGGAGGGAGAGGGGCATTGGCCAAATTCCTCGGAAAATTTGCAAAAAGCGAGGAATTTGTGGGTGTTGCGCACTCCGCAGAACAATAAAGAGGAAGGCGCGCGAGCAAGGAAGCTCCTGACATGCGGAACACGAGGTCCACTCGGCAGAGGCCAAAGTGTGCCTTTCAGCGCGCAAGGCGCTTATTGTTCTGCCCCTGAGCCATAAGAGGTTTTAACGGGGCAGGAATTCCTTCCTCGTTCGCAGAATCGCAGTGAATAGAAAAGCCCCCCCTCAAAAATGCAAACAACAACATGCAAGCGGGCCGCTTGTGGCCTAGCGGACCCTCCCTATCATAGAGCTAAACCCATATAGCTTCCATCAAACGCCACGGACGCTACAGGGGCCAGTTTTTACTTCCTATCGGCTAGGGGTATGGGCTATAACTCGCGAAGACACGGGTGCATTTGTCTGAAACTTTAGACTTGTCATATGGCACCAAACTTGGCGGTCTTCATGTACATCACGGGCACTTGAGTGCGAAAATGTACTCGGAAATGTTTTTTTTTTTCTGTCTTGTAAAAACCTGTCGTCATTACGTAAATTACCAACACGTTTGCCAAATAGCACCTTCAGAGTCCCAAAAGGGTAGATTAGAAAGCTTTTAAGACCCTTTTGACACCCCTTTAACTTTTTAGTGGTCTTCATCTCCAAAATTATATCCTTAGGTGTCCCAAACCACCAATTTTGAAGTAGATTTCATGATTAAAATTGAGCGAACTTCATGAGTACGGCCAAGCGGTCGTGTTCTTGCCCCAGTCATTGGCCGATACGGGGGTGCTTCCTCTGACCTCAGCTTCATTTTGGACCTCGTCGCTCGGGAAATGGCACGCAAACACACGGCATTCTACAACATTGGCTTTTCGGAAGCCAAAGCCTTGTTCAGACAGAAGCTTGCACGCAGATGGGGTGATGGGGTCACGCAATTGCTCGGGGATGGGCGACTCTTCTTCTGGATCACCTGAGGGACTTTGTTGTAGTCCCCTCCTCTGCGGGCGGAAACTCTTCTTTTGATCTGCACTCTCAGAGCACGGAGGAGCGTGCCACTTTGGACCGCTACCATCACCTCCATGGCCACTCGGGCATGTGCGCCTGTATACCTCCGTAAGTTTAGTTTGCGCTTCTTAGCTTTTCTTCTCTACCTGTTAGCCTTCTAATTCCGGTCCTTCGGGGCCTGTCTCAAAATTTACATCGATGGAACTCACGACTATCCGAGTGGATTTGGCTCAAACTTCGTATGTCTTATGAGTTGTATACGATCTCTCTTCCATGACCGCGAATGGCACTAACGCAGCGTTCCTCAAGACTAATTCGAGCTCTGAAGTAACCAATTTTGGACATTTTTTGGAACCGATGGAAAGAAAAAACTGGCCCCTGTAGTCGTGGTCGTCCTCCATCTCGAGACTAAATTCATTCGATCCTAATTTGGATATAATAATACAAGTTCAGGTGCCCGCGCGATGCGCGGCTTCTGAGCAATGTGTTTGCTGCGGAAACGTAGGCGCGTGTTCTTAGCACCTCAGTGCGCGGCCTTGAGATGCCCGTGAATGAGCGCCCTTCTTGTGCCCGTGGTGCGTGTCCCTTCTTGTGCCCGTGGTCCGCCTTGTGTTCTTGTTTACTGCACATGTACAACAGAACTGCACTGTAGTACTGTAGGTACGTCTGTAGGTACATTAAAAAACGACGACCACCAACGAACCACCAAATTCCATTTAAGATAAAAGGATGTCGACTGTCGACGACATGATGTATGTCGAAATGTTGTTCCGCCGTAGCTACCGTGAGTAGCTCTAGCCAGGTTATAGGTAATGCTGCGAAGGAGGTATCTTGTGTAAATTAATTACTGATTGAAAATCAAGCCTAGGTATTGCTTCGCAGATAGTTACATTGGTTCAACGCCACGACGTTTAATGCAGCGCTCTTTTACTTCAGTCGTCACCGCCTATTCGGATTAGCTCTCACGGTCAAGGGAGCGCAGCCTAGGTTAGCTTGCAGCGATTTCAACTTGAGCCTTTGAGGAAAGTGAACGAGGCGCAAGTATTAACCTGAACATCTCCCTGATATTCAAATACTAGTCCTGTCATGCTGAGACCTATTAGCCCCATTGGAAAGCAAGCTCTTCTCGCGATTGAATTTCGCGCCAACGGAGAAGCCTCGCAAATTGGTGGGGTGCAGCCAAGAACGCTGTACAAATACGTGAAGAACGTGGTGTCTGCTTTCGCTCATGCAGGTCAAACTGATGACTTTGCAGGATTAGGCGCATTCGATGACGATGCAAGTGCTGTCTTTGGTGAGCCCCTTGAGATGCGGGACCTGAGAAAGCTCCAGCAGCCTTTCAGCAGCAGGAATCAGCCTGCATTCATTGTTCGACTTTATGTCATCCTACTCAATTTCGATCCATTGCGCTGCATTGTCCTGCATGATCGGCTTATTGTGCTGGTACCCGATGGAGCTGATAGTGTCCTTGACGAGCTGGAAAAGAATCTGTTCAGGAGCACTGGCCCAAAGCATTTCGCCAGCGACTCCGAAGAAGATGATGATGAAGATGAATTTTACAGCCAACACCGTAAGAGCTCAAAGAGCACGTTTCCATTTCGCGCCGTAGATGCGGTCATTAGGACCGTGATGAGCAACTTGGAAAGCGAGCTCCGCCAAAATTATGCCGAAGTGAAAGAAGTCACTGAGTGGCTTATTTCGCGTCAAGCAACGGTGAGCATCGACCAATTGGACAAATTACGTGTCCTGAAAAATCAGGTTGCTTCGTGCGAAGCGAAAGCTCTGATGACTCGCCAAGCTTTCGAAGATGTCCTGAACGATGACGAAGACATGGCTCTCATGTGCTTCGTGCAACCTCCAGACCTTGACAATGCACATTCTGTGACGTCTTCTCCAGCAGAACCTAAGAATGTACAGAACATGATTCGTATGCAAGTAAGGCAACCGCTGCGCTTCTCCAAGGCAGCTGCGGCTTCAACTAGCTCGAGCGCGCGGCCTGCTCACGTGAAAGTTGAGGACCATGAAGTGTTTGAAATACTGTTTGAGCACCATCTTCAATCAGCCAGTACTGTCTTGACGTCTTTCGATTTACTGCGCACGGAGTTAACCAATGGAGAGCAGTTTCACATTTTGCGTCTCACGACTGCTCGAAATAGGCTTCTGACAGCATCTCTAGTGTTTACAATCATTGCGATGTGGACTGGCATAGGAAGCTTCGTGGGGTCTATTTTTGGCATGAATTTGGAAAGCGGCCTGCAAGAAAAGGACTACTGGTTCAACGCGGTTGCCCTCGGCACAACATTCGCGATTACTTTTGGGTCCATATCCGTCTTCCTGGCCCTGCGCTTTGCAGGCGTTCTAGCGAGCGATGGTGGCTGAAAATCTCAGTTGTTCTATCCTTATTTATTTGGCACGTCTCTACTGTTCATCTTCGAACTGCAGTAATCTTCCTCACACTTGCCTGAACTACCTCAGCTCCTCGGCTGTAGTGAAAAGGGGTCAAGCACTGCGATTACTACTCTTTTTTTTGTGATGAGCGCTATTGTCGTGGCATAAATATCGGCACCTCCTGTATTTACGACTGCACTTGATACTCGCTACTTATTTGGAGCTCGAAGGACGAATTTGCCATAAGCCAGATGTGCGCACATGGGCCAGAATCTTCTCGTATTCTTGAGGCCTATGCCTTCTTTCTGCCTCGGCCTCTACTGTTCAAACTATGTGCCGCCTCCAATGCACCGTGGGCAGTTGCATTGGAATTTGCTATAAAAATCCCTTGATGTTAATGAAATATTTCCTTTCTGCACTACGCCATTTGATACGTAGCTCGCAACTGGCAATCGGCTTCAGAAGAGTGGCAGTGATAATAGAAGGGGCTTCCTTCTCATAAAGTACCGATTTAAGAGATGCCTGTGGCGTATGGTAGTGTGATGCCTACTGTGAGCTCCTAAGTCCCCCCCCCTCCCCCCCCGTGGCTTGTGGCTACTTACTACTTCGTTTCTTCTAGTGTCAATCTCGTAGAGATCCAGAAGAAACAGATAAATGCTATTCTCCAAATTAGAAATTAAATCAATCAGTTCTCTCTGGGCGCCTCGGCCGCCCCTGGTAGCCCCCCACCGCCACCTCCTGCTACGTCAGGCGCAAACTCATTCGCAGTGCCAACATGATTCCAGGGAAGCGCGGACTGCCAAAACAGCTGCATCAGCGGTGAATTCGGGTCAAGTGGCTCGCCGGTCGCCAGGGCTGCGGCAAGCTGCTCCTCGAGCTCGTCACCGAAGTCGCCGCCACCGCCAGCGCCCCGGCCTCCGCCCCCTCCCAGGCCCACTTGTCGATGAGCGCGGCGCTGCATGCGTGCGTTGTCTGCGATGTGTGCCTGCGCTTGCGGGGCGAGGATGGCGGGATCGAGAACGTTCATGTCCGCTGGCAACTGCTCGTACGCGTCCCCAAACTCGGACAAGGAGAATTCAAGGTAGTGCGCCGCCGGTGATGTTTCGCCGAAGCGTTCCATTGCAGCAGTGGCTGAAGGGTGCACGGAAGAAGTTGCGTCCGAGGCGAGAGGTTGAGCAGTGCGGCACAGCCAATGCAAGAGATCATCGCGCTTGAACAGGAGGCCGCATCGGGTGGCGTACACAGCCGCGAGGTGCGCTAGAAGCTTATGGTCGCGCTGGCTGCTAAAGTGCTCGCTCAGAAGCAATTTCGGCCAATCGTGAACGGTGCTTCGCGCCGTGCCGTCAATGCCACAAGCGGCCAGCAGCGGCTGCAACATCACAGGGTATGTCTCGAGAGCAGTCGTCAACAGGGCTGTTGCAGTAGCTTGAGCGGTACTCTCGTCTTCGTTCTTGTCGTGGCCGGATTCGTAGGCCGCGAGCGCAGCACTGAAGTGCATACTTGGCAAGTCCTTGATGCAAAGTGGTGCGGCGCCGGGCTGGCCATCCTTAGGGGCAGTGAACTCAATGTCGAGGCTGGTGAGGGCTTTTGCCGCTGCAAAATTGCGCGACATGAGCGCATAAAAGTCGAGGTGAAGCAGAGTCCCCATGGGGTCAGAAGCGGGCGCCAAGCTCAAGAGCACTTTCCCAACTTCGAGGGCAGTAGTTTCGCAGCCCATCATGCCCGCGCAGCGCATCTGATGGAAGAGCGCCTGGAACAGAGGAACATTGGCGGAGCATTGATAGTCCAGCTGCAGCGCCCCCTCAAGGAGGCGATTTTTCTCGGCACAACCGCTCTCGTAAGTGAACAGGCAACGGCGCAGGAGGTCGGCGCCGCGATCTTTGTTGCCAGTTCTCAAGCAAATAATAGCGAGCTGCAGCAAGGCCTCCGTGTGGCAAGGGTGCTCTGCCAGAAACGCAGCCATCGACTCAACGTCGCCTGAAGCCTGAATGGCGCGAAAGCTAGCGTCACTGCGCAAATACTCCTCCGAGTACTCAAACGACACCAATTGCGCTACCCCACCTGAAAGCGCTGGCACGCCTGACACTTCGCCCTTGGTCGAACGCAGACCGCCAGCTACGAACGGTGGGGGTAGCGGCCAATCGTCACGAACGTTCGCAAACAGGCTGCGTAGCAATCGCCGATTAGAGCGCGCGCGCGACTTTCCACCGCCATTCCGGCCACCACCACTGTTGCCACTGCCAGCACCATCATCGACACCAGCGCCAAACTTTCGTTTAAGCTCGCTATCAATGTTGAGCGTCGCTGAATTAACCACTAGAGGCTGAATAGCACGAGAGGAAGCAGATTCCCCAAGAGTGTTGCTATCATGCCCAGGCCCTGCGGCACTGAGTTGCGCCAGAGCTTCTTCGAGAGCCATGTCTTGATCATTTCCTTCGTCAGATCGTGAATTTGGCTTCTGTTTGCCTTTTTTCTTTTTCGACTTACTCGTACCTTTGGCTTTTTCGGGAGGATTTTTTTCATTGAGCGCACCTGGCGGCGCAGAAGGTATTTCACTCACTGGGTAGTCGCTTGTTTCATTTTGAGGTTCATCGCTAGATTCGTCGCTGTTAGTGTCACTTTCATCAAGCATAAGCTTACTGCGAGACCACTGATTGCGGCGCGGCGGAGGCATTTCGTCATCGTCATCGTCATCGTCATTGCTACCACTCGCTTCCGCAGCAGCCGATGGAGCATTGTTGCCCACGCTAGTATCCACCAGGCGACGACGATGCCGGGCGCTCATTTCTGATTTTTCGGTTTATACGGCCAAATTTAAGCGATTGTTTATGGAAGGGTAACACAGAAGCCTAGCCTATCCGATGGCGAGTTGCCCTGTCTTAAGAAAGTGCACCTTTAAGCTCTAGAGGCTCGTAGCAAAAGTCAAATCTCTTAAGTTAACTACAACGTTCCTTAGAGAGAGCAATACAGCTGACAGCTGCCAAGAATTTGCGATGAGCCAAACAGCTTCTAAGCGTATAGCTTACTATCTGTAAAGCAGCTCCCTCTACTAGGAGAGCTCGAGCTACAATGGCTTTCCGTACAATTTTGAGATTTTCAAACAGCACCCCCTGTGTGCATTCTTCTGTAAAAACGAGGAAGATTTTGAAGACGACGAGATTTACCCGATTTTGAAACACTTCGTTAGCACGGCTACACGGCTACCGAGCTAAGTTAATTACTACCACCAGGCAGTCGCCGTGGGCTCACAGATATCAACCCAAACCCTTCAATTTGGCTAGCTAGATATCGAAAGTGATCGTCGACTAAATTCTATGCTTTCGATGAGCGGAGAGTCTTGTCTTGATGTCGCTTTAATACTCCAAAGACTAGCGCTTGAACTTAAAAGTTGAATTTCATAATGTTGTCACCGAAATACACATAGAGCATAATACACTTCTGTGACAAGAAGTACGACTTCAGTTAGTAATGGTATTAGATGACTGCTTAGCTTTCGCAGCCGCATGTAGCGACGATGTCAGACAGCATGTTGATGAGGTGGTTCAAGCTTTGTCGACAGCCACTTGGGCTAGTGACCCTACCGCCACAACTTTGCGTCATCTCCTGGCCAGAAGTGGATTACAATTGAACGAAGAGACAGCAGGCTCACTTGCTACAATTGAAAATCCTGAGGGCACAACTCTAGCGAATGAGGCAAAGGAAATAGCCTGGGAGCGGCTTCACTCGGGCCAGTGGGACCAAGTGCAAGATGAGTTTCGTGAGGCTTACGGCGCCGCTCAAATTGTGCTCGCTCATCACGCGCTTCGACGCGGCGCTGTCCACTGTGCTTTGAAGGACTTAGACCTTACCTTGCTTATGGGCGGGCCCTTGAATTACAAGCTGGCTGTGCGTTTGGCCCAAATGACGGCCGCTTTAATGGGACCGCCGTTGCCGACTCGAAGTGAACCAGGTTCACTGAAACGAAGAAATCAAGCTGGCCTGTCGCAGGCCCCGAAGCGCCCGAGACTATCTTCCTCTAGCACATCTAACGAAGCTAGTGCTGCTTCCTCTCAATCTGGAAGTTCACTGCAGCGCATCAGCATTCAGCGCTGTGCAGCACCTTCATTAGAGAACTTTTATGAAGAGTATTTGAAGACGGGGCTGCCTGTTATTTTGACGGGAGCAATCAACCATTGGCCGGCCATGGGTTGCCCTCCATGTCGAGCATGGGACGATGGATCAGGCCGTTTCGCCGCTGTAAGGCGCGCTGCTGGTCATCGCACGGTGCCCGTTGAGATTGGCAACAAATACACTGACGATGACTGGAGCCAAGAGCTCATGCCGTTGAGCACGTTTCTCGATTCTTTCATCACCGGAGACTCGTCAGAAAGCCACAGAGGCACGGGCTACCTGGCACAACACGAACTCTTTCGGCAATGCCCTGAACTTCGCCGGGACGTGTCCTTGCCTGACTACTGTGCTTTGCTTCTTCCAGAGGAGGAAGCCGAGGCCTCGGAGTCGCCGGTGCTGAATGCTTGGCTCGGGCCTGAAGGCACGGTCTCGCCAGCGCACTATGATCCGAAGCACAACCTTTTAGCTCAAGTCGTGGGCAC
>Ga0307982_1004872_pt1 | contig 10555 bp, 5 predicted proteins | sample OrgLakmetagen989_FD_201847 | JGI IMG/M metagenome (GOLD analysis project Ga0307982, IMG submission 201847) | Saline water microbial communities from Organic Lake, Antarctica - #989 | ecosystem: Environmental > Aquatic > Non-marine Saline and Alkaline > Saline | place: Antarctica: Organic Lake... | reverse complement strand
GTATCGAGTACGTTCACCATACGTTATCGACAGCGAATTCAGTGTCGCGATTTTGTCTTTCAACTTTTCCGATTGCTTTACCATCTTCAGGTGTTACGACTCCCTTGGTGCTCGCCACGAGAAGTTCGCCGATGGCCTCAAGCGATTCATCTACGATGAGGTACACATCCCGTTGTGTAGTACGTACACGAATTTGTTCTCAAAATGCTTGTGTTTACTTTTGCGGTGCCTCAAAGGTGAACGCATGCCATGGTGGTAAGGTAGCGGCGAACTTCCAGGACTGGGAAGTTGCCTATCCCTCAGCACCTCAGCAGGAAAACACAGTCGACTGTGGCGTCTTTACTTGCTACTTTGCCAACTACATCAGCGCCAACGCAACTCTCGACTTCTCGCAAGAGGACATTCCTGTCTTGCGGCGCCGTTTGACTCTTGACATACTGCGCGCAGAGATAGTTTAGGCTCATTTTTATCGCATAAACAATCAAACTTCTGACTGCTAATAGTGAATATTAGAACTAGAAGCTCAGCTAGGAATTATTATCATTTCAAATGGCCACTTGAGCGCGAAATCACCCACGTTGATTCGTGCCTCTGGAAATAATTGATAAATTCCTGATGATATACACAGGAGGAGTGCCAATCCAGCAGAAATAGCATCGTGGCTAAATTACCAATTAGCACCTAAAATAGCCTAAAACTTAAAAATAAGCACACAATTTATTGACAAGTCATTATCATTAATCCAACCAAATTTATTCGGAAGCGGAGGACTGAGGACAGAGAGAGAGAGAGGGAGAGAAAAAAAAGGTGGAACCTCGAAGACGACCGAGCTTGGTTGATGGCCGATCAACAAGATGGCTTGTCCTTTCTTGTGCCCGTGGTCTGCTTTTCATTTGTTTATCATTACTGCACATCTGTACATGTATACCAGGGTCTTGGATTTCCCACCTCCCGATAACTGCCTTGGGAATTCCTGAAAATCCAGGAATTTCCCATAGAATTCCTTGAAATCCCGGATAGCCGATTGCTGGTGTGACGTCACTTGAAAACCCCCCTTTTACTGCAATCACTTAACTAGTCCATATAATGAGGTGCGAAGTACCCAGTAGACGGAGAACCTGGCGTTGCAGTCAGAGGGTAAGCTAAAACACCCGCTTTGAGCGCTAGGAGGAGGGGAAAGGTATAAGACCGCACTACACAGATGCAAATTTAGTCTTAAAAGTCCGACTTTTCAAATATTTTACAACCCCCTGTATTATATTTACCTCCCCTGTGTGTGATTTCCAGGAACTTCCCATGAAACGGCCATTTTCGAGCTTGGAATTCACATTGGAAATCCAACGGAATTCCGACTTCGAAATCCCACCTCGGGAAATTCAGGACCCTAGTGTATACAACAGAACTGTATTGTAGTACAGAGTACAGCAGTAGGTACAAAAAAAAGGGCGGACACGAACCACGAACGACCAAACAACAATTATAAAATAGAGTACTTATTACCGGTGCTATCTGTAGTAGAGGATTACATACTACATATACTACAGTAGCTAGGTTCTTAACGGGGTGGCTGCGCTAAAATTCTGAGAATTCCTTACCAAAGTCAAAGCGAGCTCAGTACTACTCTACTACTGTACTATTTACCATGGCCTGCAAAAAGTCTGACTGAATAAACGACCACTACTGTAGTATAAGTAAGCGCACGTGCAGTTGATTAGACTGACGTAACTGCAACACTCTCACACTAGATTTGTGTAGGTTTTGCGTATTGTAAATCAATGTAACCGTTAAGTAAAGCGGTTAGATCGATCTAATTGTTACATGAACTAGTTACTGTATACACATCTATCCGAAAGACGAAATATTTAGATGAATCTGATCTTAAATTGGCTTGGACACGGGATGGATTTGGGATTTGTTCGGGTTCGAGTTGGATTTAGGGGGCGCCGATGCCCGAATTTTTATTTTTATTTTCTTTCCTCTTCTGAATTAGAAACCAGCAGAGTACTGTAGTACTCAGACATCACCACTTTTCGCGCCTCCCTCGAGGGGAGGGCTGGTGTTAGTAGCTATACAGGGAAGGGTGCCATTTAAGCGGGCATCATAGGAGTCCCCTGGTCCGGCTCGGAAGACTTTTACGTACCAGCTCTCATGATGTTAAGCCTATAAATAAACACTGCTGCAAAGATGATCCCAATAAGCTTACAGTATTTTACTTTTTTACCCGTCGTGGGAGTGAAACAGGGTTGGGTTTCCCGTTTCCGCGGAAATCCCGCGCAATGGCTAAAAATTTCACTTCACGTGGTATTTCTGCGGGTTTTCCGCGGGTTTTCCGTGCCGTGGTCGTAAAGCGTAAAGGCACTGCTAAATTTCCGTCGCGAAAATCACGTCTGATTGGTAAAATTTTCCCTTTCGGAATTTCCCGCGAAAATCCTTATCTAGGAGTGAAACTTCGTCGACTACACACTATTAAAGCTTACTACACTACAATAAAAGTAATCAACATTCACACTCACATCCCAATGAGTGCGGCTCCTCGATAGATTCGAGCATTCCACCGGCTAAAGTGGGCATGGCCTCGGACTTGGAGCAGACAAGAAGCCGGCTCAGGATTGGGCGGTGAAAACACAACAACTCACTACTTCCACGCATTCCACTTCAGGTGTGGGCGCTAAGCGCTCGGACATTAGAAGCTGTTGTAAATTGATGCCTATGTGGCCTTCTAAATCACAAAATCCGAGCCCCAATATGAACTTTGAGTAGCGAGGCACTCCAACTGGGCGCTCAGCGCTACGCAGTATGCGTGCAGTCTATGGGAACTATAGTTTAAGTCTAGTCGAATTATAATACTCAACCATAACGACAAACCACAGGGAGACACCAAAGTCGCAGAGTCGACTGTAAGATTAGTACTCGAGCTGCGAATCCGCCAGGAATAATCACTTGAGCAAGCCAATCGCAACTCCAACTGACGCCTTTCCTCTGAATAATTCAGGGTTACGACTGAGTGCTCTGAAGGGGCTCACGACCCCCAGATCTATGCAGCGAAAATTCCCGGCTACCGGGTATTGACTTTCCTAGAATTACTGGCCTGTTCAGTCGCGACAAGGACCTGGCCGCGACAGGAAAGCGAGTAAGGAAGTCTAACGGAATTCCTGTAGGTTGTTCAAGTTCGCGACCAACGAATCGATGGCGCCGATTTTCCTCGAGTCAGCCATGAAAGCCTGGTGCGGCGCCGAAGGGCGGTGCGCCTCCACGCCCCCTGCAAAGCACTTGGCGCAGCGCTCGCAATATTCAAGTGCTGGCGCCGCATCTTCTCTCGGCTCTGGAAACGGCATCATAATGGTGGTTGGACACAGCGCAAAGACGTTGTGGTCGGAGTCTTCTTCTTCGAAGGCGTGTTCAGCGCTTGCTAGCACTGACAAGGTCGTCGACATTGCCCTTGCCTTCTGTATTTGTGGAGCCTGCAATACTTGCGGAGGCTGCTCACGAGGCTGTTTTACTAGTGGCGTGAAGAATGAGAATCCTGGTGGAGAGTAAAGACGCAAGCGAATTTCGTCGAGTTCGACGCTATTGCCCCTGTCTTCTTCATCGAACGCGTTGCCTGCACTTTCTAGCGCTGAAATGATGGATTTTGTCCTTGCCTTCTGTGCTCGCGGAGCCTTTTTTATACATGGAGGCTGCTTGCGAGACTGTTTTACTGTTGGCGTGAAGAAAGAGATGCGTGGTGGAGAATCAAGATGCAACCGAATTTCGTCGAGTTCGATAGAATTAGAGGTTATGCTGGAATCTTCGTGCAAGCCATCGTGATCGCAAATTGAATCTCGCGCTAACGCTGACGTAAAAGACTCCGTTTTTGCCTGTTCTACTCGCGGGGCCTGCTTTATTTGCGGAGGCTCTTTGCGAGGCTGTTTTACTGCTGGCGTGACGAAAGAAACGCCTGGTGCAGCGTCAAGCTGCAAGCGAGCTCTCATATCCTTAGCTCGCGCTACTACTTGCCGCGTGACCTGAGAAGAACATCCGGAGAACAACTAGTGAGCGTCAGAGTGCTGCAGAATAACCCTAAATTTTTCAGTGGTATCTCTATTGGGATTATATGGAAATTTGATTAGTGCATAGGCAGTGTTTTTGTAGTTATTCTGCGACGCACAGTGCTGCGACAGGATAACAAGATGCTCAAATCATGGTGAAGTTTGGAAAACCTTCGACAGGCCAAGGGCAAGAGTCAAAACAAAGACGGCTACCCTAGAAACTCTACAAACGCTCCAGCGACATACATCAGTTGTAGCAAAAGTATGGGGGATCGGGGCAGGCAACATCATGCCTTGAGCTCGCTCCGATGCCAATGGTAGGGCAGGCGAAGTGTTCATTATTTATTTGAGTATTATTTTTTGAAGAGTTCAGTATCTTGACGGTCTCGTGCACTGTAGCGGAGGATGCGAGCGAATAATTGATTGGCCCAATCAAGATCAAGGAGTCAAGGACAGGCACTGTCGATTGTCACAAGCATATTTTTGCATATATTTGCACACTGTGGAGGAAAAGAGTGGAAAGAATAATTCTCAAGTGTACGTAAGTACAGAGTAGAGTTGTGCGCTGTAATGCTGCAATCTTCTGAATGATTCCCTTACTTTTATTATTTTATTTATCATCTCTACAGATAGTAGCTAGCTAGAGGTACGTAAATCATAGAAACGCAGAAAGCGTAATGCTGACGACACATCATCTTTGTTGCTTCATTGTACGATCGTATGCAAGGTACTAACGCTGAAAGATCACGCATTGACTTCAAATAAAATGAGCCCATCGACGTTCCTGTTGATGGCGGTCTGGTTCAAGGCCCTCGTGCCATTGTGCGCTGAAGTAACATTACGAAGGAGGTAAGTACAATCTGCTTTCCCAAGTGTTTTGATAGCACTAGATCAGCCAAGCAATTGGGTTCAATTTTTTTACCCAAAACATCTTGCGCTTACATGGCCTTCCACTCCAACAGGTCCACAATTAGCTCAAGCTGCTTGCGTGCCGCTATGCTTTCATGTCCACGGCGCAAGAGTATATACTTATCCAGCAGCCGTCCAGCGTTGCGTTGGCCCAAGCCTTCGCTTCAAAGCTCGGCGCCAGCGTGTTCTTATAACTTTGCTGCCCCTTCTGGTTTTGTGTCCACAATCAGTACTGGTCCCTTATCTGGCGATCTGCGCGCCTGGACAGTAGCACTGAGTCGCTGCTGTGATGTTCAATGTCTTCAAAGCGATGTTGCCTCGCAAGAGCCTGGCGCTTTGGCACAGCTGCGCTTTCATGAGCTTCCAAAGCACTGCTCGGCGCACTCGTGGCCTGACAAGTCCAAGCATTCGAATCATCAGTCTTATTCTGGATGCAGATCATTTTCCTCATTGGGCTCTCTCTACTATCTGCGCCATATTCGTAGTGGCGCAGTTCCGACGCGCTCTCGAGTTTCAGGTTCTGTAATGAAATCGACTGGGCCCCCGAATGCGCCAAGCCCTTGCACAAATATATGCGACAGTCATAACATTAAAATGTTAAGTTCTGAAAATTTCGAAGAACTTCTATCTCAGCAAGCTATTGGCTCCACCTTTGCAACACCATTAGAAGCGCAATGCTCTGCCGCACATCCCGGAAAGAATAGCACATTTCGTGGCGGCTTCGACGATAGCAGCGCTGATCGATCCGATACATCCCAAATGCACCCTCCACAATTCGAAGTTTGGCATAGGGATACACTGCGGGCGTGGGGCGCGCGCATCTCAGACCTTACTGTCGACCTGGTACGCGGGAGCGTCGTCAGGCAAATCGGCGACGGGCACTGCTTGTTCTATTGTCTCTTGGGTAGATCTGACGTGGAGGCTGCGATGGCGCTAAGAAGCAGCATAGCAACGCACATTGTGGAGAACTTTGATCAACTCTTGGCAGGCTCCACACAATCCTACAATGATATTTTAGAGCTGGAATTTTTCTCTGGATTTGTTGGCGACCGCGCCCAGAAGTACTACGACATCATGGCGAATTGCACCGATTTCTTGGAGGATAACACCGCACACTGGGGTGGCTATCTCGAGATCTACGCGTACTGCGAGATTTCTTCGAGCCGTGCAGATGTTTACGAGCTTGCTTGCACAGACGCCTCAGGAATCGACTACTTTCGCCACGTGTATTCTGTTGGCAACCTGAGCTCTCCGCGCGTTATCCACCTGGCATTTTACGGAGATCACTGGAACAATGTCGAATTCGAAACTCCCGCCCCTCATATGGACTTGGTTCCCTACATACCAGCTCCAGTTCTTGATCATCCAAGTAGCTCTGGTTCCAACTTTGCCACTGTCGCTGAGTTTTCTAATACCACTGCCACCAGCTCTGCCACAACCAGCTATTCCGATACCTGTGGTCCTGCAATTGCTTCTAGCTTGTCAGATACCGACGCCACCAGCTCTGCCGCCACCCCTGTTACTGTCTTAATTAAAAGGAAACAGGAGGCTTCAACTGGTGGTGCGAATGAATTGATGGCTATGGGAGCAACCTTGAATGCGTGTTACACTTGTTTTGTTGCTGAAGAGGGAGCAAATCAAATGTGGCGCCGTTGGACTGGCTCCGAAGCCCAGCGTCTGAAGTCGTGGGAAAATTACCAACTTGCCAAGTCGTGTTACAAGGACAACTTCATCCTTTGCTATGAGCGGAAATATCCTGAATTCTGGGCGTGGGTGAAGTCACCCATTGTCGATGGAAGGTCCACCGAGGGGAAAATAACTAAAAATTGCCACCCTGACTCGGCGCTAATTCAAAGACAAAGAGCTCAGGCTGTCGATCATTACAATAATGTGATCAAGAGAAACATGACGAGGCTTGACCGGCACATGATCCATCACTTCCCAGAGGACGCAGAAGAATGGAAGAAGGCCAAAGATGCAGAGAAGAAAAGAAAGGCGAATAATACGAAGAAGGATCGTGCTGCTTTGGCAGTACCCGAGGCCGCCTACGATGCTCTCCAGCCATTGGCTCTTGTGCAAGGAGAGTCTCAGCCAGATGGCTTGATTGGCGCCGAGTTGAACGAGCCCACTGGTAATTTTTGCTTCTCAATCCTATGTCTGTGTCTCCCTCGCTTTCTCTCTCTCTCTTGTTTTTTTTTTAAAATTGTATTCACCAGTGCTTTTACTTTTACTCTTTCAATGCCTTTCTATTTCGGGCCAGGAGAGAATCCGACTGTAAGCACAAAGGCAAGCGAAGAAAAGTCAATCAGTAGCCTATTTTCCAGTAGCCGGCGCGTAGTACAAGGAGAGACTCTCGCCGATTTGAGTGATCAGTCCTTCAACTCTAGCATCGAAAGCGGCGATTCTTATCTCGGCGATACTATAGTGGAATATCCAGCCACTTTATCTCTTGATGCAGAGCTTGATGCTGAGTTATTGAACGCTACGGATGCCAAGTCAGATAACACAAGAAAGGGCCGCTCTGCGTGTCAAAAGACCTCGTTTCCAGCCCCATTATTGGAAGCAGACCCCCCGGATTTGTTTTTTCAGAGCGAAGAAAGGAAAGATGGCCGCCAACAGTTGTCGGAAGATGGTAGGGTGACTATAGAGCCGTCAACGCCTGCCGTACCACTGAAGCCAGTGCTTCCATCGCCGCGTGCCATACTCTTGGAAGCAGACCCCCCGGATTTGCTTCTTCAGAGCAAAGAAAGGAAAGATGGCCGTCAACAGTTGTCGGAAGACGGTAGGGCGACTATAGAGCCGTCAACGCCTGCCGTACCACTGAAGCCAGTGCTTCCATCGCCGCGTGCCATACTCTTGGAAGCAGACACCCCGGATTTGCTTCGGCAGAGCAAAGAAAGGAAAGATGGCCGTCAACAGTTGTCGGAAGTTGGTAGGGCAACCATAGAGCCGTCAACGCCTGCCGTACCATTGAAGCCAGTGCTTCCATCGCCGCGTGCCATACTCTTGGAAGCAGACCCCCCAGATTTGCTTCGTCAGAGCAAAGAAAGGAAAGATGGCCGTCAACGGTTGTCGGAAGATGGTAGGGCAACCATAGAGCCGTCAACGCCTGCCGTACCATTGAAGCCAGTGCTTCCATCGCCGCGTGCCATACTCTTGGAAGCAGACCCCCCGGATTTGCTTCTTCAGAGCAAAGAAAGGAAAGATGGCCGTCAACAGTTGTCGGAAGATGGTAGGGCAACCATAGAGCCGTCAACGCCTGCCGTACCACTGAAGCCAGTGCTTCCATCGCCGCGTGCCATACTCTTGGAAGCAGACACCCCAGATTTGCTTCTTCAGAGCGGAGAAAGGAAAGATGGCCGTCAACAGTTGTCGGAAGATGGTAGGGCGACTATAGAGCCGTCAACGCCTGCCGTACCATTGAAGCCAGTGCTTCCATCGCCGCGTGCCATACTCTTGGAAGCAGACCCCCCGGATTTGCTTCTTCAGAGCAAAGAAATGACCGGTGGACTGTCGCCTTTGTTGCCGCTCACACTATCAATGGAACGGTCACCGGATGACGAAGCTCACGAGGAGACTCATGAAGACGGCAAATCCGTCCTGCGTGAGTTGCCATCAGGTGCTCTACCGAAGGAACCAGTTTCAGGCGCAGGTCATGATGAAAAACATGCTGCAATGATGAAGATGTTAAAAGCGCTGAAAAATGGGCAGGAAACAAAGTTCGATGAATTATTTGTAAAGCTTGGTTTCGATCCTCGGACTATACTTCCTACATCTGGCGCTCTTGATCGTGTTCTTGCTCTTAGTAAAGCTGCATTTGTAATTCTTGGCATTTATCCTAACCAAGTTTCCGACATTCTCAAAAGGAGCGACGGTCCGACTTCAGCTGCACTAGAGCACGTGCCTGAAGCTATTTTAAAGCTTATTCAAGACCGTTCCGCAGCCGGAAGAGGCTTCGGGCCCGCTGGTATTTATGGCGAGCTTGTCCCAAGCTCTGTGAAGGAGCTCATGATTCTTGGCAAGAGAGGTGCACTTACTGTATTTCTTTGTTTGAATTCTTGCGCACTTATGACCCCAGTTAGGCCGACCTTAATTTTTTTGCACCGTCTCTGTGTATGTGCGTCGATTCACTTTTTTAGGTCATTGGTTTCATGACGTAGGGTGCGGCTCGGGAAAGACGCAGAAAATGGTCGCGGCAATGAACTTGGGATTTGAATTTGCTAGCGGTAATGATTTTGAATTACAAGTGTTAAATGCTCAATTTTTACTGGCGATGATTCGACTTGAGGAAATGCAAGAAACTAAAAGCATTCTTGGTCAAACCAAAATCATCACTTTTCGGGCAAATTGGCTCTTGTGCGTTTCTGCTGACGGCCCTTCAGACCTATTCGTATTTGGAGGGTATGATTTGATTGTGATTTGGACGATTTACCTTGCCTGCTTATCTAAAACTGTCGAAACAGTCAGAATCGTTCTTCCCCACGACTCAGTCCTGAAACAAACTGGATTTGTGCACAAGGACGACAACGATGTTAACACAATCAAAGTTCGAATGACAAATGGTCCGCCTTACAATGGTTGGGTGGTCCCAATTACTCCACTTCGACGTGAAAGGACCTTAGCAATTGTGGAGAGCAAAACATTTCAAAAGGCGCAACCCGAACTGGTCAAGGCTATGAAAAATCGTGAGGCATTTGTCACAAAAGCAAAACAATCGAAGTCTCAAATTTTGAATCCGTATTGTCCTGCAGCCACAGAATTGGCGTGCCTTTCACAATGGGATGACGTGAAGCAAAAAGGCACACGTTTGTCGCCTGCAGAGGTGAACACAACAGGGATGGCACCAACCAAATTTGCCAAGTCAATTGCAGAGTCTTTTGTATTAGAATATCCAAACACTTATGCTACTTGGTCGAGCATGAGTTTTAAAGAGCGAGTTGATGCTTACCAAAAAATTACGACGTCTTTCGATCCCAAGAAACTACTACGCGCAGACGACATCAAGGAAATAACTATCGCTACAATGAATGCGTTGACAAGGCAAATTGCAGAAGGCCAGGCGCAAAATTGGAACCCTGCCTCGGAAGGGATATACTGGACCATGCAGAGCCAAGTTGATTGGTTTTTGTCATCACATTTAGGGTACGAGAATTGCCAACTGTGCGTTTATCAGAAGAGCTTGTACTCAAAAAGTCAGAAAAGACCTGAAGCTGGCCAACCAGACGTGCTAACGTATGCCTCGGATCACGTCCAGCTTTTAAAGAGAACAGAAGCGTCCAGTGCCGCAAAAAAAACGCTAGCTGTTGCAAGTGCCAAAAATAAAAGCCAGGGAAACAAAACGAAAAAGCGTTGCAAGAGTGTGGGTCAGAGTGTCACTGCGAAGAAACCTAAATGCATTGCTGAAGTTACTAGGAAATCAAATGCTGTCGTCAACAAGTTGGCGGAACGTTTGGAAACTGTAGAGACAGCAGTAGAAATCTCGACAGCAGAGACCTCGAGCTTGCCGCCTGAGCCAGCAGGTGATAAGAAGGAAAACGAGAACGGTATCAGCTGCGCACCACAGGTTTCTTTTGGCAGTGGCTTGAACCAAGAGCCTGGGCCAGCGTTTCCCGCCGAAG
>Ga0307982_1004871_pt1 | contig 10557 bp, 12 predicted proteins | sample OrgLakmetagen989_FD_201847 | JGI IMG/M metagenome (GOLD analysis project Ga0307982, IMG submission 201847) | Saline water microbial communities from Organic Lake, Antarctica - #989 | ecosystem: Environmental > Aquatic > Non-marine Saline and Alkaline > Saline | place: Antarctica: Organic Lake... | reverse complement strand
TTGTTACATGAATCCTGAGCCCGGCCTCCAGGCTGGGCTCGGGGTCTCTTGTGCTGCCGCCTAAATGGCAATCCTCCCTGTATAGCTACTAATGCCGGTCCTCCCCTCGGGGGAGGCGCAAAAAAATGTCGTCAAGAATATAACCATAACCGTGAAAAATGCATTCAAGCTGTTACCGCGCTTATCATAATACGTAAACGCCTGCTACTTACTCATTTCAAGATCAATCGCTTCCACGAATCTCTTAAAGCGGACGATTGAGCATTGTTGCGCCTTACTGCAGTAAAATGGTCGATCTGGCCTTAATATGTGAAGACTAGCTATGATAGTAGCTTTTAGTCCGCTTCAGACGACTGTACCTAGCTAGCGTGAAATGTTTACTTAGTCTTAGCTTCTAGCTCTTCGTGAAATAGGCCCGGAGTAAATATTTATTGATTAAATGTATTATCGATTCATCGGAAGGAAATATTTTCTTTGTGTAGTTTTCGTTTTTAACGAACTAAGTGTTGGCGATGCTGCCAATAAGCCACGATCGCTTCACGACGACCGGGCGCACAAACGTGCCCACAATCCACGAAATAAAAAAGCTGCACCTCCGAATACTGCCCAAGTTGAAGTAGGGCCATGCGCGACCTATGTTGTATCGCCTGACTGGCTCTCCGCGTTATGCGCCGCCACGCCGACGAACACCTCGAAACTCCCACCAGCTGTCAATGCCATCGACGGTAGCACCCATCAGCATCATTCGAGCTTCAAGCGATATACTCCCTACCTAGGACCAATATTTGATGAGGGTCGCAATATTGTCGATTTTCTTGGTTTCAATATTTCTCGAGCTTTGTATTGCAATGATGCATACATGCCACAAATCAAAGCGCACGCGTTGAGGGTTCGGCAATGTGGTCACCTAGGCCCGAAGACTTCAGCAGCTGTACAGACTGCTTGGCCTGTGATATCCGAAGAATATTTTTGTAAGTTTTATGACCTACAACGCTAAATGGGTGCTTTGAACTAAATCATCTCATGCGATGCATCAAACAGGAATATGCCGATGTGCTCAGTGCGGTTGCGGAATATCACGACGAAAAAAGCTCTCGACCATTCACATTTGTTGAGCTCGGTGCCGGCTACGGCCATTGGACCTTTGCAGCGCATAAAGCATTGCAGCAATTGTCACCGGGTGCACCGCGCCGCTATCTGATGGTGGACGTGGTGCCGTCTTTGGCGAAAGCAGTGAAGAATCTTCAGGTACAAAATGGCGTCGAGGCAGGGATCTCGGCATTTCATGTCGGGTATATATCTTGGCGAGACTCGACCAGAGGCGACGGGCCAGGGCAGAAAGTGGACGCCAAACATTTGGTTAGACTCTACGGCGACCTCTGGGGACTCGGTTCAAGCGCAAGAGACGAAGCAGCGGCGCTGAAGACGGTCACGCTTTCAACGCTGCTCAAGCATTATGATATACCAACGTGCATTGACATGGTCGACATCGATATCCAGGGCTCTGAATGTACGTAGTCATCTCTTTCATGATTGCAGACGAGTGCTTGTTTTGTGAATTTAATTTTGCTTTATCTTTGCAGATCCCGAGACTCCTTTACCCAAAACCAAGCGTTACGGCATCTTCCATTCTCCGGCGACGATTGAACTCCTCAACGCTCGAGCACGACGGGTGCACATCGGCACTCACGGTGGACATGACCTGAATGTCGTGCTGGCCAAAAAATTTGAAGACAATGGCTGGCGTCAAGTGTGGAACTTCGAAAAGGGGCTGCAGACTACGAAGTGGGGCCCTGTTGAATTTGGCGACGGTATCCTGAGTTTTATCAATGAGAACCCTGCACTAGAATGCAGGAGCCACGTAGGAAGCCGCCAGAAAAATGCCCGAAACCGCCGTAAATCTAACGCCAATAGCAATCTTTAACGGAAACTTGTATTCAAGGATTGATATCTTGGCCATGCTTCGTGTCTGAGGTCTTGAGCTAAGCGGTGCGGCTGTAGCTCAGCGACTGGGCGGCATTGCGCTCAGTTTGCTATGTCGACCATGCCAAAGCCAGCAATTTGTTTGGATCTACGCTACTGTTTATTCTTCTATTGAATTCGAATATCCGAGATCTTAAACCCGAATGATATACGTTTCCGTTACACAGTATTTGCTGTCGACTGCCAATTGTAGATCTAAAATTACATCCCGCTCGCCGCTCGCCGTTGATCCGCATGCCACATACCACATAACGTCCGCTTTTTAAAAAAATGCTTTGGACTACTTGAGGGAATTTACTAGGCATCTGTGTGATACAAGCCCTGCACGGCCGGAATGAGAAGGCCAACAGGTAGAGAAAGAATTAAAGAAAAACGAGTATAAGAGACATATGCCAGCGGACTTTCATTGCGCACTTTGGCGCACTTTAGCGTCTCTGCTAGAGTGTTCGTCTAGTCTAGTTAGTACTCTCCCAATAACAAAGAAACGGAATTAGCCTTAGGAGCGAAGGAGGCGAAGCAGGTCAGGAACAACAACAAGTGTTGCACAGATACTGGAGTATGTACTGGCCACTTCGTTTACTCCGGTGCTGATTGGCCAAGGAGAAAACCATGTCAGCTTCAACGGATAACAACGCATATATAATATAAGGAAGTTCGCTAATAATAAGTTCGAATGAATATCCCCCCGAACACCGATTTCAGGTGACATTGATTTACTTGTTAGAATTAGATGAAGCTGCTGGTGTCGTTAGTACCTTCGTCGCTAAGGATCAGGCCTTTCCCGTGGTCATTTGTCTTCTACTAGCACAGGATCTGATTCCAGCGCGCGTAAACCAGAACATTCGCAGCAAGAAGTTCCTCGTGGTGTTAGCTTTCTTAAAAACCGTCGAGTCTGCGCGAGGAGCCAGGGCGCATAGACCTTCCAAACATACTCACCATAACAGAACTGAACCTCAACGTGACGATATGTCTGACTTTGAATTAGAAAAATGCACGAGCTACGTGGTGTTGCCCAACTGGCTTTCATCATCATGTTCCAATATATCGAGCAATTTTGCGAAATAACCAATAGCTGTCAATGCCATCGACGGCAGCACCCACGAGCATGAGCATCATTCGAGCTTCTTCGAGCTGTACAAACCGTATCTGGGGCCAATGCTAGATGGAGGACAGTACCTTGTCGACTTTCTTGGTTTCAATATTTCTCGAGCTCTGTATTGCAATCGTGCATACATGTGGCAGATCAAGTCGCACGCGTTGAGAGTACGGCAATGTGGGCACCTCGGCCCTAAGACTTCAGCAGCTGTGCAGACTGCGTGGCCTGTAGTCTCCGAAGAATATTTTGTACGTTTCATAGTCTGCATCAGTATTTGGATATATAAAACTATATCATCTCATGCTTTGCATCAAACAGGAATATGCTGATATTCTTGGTGCAGTGTGCAGTGGCGGAATATCACAACGAGAAGAGCGCACGTCCATTCACATTTGTTGAGCTCGGTGCCGGCTACGGCCATTGGACCTTTGCAGCGCACAAAGCGTGCATGTCATCGGGTGCACCGCGCCGCTATCTGATGGTGGACGTGGTGCCGTCTTTGGCGAAAGCAGTGGAGGATCTCCAGGTACAAAATGGCGTCGAGGCAGGGATCTCGGCATTTCATGTCGGGTATATATCTTGGCGAGACTCGACAAACGGGGACGGACCTGGGCAAAAAGCTAACGGCAAACTAATGATCAAACGCTACGGCGATCGCTGGGGGGTTGGCTCAACAGCGAAAGATGGAGAAGCAGCACTGAAAACAGTGACCGTTTCGGCTCTGTTCAAGCTGTATGATATACCAGAGTGCATTGACATGGTCGACATCGATATCCAGGGCTCTGAATGTACGTAGTCTTGTTTGTTTCAATCTGGTGATCGATCGCTTCTGGTGATCGATCACTTTTGGTGCGTTACGGCATCTTCCATTCTCCGGCGACGATTGAACTCCTCAACGCTAGAGCACGACGGGTGCACATCGGCACTCACGGTGGACATGACCTGAATGTCGTGCTGGCCAAAATATTTGAAGACAATGGCTGGCGTCAAGTGTGGAACTTCGAAAAGGGGCTGCAGACTACGAAGTGGGGCCCTGTTGAATTTGGCGACGGCATCCTGAGTTTTATCAATGAGAACCCTGCACTAGAATGCAAGGGCCGAGCAGGTACTGCAGGCACCTAAAAAAAATGTCTGCGCTTAGAGCTTACTGGTGGCGATCAATATTGCTACACTTGCGTGATGGAACTTACAAGGGAGAAAAAAATGGCAGCTCCTGGCCTTTGGTTTAATTCTACGAGTTCATGGGAGTAAAAGGTGAAAATTATCATATGCAAGAGGGCACTCAGCCCAGTTAATCTCTCTCTAGGGGAGTCATTAACACGCCACTTGGGAGTGCATTATCTCTGTAGCGTAGTGGTAAATGACAATTATGATACGATTTAGAGTAGCCTGAGTGAGCATGGCCGTTCGAACCCAAAAGCATAACTGCACCGCAATCAAGAAAGCTGGTTTTGGTAATGCGAGTGACGTATTTTTATAGTTGCTGGCGTCTACGAGCAGCATGCCAGTGGTGTTTTTAACAGTTCTAAGCTCTTTGACTCTTTGAGAAGATTTTGGGAAGAAGACTACATCTAGGAGGTAAAGAATAATAGAACTATGAACTATGCCAAAAAGAAGAGAAAACTGAGTCGGGAGCGATGGCCAGAAGTTACAGCGCGAAGAACAAGGAAGGTGTGTATCAGTATCAGTCAAGCGAAGTCGAACTCGAACCATAATACAAATTCATATGACACACAGGAATTAATGCAGCAAGCATAAGTGTACGCGCGTGCGTTGCGCGCAAGCCAAATCGTAAAGTGATAGTGAAGCTGTGATCACTAGAGTTATGAAGCACTGAAATTATACTATTATGCAGAATGTGCGTGCGTTTACGAACCATACGTGGCGTCGCACTGTCGCGCTGTCGTATCGTTGAACTGTCGCTTTGTCGCTGTATAGTGCCGTAGTCTAGAGAAAAGTTCAAAATATACAGTTGTCTTGGAGTCGCAAACCAACGGGAAGGCGGACCACGGACAGCACAGTGGCGCGAACCACTGGCAACGCAAGGAGGACGCGCATCAAGGTTCGTAGAACAAAGGCATGCTATACCGCAGCTAGCAAGTTTAATCTGACAGAGCCGTGCCTCGCATGGGCGTTTTACCTCGTAGTTATAAGCTTATTAACATCGCCGGTCTTTCGTTGGTGAATAGGAAACGAACGGAACCCAAAAAGATGTCCGGCTTTGCGATACCTAAGGAAACGAACGGAAGGAAAGTCCGTTTCCAAATAAATAACGAAACAATAAGTGAAATTATTTCGCTTTTGTAGGAGGAATAAACTTCCATCTGGCCAGTTATTAACGAACCGAAACGAAAGGAAATATCGGCTCCTAAGTCGTAGCGAACTGGACCGGAACCGAAGGGGAGTTTCTGAGCCCCCTACGAGAGGGACTGGAGGATTCAGAAACTACCGAGCAGGGTACCATCTAGTCTACAGAATCTCCCAGGCCGGACTGGAAGTAGGGCTCGACGTTCCTGTTACTATCGTTAGCGGTCTCTTCTTCGTAGTCTTTGCGAGCACGGTGGTGTTTCTGTCGACCTCCAAGTTCCATAAGAGCTCGCCGAACTACACTAGTAATAACGAAAGACCGGCACTGTGCTTTTAAGGTTAAAGTAGATGTAATAAGTAACTGCGGCTGAGATTCCTAACAGGTGAATGAACCGAGTGTTAAACCTCACTTTCTTAACAAGACAACCACTTAACACCCGGAACTGACTGTTTACAAAACCAAAACCTCTTCTTTTAGACCGCCATCAAACCACTTCCATGGTCACTCTGGCCTGTGTGCCTAATGAGCCTTTCCTTCTAGTATTGGCTGCCTTGAATTATCTGTTTGTCTGTTAGCCTTCTAATTCCGGCCCCTCGGGGCCCGAACCAAAACCATATTCGTTGATCGTGGCGTGGCATATGGTGCGCCGCTGCAGTAAGAAAGTTGAGAGCTGTTGTCATACATTCTTGAAGGTTTTGCTTCATTCAGTCGTGCGTGACACTATACTAGCGTCGGTAGCTAGGAGACCTAATTAGCTACCTAGAGACCAATTGACAGCTTTCATAGCTGCAGTGGCAAAAAACGAAATTTTTGTAGATTAGAAAGTGCTCCTTCGTAGCGCATACTTGCAAATTCACAGGGACCGAGAACTACGTTGCGGCGCTGACTGATGATGGAGACGCGAAGTCTGCGTCGAATTGTAACTGGCATCATAGCACTACTAGCATTCAGTAATGCAGCAGGCTCGGCTGTATTAGAATTAACATCAGCGAATTTTGACGGGATCTTAGACGGTTCAAGCAACGGCAAGTATTCTATACCTCCTTCAGTTATGCATGACCACTTTCTAGACGCTTTCTCCTATTTATAGCCACGAATTCATACTATTCCAACGCTCACCTACGCCTTCACTGGTTTGCAATACTTTCCGCACCACTGTCTTTGATTTTCAAATTTAGTTCTCGTAGCATTCGTAGCGCCATGGTGCGGGCACAGCCGCAGCCTCGCACCCGCCTATGCCCAGGTAGCCAGCCACTTTGCCGCGTCGTTTCCGGACAGCACGCCCCACGTGCGCATCGCTCGCGTGGACGCAAGCCTCGAGCCCGAACTTGCTCGCGCGCAAGGCATTGACGGCTACCCCACGCTCAAATGGTACCCGGTGCCAACGGATATTTCGTCAGCAGGCCCACCCACTTCAGAGACGCTGAGTCCAAGTACGTATGCAGGCGTGCACGCAGCAGCGAACCTGGCGGCTGAAGTAGAAGCACGCGCTGGGCTAGTAGTAGGCCCAGCCACCTCCAGCAGTCGTAGCAACAGCGCAAATTTAGGAAATTACCGCCCCTATCGAGCGCCGCAGCCGGCCGTGCAGGCGCTGTCGGGAACCACCTTCGACGCCGTAGTTTATGACCCAGCCCGGGTGGTGCTGGTGATGTTTACAGCGCCTTGGTGCACCCATTGTGCGACCTTGGCGCCCATTTATGAGCGAGTCGCTCAAACTTTTGCCGACGACGCAGATCAAGTCGCTATTTGTTCGGTAGGTGTTTCGTGTGCCGTTGCAAGAGCTAGGTAGAGAAAAGGAATTATCTTGTGTGATTCGGAATTACGCATCATGGAAACGAATGATCCCCACAAGATAGTGGCTGTCTGATGGTAGGCATACTTATTTTGTCTTCATGTGCTGCTTCTGTGGTTGTCGTTTCTAGGTGGATGCAGAGCAAGAGCGAGGCCTGACTGTGCGCTTTGACGTTAGCGGATTTCCAACTTTGCGTTTGTTTCCCAGGTAAAAGAAACACATCGGACCTGCAATGTATGACCATATAGGTACATGCGTTCGCTTCATGAACGATGCAATGGTTCACACTTTCAATAAGTCTGTTCTGATTCGTTATGATTAGAATTAAATTGTAATGCCCTAATGTGTTGTGCTTCTTGCGAATTTCCTTTGGTCATGCGCATATTAGGGACGACGGCCCAGCCGAAACTTACTTCTTAGATAACTTAGACGGCGGCTTGTATTCAGCCGCGAACCAAAACAGAAAGAAGACCGGTGCTGAAGCTGAGGACAACGGTGACGTAGGCAGCGAGGCTTCCGCCGACGCTGCTGTTGCAGCACTCGTGTCGTACGTCAATTCCAAAGCAGGTACTTCGCGCCTGGTTGGCGGAGCTTTGGAGCCTAGCGCGGGCCGCGTGCCTGCAGCAGATGCGTTCTTGCACACCCAGGCAGCCGCGGCCTTCTTTGTAGCTGAGGAAGCGACGTCGCCGAATGCGGTCGAGACTGCCATGGCTGCGCTGCGGAAAGCGTCCACCGATAGTGCTGCCATTAGTGTTTACGTGGCTGTTCTTGAGAAGGTGCGTTCAAAAGAAATCAGCACACCATCTGCGAGATTTTCTCGTGAAATTCGTCTCATGCTTTTCTTTCGTTACTTGTCTTATGTACTCTGCCTCTTCTCACACCTGTTTCGTTTCGTCTGACTCAATTACCGCACCATACTTTGATTGATTGGTGTGTACAGGCCCGAGCTCGAGGCGCTGCTTGGCTTCAGGCGGAACCGGCGAGGCTACGTGGCGTCGCTGCATCCCCCTCGGTAAACGGTGCCAAGAGGACCCAGCTCCTCAAGCGCCTGCACGTCACAGAGGCCGTTGCCGAAGCAGCAGCACTAGACTGGGCTTCAATTGCTGCATCCACCTCATCTGCGACTACAGCTGATGAGAGCAACCAGTTGGATACTCAATCGGCCGCCATTTGAGCACACATCGCTGTGTATTCGGCATTTGAGAGGACGAGAGCGACATGCATCAGAAGTAACAGGAAAGTAACAGGTCCCATTAAAGGCGAACAGAACGCACCCCCCTGTTTGTTTCTGGATCTTGGATTGCACTGGCGTTCTAAATTCTGAGGTGTAGGTATAGGCGAATAGTCCTTCGGTTTTATTTTTATTTTGAAAATGTTTAAGGGGTGCAGAAGACCGAAGGTGCTTCCTACCTCTCAGCTTGGCCTTCTTGCCTTAATCCTAGTCCTTACTCATAAGAAGTAAATTTCTTTCGGGATTTCTGAGTTGGAGGTATTAGGTGAAATAAACGAACAGCAATTACGACGCGTGCTTTGTATTGGTGGTGTTAGTCAAGTGTTAGTGGCCTTCATAACGTATAACACGCCAATTTCGTTTCGGAGTAGGTGATTTAGCAAGGGCAGTAAACGGTGAAGCACCATAGCAAAACGTTCGTAAAATCAAATAGGACTGCCAATTTCAGATCAGTGTCAGCAAGAACAGCGAAATTAGCGCTCACTTCCAATCGCCAACTCCCTCCATGCCCTTTCCATTATCCGCCTCTTTCTTTTCTGTGCTGCCCTCTTCCGTGTCTACCTCGTTAGCACCAACGTCAAATCCTGGCGCTGAAAAGCTTTCTCGAAGTTCTTTGCTTCGCCGTTTCTTCTTTTTCTTCGCCGACACTTTTCCTTTCTTCTTTCGGCCGCTTTCGGAGTTTGGACTTCCAGCACCGCCACCACAGGCTGTTGAAGCAGCACCCGGTGCTTGCCCAGAAAGATTAGCCCCAATTTCGATGGGGTCGTTCTCAAAGCCCAAACTTTTCGCAAGACGAGACCCTAGGTCAATCAGCGAAGTGTCAGAGAAATCTTCTTGTGCCTGAGCACTGTCGTCCTTGTCGTCATCGCTGTTGGCGAGCAAGATTTCTTCGTCGTCGTCGCTGTCGTCGTCGCTATTGAACCCGCTGAAGCCCATCAACGGGTTGTAGTTTTCACCAGGTGCCTTCTTAGCCTTGGACGACGGAGAAGACGCAGAAGAAGGATTGGGTTTGTTGACCACTTTCTTCTTGGCTGGAGGGTCCCCGGGCACCCGAAACCCCATGCCGCGGCCCCGCTGCTGCAGCAGGGTGGTGCGCTCCAGGAGCGGCAAGAACGCGCGCCAGGTGGCGTGGCTCTGCAAGAAGCTCCGCAGCCACGCGCTGGGCGGCAACAACGCGCACTGCAGCCGCAGCGCGCTGCCTAGCGCTAGGGCATGGCCCGTGTGCGCAGTCATCGCCAACACCAGCGGCGAAGGGCTTGAACCACTGCTGCTGCTGTTGCCGACCCCAGAAGAGGATGGTGTGCTCGGGGAGACAGGCGATGGGAAGCCACTGCCACTGCCACTAGCTGCTGCTGCTGACGAAATCCCAGGCTCTGTGTTTTCCTTTTTCGGCGAAAAGATCTTGGCGGCGTTAGTCACCGAGTGCGCCGGTGAGGTCGTCGGCGATCTATTAGTGGATGATGTAGCCGTTGGATTGGGAGCCGTGGTGTGCACGACTAAATGGTGCAAGAAACGGCCAGTTTGCAGCAGCTGCTTGAGCGAAGGCTCGTGGTTGTGGTGCAAGGCAGCCCAAAAGATGCGGTACACCTGCAAGGTTACAATGTGAAGATGCGGAATATTTAAAGAGGGGGGGAAAAAGTCCAAATATTTCAAAGAACGGTCACAGGCAAAGAAAATGACAGTGTGAACAGATGAAGCTTGCAACAAGATCACAGGGATGATGACAAACTAGGTGACGGAGGAGGTAGGATTCCTTTTGCGCACGCAATCACAAAGCATACCTGGCAGTGGTAAAGGTCAGAGTGAGGGTAGCAAAAGAAAAGCGACGCGAGGGTGCGCCAGAGGTGCTTGGGAAACACATCAAAATGTTTCGCGGGCTCCGTGGTCACTAGTTCCGCAACAATCGTGGCCACGCACAGCCGCAGTTCTGATAACGGAGGCGCGCCGTACCGCCCGGGGTGTCGCACGAAAGCTTCGCTACCACTGCCATCTCCTTGGCCGCTGTTGCCAGTACCATTGCTACTACGAGCTGAAGAAAAAGAAGGGGCTGGGGCAGGCATGCCAAGCAGAGGTGGGAGGTACGCTAGCTTGGCTGGTGACGTGGCAGCGAGCTGAGCTAACCCTACCGCCCCGCTCGCGAGCACCTA
>Ga0307982_1004868_pt1 | contig 10560 bp, 10 predicted proteins | sample OrgLakmetagen989_FD_201847 | JGI IMG/M metagenome (GOLD analysis project Ga0307982, IMG submission 201847) | Saline water microbial communities from Organic Lake, Antarctica - #989 | ecosystem: Environmental > Aquatic > Non-marine Saline and Alkaline > Saline | place: Antarctica: Organic Lake... | reverse complement strand
AAAGTGACGAAACTGCCCATCTTATCTCATTCCGTGGACAAGTCACCTCATTTGGCTTGCGTGGTATGCTTGTGTGGAAACGTGACCCAGGTTTGTGAAAGAAGGAGCTCTCAAGGTCGTGATGCAACTCAAGGGCGCCAGCGGAGGCGGCGACGGTGACTCGAACCCTTCGGCTGCGGCGGCCGGAGGTGGGAGCGGCAGCGGCGGTGCCGGCGCGGCCCCTGGCAGTGGCGCTGCAGCACTGAAGAGAGCGGGCATCGTAAGCAAAGCTGCAGCAGCGGCCGCCTCGGGAAAAGTGCTGGGAGCTCGGCCCAACTTTTTCGACGTGGAGGTGCGTGTGTACACTTGTTTTCCCTTCCTTTATTGTAATCGTTTGAGTTCGGGGTGTATTGGAGACTTATTTTGTTGCCGCCACATGTTTTTGTGCCGGTGTATCCTTCACCGCATATTGGCTTTATTTCTCCGTCGCTCAAGGTGGGCCGGGTGGGCGTGGGGAGCGTGATCGACGACGTTGCTCTGGTGGAAGGCAACAGCAAGCATTCCGCGACTTTTGTCGCTGACGGCGTGGTGGAGCTCCTCAGCATCAAAGTGGCCGACTTCGAGCGCTACTTTTCCAACGGAACGGGCCCTGCGCGGGCCACCGGACGGGACGTGCGCGCCATTGGGGAGTCCCGGCGCGAACTTCGCTTTGCCAAAGTCCAGGCCGCCAAAGCCAGCTACGTGAATGCCCTCAAAGTGGCTGCGCAAACCCCGGCCACGCCTGCTGCGGACAACAACAGCAACAGCAGCAGCAGCAGCAGTGCTAGTGTCATCAGCGCCAGTGGTGGAGGCGGCAGTGATGGAGATGGCAGCAACATTGAAGCACCGCTTTTGGGGTCGCGGTTCCGCACGCCGGCGTATGACGTGGCGTGGCAGCTCGCAAGCAAAGCTCAAGGCCGACTTCCGAAAGTGGACAATCGCCACAAGAGCAACAACAGCAGAAAAACTGGTACTGCTCCTGCTGGAAGTTTGGCAGCGAGCAAGGCCCTCTCAGACAACTCCATCCTGAAATTCACGCGGGTAAAAGGCACAGGAGCTGCTTCGACGGAACACCTTCCTACGGGTTCGGCTTTTTCGTTGCTTCAAGTCATCAACGAAGTCCCTAGGGTCTAAGAAATAATAAAGAACGCCAAAATACAAAGACGCCGCGTGCTACTGCTACAGCAGGCCAATGCCCCAAGTGGGTGCACACCACGGAGTCGATCTATTTGGTGTGCTACGCCTAACGCCCCATTCTCTACTCTTCTCAAAGTCAAGAGAGCCAAGTCAGGGGCATCTACAAACCCTTGTTTTTTAAAAAGCTTTAACCGAGGCCCTTCTCCCCTTCTTGGTTTCTGGAATTATTTTACTTTTGTCCTTTTGTCTTTTGAGGACTTCGAATCTTATATTCCCCTCGATCCCAAGCAAGCACCTAAGCCTTCGTATGTTGGTGTTATAGGAAACAAATAAAAATAACACCATGCGGTCTATATGTGAGGTGTTAAGAGCTCGCGTACTGCGCACCAGAAACGCCATTGCCATTTACGCGGGCCTCTCAACGCCGCGTAGCATAACGAATTGGGCTACTGGACTAAACATAAGATCGAACCTCCAACTGCAATGCGCGTCGAGTCACAGGCGCGCATCTAGGGGCCTTCCACTTCCACCACCATTCAATTCAATCTTCTGGCCTCCTGCATCCGATTGATATATACTAAGAGTGAATCTTCTTTGTTGGATGGTGCTCCTTCCCAACCAAGTTTCCAACTCCATGAAGAATACTATTGAAAATGTATCATCGCAGTGTTCGAGGTCTTCTTAGTTCGACGTCGTTTTTTCATCGATGTTTGCGCCCACTTTTGCAGGTAAGGTTGTTGTCTTTAAATTTGGGGTTTGATATCACAAACAACCCGAGGTGTGCAAAGTCTACGTGTTCTTCATCTGCCTTGATTTTCATATGATACAATATGTTGAAGAGGAGAAAGAAGCGCAAATATATAGCCCTGCCAGTTCTGCCCACACAAGTAAGTCCTTGAGAAACGTACCCTATACATTCATAATTGCAAAAAAGTGGAACAAGTTCACGTGTTTACGACAATATTCCAACACCACGACAAGATTCACCCTTGTTCCTCTGCTTCGTCTTCACACAAATTCACTTTGAAGAGATGCGCATGAAAGAAGGTCCACTGAAGTTGTTGAGTTCAGTCTAAAGTTAATTAAGTCGTAAACTCTTGACATTCTTTTTACTCTCTCTTTGCGAATGGAATTTTCGTCTCTTCAATTGAATCGATGTCTTCTGTCGATGTCAATGTCGTGATATTTCTTAAGATGATGTCATTCGACGCAAACATCACAGACAATTGGGTCAGGCATTGTCACTAAGTAAAGTCCACTGCGCCATGTCTTTGCCCTTCTTGAAGCTAGCTTTGATTCTTAGCATCTTTGCTACACCTGCTGCAGCTCAGTATGTTGAGCAATTGAACGACACTGGCAACAATGCGCTGTGGGTCGCATTCTTTGGCCTCTTCATTCCAACGGTGTACTTTTATTATTCAACAATGCAGCAGCCGGAGGGAAAACGCTACTTCCATGTTTTGACAACAGCAATCACCGCCATAGCCTCTCTTGCATACTTGGTCATGGCTATGGGGTACGGAGTCGTTGATGTTGGCGGACGGCCGTTCTTCTACGCTCGCTGTACGACTCCTTCTATCAATGTCAATCAAAGAATAAGGGTTTTGTGCTACCACACTGCCAAAATTGAAAGCTTCACTGCTTCTTGTCGTTCTTTATGAAGAAATATGGAGGATGCTGTGCATTGCCCTTAGACAACACTTAAATTTCGACTCTCGTCTGTTGGAATGATTCATTTCCTCTGCTCTGATTTTCGTTTTCTCAGATATCGACTGGAGTTTTACTACACCACTTCTGCTTGTCGACTTGTGCGGTCTCGCTGGGGTCGGCTTTGAAATGACATTTCTATTGGTGGCGGCGGACATGCTGATGATTGTGGCCGGCGGGGTGGGCGCTCTCATTGAAGGACCTGAGAAATACGCCTTCTTTGCCTACAGCATGCTTGCCTTCCTGCCAATCCTTTACTTCATTGGGTTTACGCTGCAGAGCAAAGCACAAGTAACTGGAACAAATGCTGCAAGTGCTTTTAGAACCACGAGTACGTTGACCATCTTCACGTGGAGCGCATACCCGATCGTGTGGGTGTTTGCGGAAGGCAATAGAATGTTGTCACCGGACACAGAGTGCGTAATTTACGCGATTCTTGATCTTGTTGCAAAGTCCGTCTTTGGGTTTGTGGTCGTAAGCGCTCGCGACGCCATCGGAGAGTCCATCCAGGTGCTGTCTTCTACAGACAAGGCCACTGGCACGGGTTACGGGGCGATTGGAAACGCTTAAAAGAGAGAAACATGCATATTTTCGCAGCAGCCAAAATGGGAATCCCAAGGGCTGAGTGCTGGACTTCACCGTTCGATGAAAAACCTCGAAGTATGCAGAGAAAGGGGACAACGAACTATAAAACCGAATACTTCACCTTGCAACTCGGCACGTGGAATGTGCATTTCTTTTTAGTGCCCACTGCCCACTTAGGATATTTAAGTAATATATTTGACCATTGGCTAGCGCTAGCGCATAACTTAGCAGTGGCAACGAGCAAAAACAAATCGAACTACTTGACTCAAGACTTGAAATTTAAGAATCAGAATTACGCAGTAATTTGGTGCACTCCTTTAATCAATACAAAAGTGACAACAAGGAGATCATTCATAGCACTCTGCTGCTCTGCATGTACCAAGTATCTTGATAGTATTTTGAGTAGTATTTGAAGCCCAAACTAGCACATCCTGATTTGTACCATGGCAGAAAGAATATAAACATTCAGTGAACAGTACATGTTCCGCTGACAACGTCACTGCTTGTGTCGACACTGAATGAAACCCGGAAATTATCCACTGCAAACCTCAGCTCTTCATGGATTTTGCCACTACTGAAGCACTTTTGATTACGCATTTGCGAGGCGATTCCAATCAGCCACACGGGGGTGCTGGTCCACGCAGTCCACGAGCTCGACAAGGCTCGGGCAGTCCTTAAGTACCTCCGGCCCAATACCTCCACACCACGTCCCGTCGAGCATGCCACCACAGACCACGTAAAGATTCAGGTCAGCGATGGTCAAAACATTGCCACAAAGGTAAGGCCCGCCCGACGCCTCGAGTTCGCGTTCGAGCTGAGCAAAACGCTTCGGAAGAATGCTGTCGTTTAGTCGCCGCTCCAAAGCAGCGACCTGGCCAATCGTGGAAGCATATATTCATTAAAATACATGGCCACCACCTCCGTAGCAAGACTACGTGTCTGTGACAAAGAAGTGAAGAAAAAAACACTGCACAGCCCACCTGCTCCTCTGAAAGGGCCAAGTCTGGATAAAATTGGCTGGTGGCGGGGTCGCGGCCACCCAAATGCTTGTACCATTTCGGCCCGAGAAGTCCTGTGATGTCCGCGAGGCATGCATTGGCTCCGTCAATGCGCAATCGCAGCGACTCTGGGTACAACCCTCCACGCGCACCCGCCCAAGCTAGCAACGCACTGCTCTGTGTGTACGCTTTGCCATCGATTTCAAGCATTGGTACTTGCCCATACGCAAGCTTTCCCGACTTCCGAAGCGCTTCAATCTCTGCATATCCTACGCGCCGGTCTTCGAATTCGAAACCGCCAATGTGAAGCGCTAGCCTCACGGCCTCGCCTAGGCCCTAGTAGAAGAAGAGCTTGAAGAAAAGTAGAAGAACATATTCTGCTTGGCATAGACTTAGGGATCGATATGGCAGAAATACCAAATTTAGCAAGCTAGCTAGGGAAGGTGGTTAACCTTCATATCGAGGTAGGTTAAGCGAAGCTCCGGCTGCCTAGAAAACTTCCTGCGCAAGATGAGCGCAGCGATTGTCACAGCCGACGCTCCCAGCAAGACTTGTCGGGACATGGGCTTTGGTGTTACTTTGCGCCTTCCAGCAAACTAATATATGCTGATGCAGAGTCGTACGAGACACGAGACCGCAGAGCGGGAACGATAGGATGAGTTGTGTCAAATCGACGAAGCTGCGAAGCTCTGTGTACTGTGTACGTGTACGTACCGCATACCTATTTTGGCTGGATGATTGGCTGTTGGTTGTTGGATCAATCAACGTCAAGTGAGACGTGAGTCCACTACACGTACTAGAGCCCTTCACGGATTTTTAGACTTTCTAATAAAAAGATTCTTTCTAATAGAAAGTCTTGAAAAATTGGGTCCTTAGAAAGTTTGACTGGTTTTGAAAGTTCTAAACAAATCAACAAGCCAGAAACGAGTCAATAAATTTCGTGAACCTGGTTCTTAAACTCTTTTCTACAGTACAGATTTCTAGAAAACATCCGTGAAGGGCTCTACTACACCTACACCACCAATTCACGACTGCGGCGTCTACGACTCATCAAGATGGCATCTTGCTCTTATGTTTATGCAATTCCGACGTCGATCGATACTAGCATCTGAGTCTTGTCTTGTCTTGTTAATACTCCCCAAAAACAAAGAAAAAAACCTGTACAATGCAGTAGCAGAAAAAGTGTAACCTTCAGAACAAGTCTGACTGGGCTGAGTGTCCTTGTTGCATAATGCAGTTGTGACCATTTATACTCTCAATGCCATCAGGCATCAGGAGGATTTGGTTTGGAGTGAGTCTGATGTCTCCACTTCGGCCTATCCTTCGCAGTGACAATCCTCTCCTTAAATTCCTTGGAAATGCCTTTACTGGCGAGCGCATTCTCCAGCGCCCTACCCCACGTCATCTGTGGGCACCCGACCGGCCGAGAGTGTGCTACCCAACTTGTCAACAACTGCCGTGGTGCCCGGCTCATGGGCATACGAGCAACGTGGCCAGCCCAACGAAGAAGCTGAGGCCGCAGAGAAAGAAGTACGAGGCACTAAAACTTTATATTTATCGCCGTACGTTAGATACGTAAAGATAGAAGTGGGGAAGTGGGGGCAAAAGAAATTTTCCTTCGTAGTAGACTCGGCGGATGTCCGTAAATCGTGGTACCCTGATATGAGATTCATTAGGCCCGGCATTCCAAGCTGATTCCGGGGGGGGGCTCTAATTTACCGTGAAATAATAGAATTAAACCTCATGCTTTTTAGTCAAATAGGATATTGTTTTTTTTTTTAGTCGAGGGTGACGGATTATCGGGGGGCTGATTTCTAAATAACGCACGCACCGTTCTTCAAACGCCTAATTTTAGTCTTCAAAGTTTAGATTTAGCTGTTATAGGCATCTGCATCTGGGGGCGTTTGTAGCAGCTGAACGAATTCAAGAACGTCGCCATGCAAGAAGGACTTACGCATGTTTGAGCAGTTTAAAGGACTCAATGACAACATGGTCTGCACTTTTGCCCACGAAACCATTGGGCTTTTGCCCGCCTGGTTGCAAGTCAAGCCTTCTAACCACGTCCACCGATGGGCCTGTTTTGGCTTCTGCACCCACCACCTAGTGTAGGGCATGACGCAAGGAAAATATTCATGAACGCAGTTCAAGGTCAATGGTTTAGAACGGCACCATTACACCTCGCAGCACCAAAAGGAACGATACCATTCCACACTCCCTGCAATTTTCCCTTTCTGACGATCACTCCCTGCAATCTTCCCTTTCTGACGATAACATAAAACTTACTTTCGCAAAGCACGCGTCCGCTTCCGTCTTGGAGCCTTGCGAACCAGGGCCGTGGTTGTAAGTGTTGTCCACGGTGGAGATGTAAAACGCAGACGAGGAAGGCCTTCCTGCGAATCCGAGCGTGTACTGCGCCACCGAATCCCCCCCCCCAAAAAAAAAAAGAACAGAGATAACATTATGATAAGAAGGAAAAACATTGTCAACAAGTGTAAAGAACAATATGCGATATTTTGTAGTCCTTTCCCGAAGACAGTAGGATTTCTGAGGATTACTTTGGCACGCTCGAAGCATAAGATTGGGTTCACGAAATACCTTTTTGTGTGGGAAGTCAGGGCTGTACTCTTGAAACGCAAGCGGGAACCCTGGGTGCTTTCCTTTCACTGTCGCCTGCTTTACATGAGGAGCGTTGCGGTGGAACGCGCCTCCTTTCCATTCTTCAGTCACCTTGTATTCCAATCATCGATGCGCACGTCGCAAAGAAAGAGTCCGCCAGCCAGTAAACCAAAGTAATGTAGACTTATTTGAACACATTCAAAAGAAAAAAACGAAAGAGGTCTTCATAGAAGAACAGGGGTAGGTAGTACCAGATATTGTCAAAAACAGGTCTCGAGTAATTGAAAACTGCATACCATATCAAGGAATGTGAGCACAGAATAAGGCATGAGATCAATCGGTGCCATTTCCAGGAGCACTTTCCCGGTGCTGCCTTTCTCGGCATAATCAGGCATGCTCTCTGGAAATCGTAATTGAATTTCAAGATTGTAAGGTTCGGGGCCGTATTTTCGCTCTACAAGTACTCGACATCTGTGAGGTAGAAGGTGAAATGATACGAAATGAGAATTTACACTAGGTGTATGCTGAAGAGGTAGATACTAGGCGGGCCGCACTAACTCCCAAAGACGCCTCCTATCTTTTGTTTCAAGCGCTATATTATACTTAGCTGATGGTTGACAAACTCACGCTTCCTGAAGCGCTTTCGCGGCCGCCTTGGCCTCGGGGTCCACCTCAAAGACTTTCTTGGCAGCTTTCATCGTGCGAACCGCTTGCGTGCGCTGCGCAACCACCGCCGCCAGCGCGTCTGTACTCATCCCTTGCAAGCCGCCGCCGTCTGCAGCAACGCCACTAAGAACTGCACCCGCTTTGGCAGCAGCAGCAGCAGCAGCAGGGGTGCCGGCCGTGGCCGTTTGAGCTGAGTTTACTGCGGGCTGAGCATTTGTACTACTCTGGGACCGAAGCCGCTGTTGGACGGCTAGTTTGGAAGCTGCGTTCGTGAGTTTAATTGCTTGCTGCGCAGCGCGGTTAGGTGGAGACGCCACCCCTGAGAGAATTTGCGGCGGTGCGTCATCAACCGCGGGAGGAAGAGGAGGGTGGGGAATGGGGTTGCTTAGCGCTTCCTGCTTTAGTAAATCGTGGGTGTTGGGCATATTCGTGATTGGAGGCTGAGCGCTAATGTCTGCAAGACTTGAGCTGGTAGATTGAGCCAAATGGCCTTCGCGCCGAAGGTTCGCCAAAGCACGAAGCTCTGCTGCAGGTCCCAACTGTGCCGTGCCCGACTAAACAAACAATGAAACAATTACCAGCAAATACCACACCGATGCAGCACACGAAGTTGCAAGACAAAGAAACGAGTACGATGGCTGAGACACTTGAGTATCAACGACCGACAAATCTACGCTACAGAATTGAGTAAAAGTAGAATCAAGAAACGTCTGGTAGTGTAGTGGGTGCTCACCAGGACATTGCGCTCGTAGTATGCGGCTGTAGACATCAAGGCGAGCAATCCCAGAGCAATCAATGGGCCGGTCAATCTGCCTGCGAACGCTGACTCATAAGCATAGTTTACTGAACTGTCGCGACGGTCTTTATCGTCGTTCACACCCTCAATGTCAGCTGTGGAACCCTTTATACGACGCGCAGCCATTCTTCAGGAGGCAAGTGGTAGGTCGGAGATGTTTAGAGCTATAGCGGACGTGCTCTATAGACAGAATGTAAGCTTTGTGAAATTTGTCAACAATTAATTTCTATGAAACTAGAGTAGCTAGACTTAGCTCAGAAAATGAAAGTTACTAAGGAAGTTAAGAAGTTAGAGCAAATCCATGGCTCTTGGCTCTTCGCTCTTGGCCCTTCCTTCTCGGCTCCCGGTCTTCACCCTACTGCACTGAGGTCTACAGTAGTAAAGTATGGTCTATTTCTATTACCAGACAGTCTATTACACTAAATTACTCTATTTTACTATTTTATTCAACTATCTGATCTGTACAGATGATAGCTAGAACAACAAGCTAACAATAAGAGGAGGCAGGTGGGAAAAGCTCCCAGTTGGGCAAGAGCTCCCATTGGTGCAGACAGTCATGATAGATTCTGCATAATGCATAATATAATATTCTCAGCAATTACGAAACGGGCTAAAATGGCTAGCCGGAAGCTTTTCCTTCGTGGCTCCTAGCTAGCTGCACACTCGAAGGGCTGAGTTGCAGCGTATGCTGTCAACCTCTTGCTGAACATTTCTGGTTCTCACTCGTGGGCTCTTCCTAAACTCTATGGTGTAAACGAAAAAAATAGAAGCACAGAGAACAGGAAGCTATCACTACTTCAGCTGCTACAATCAGGTGCAATAGCCAGCCCTGCATGGGTTTTTGTGCTCCCTGAGTGATAAAGCAACTCCAGAGACATGAGTTGGAAATGAAGGGCAACAATGCTAGCTTTCAGCCATGAACGGGACTTTCTGGGCCGAATCAAAGCTAATCAGCTACACTTACCATGACGAAGGCAACTTATAGCGGTTGCCCATGCGATAACTACGGAGATGACAAGTGGTCTACTAATCGCTCGCATGCTTAGAGTTGGAAAGAATTTGGATATTGTTCGCTGTTTGTAATTGATGGGGACACGATGGTGTGACCGTTTCCGCCCGTAGAGGCTATGGCTGAGGAGGGCGGTCCAACATCACCGATCAGGTGGTTGGCAGAGCTGCAATCTTCGAACCGGGCCTCCTTCGCCGAGGGAAATTATGGCAATGCAAAGAGAAGACCATATCACAATTTCTCGGAGGTTGCGATGTTTTGATAGTGGCTGACGCGATCGTTTGGCATTCGACCTCATTGGTTGACTATAATGTGCGATAAGAGTCTACGCTCCTCGCCGCACGCAGGGTGGGATTGCTAAGGCAATAGCCGACCCTAATGCACAACCCTCGATTCCTTGGATGAGTGGGTCATGCGAAGACATAAAAACGCTCAGGAGGAGAGGCGAAGCTATGGGACATCATTGGCTGACCCTATAGTAATGGCCTCACTTTGAATCGGACCGGTGGGCCACAAGTAAGAGCGAGGTTGCACATAACACGTATTTGACTGCCGCATGTAAAAAAACAGATTTTATCAAGAACTTAGCCTATGATGAACTAATTGGAATCGATTGACAGGGGCGCAGGGACAGCCAGCAGTAATATGGAAAGAAACTCTTGAGCCGAATTACACTAACATTTTCTAAGAACCCGCGTTGCAAATAATAATATAGCAAAATTGATGCGTAGTGACCACTATAGTGCCAAAAAAAAACGCGGTAACCTGATTTCCATCTCTCGACAAAGAAAGAGGATTAACATTTTAAGAGAAAATAGACGATATTTGAAGGAAGGCGCCCAAACCCAGGACCAAAAAAATGCAATAGAATAAATATATGCAGCCAAAAACGGAGAATAAAAATATAACAAAATGACAACCCCGCCCACCATAACCGTGGTGCAGGACTCGACCAAGTGCGTCGAGGGCCTTCATATGATGTGTATCGGTCACGCAATGCATGTCGGAGGTGCAATCCTGCGCATTCA
>Ga0307982_1004867_pt1 | contig 10563 bp, 12 predicted proteins | sample OrgLakmetagen989_FD_201847 | JGI IMG/M metagenome (GOLD analysis project Ga0307982, IMG submission 201847) | Saline water microbial communities from Organic Lake, Antarctica - #989 | ecosystem: Environmental > Aquatic > Non-marine Saline and Alkaline > Saline | place: Antarctica: Organic Lake... | reverse complement strand
GAATTTTGGCCAATGCCCCTCCCCCTCATGACTCACTCCGCACTTGCTTTGTTTGCGCAACGCACGCGCATTCCCACTTCTGCCCGCAGCATTGGCTTCTGTGTCATTTGGGTTTGTATTAGTTCGAGTTCGAGTACTGGTTGTAATTCCGGTCATACTATCACAGGTCCAATTATTGCAGCACCGTGCTATCTCTCCTTTCTAGAATCAAATCGCATGTTAGCTGTATTGGATGGGTACATGAAAGAAGCACGAGAAGCCTTCCTTCCTGAGTATCGTATAAGCAACACTTTTCTTGAAGTAATTTAATATAAGTTACATTATCGGAGTGCGGGTCGCTGGAATGCCGGGTGATGTGCATTTGGCTTTGGGTGTAATTCGCCAAAACATCTAATTCGAGGGCACTTTAAGAATTATCTCTATGTTCCTTCTCTACTTACCAGCAAACTTCACTTCAGTTTCTCGGGGGGGGAGGGGGGGGGCGTGCCAAAGCCGGAGTTCATATTCTAAGCACAAGATTCACAATCAAAAGAGTAGATGGGGCATTCTACTGTACGTGAACGTACGGGTAGAACGAACAACGACGAACGAAGACCTCCGAAACCTCCCCGCGAGCGAGTTTGTGCAGTACATACCCACCAGTAGACCGATCGATGATAGAAAAAATATTGCACTAGTATGGTATAAAAAGAAAAAAAGAGAACACCAAACTCAGTAATTCCGAGAGAAAACTGTGGTGCTAGCTGGCATTATCCCGGGTTAATTGGGGGCAGCGGTGAAGAATCGGTCGCTTGTTTTGCTTTGGGACATAATTGTAGAAACGAGGGTAAGGCGACGCTTTGGCGGTACAGGGGCCACCTTGCTGTTCCACAGCGTCCCTCTGTAAAATGCGGTGATAGGAGGGAGGTTCTGTACTGTAGCGTAGCTATATTACGCAAAAACACCCTAGCTGAGGAAATACCTTTAATTCTATCTGGCCATTGCTTAAGTTATTAACAACGTTATAGACCTTAGAGTCATGGCTGGTGTTCCGGTTGACCAAGCTCTCGTGCTCGTGCTCTCGAAGCTAGCCACGTTGCCCATCGGCCCACTCAAGCAGCAGCTGAAACGCACTCTCATAACAGAGGCTGTAAGTGATTCATATCATAACAACTTGCATATTGCAGCCTAGAATTGGTCCCGTCGACATCTACTTCTTGTGCCTTTAAAAATATTACCGAATATTCGCTCTTACATTTATTGCTGTCCGTGCGTTTGTTGTAACGTGCGTGCTGCGATACTCAAATAGTTGGCAGCTGGTGCTCCACCACCAAAGTCAGCAAGCCAGCCACCTTTACGGCAAACAAATAAGGCTGCAAATCCTGCTCGAGGGCCAATTTCAAAGCCTTCAAATGCTGCATGTAAGGGAGAGGCCGGAATGGCGCCTCCACCACCGCCGCCTTCTTCTTCTCGGACTGTGGTTGTTGGATCAGAAGGCCAAGGCCCCACCCGCTCACAGAAGCGATGGCCTGGAGGTGCCGCTCGTTCACCTCGGCCGCCCAAGGCGCCGCCATCACCTCCGCTCCTACCTTTACTTTCCACGAAGAGCGAGCTCGCCGAGATGATTTCTTTGGTGACTTCTTCTTCTTCTTCTTTTTCGACCTCGGCTTCAGCACCACAAGGAGCGGGTGGAGCTACTGCCAAAGATGCAAAGCGCGGTACTAGGGCTGCCTCACAGCATTTTCCATCACCTGCATCACCTACGAAGGCATCTCAGCAGCAGCTCTGGCCTCCGTCTCGTTCCCCTCGCCCGCCTCGCCGCGCACCTCCATCTCCGCCTCTACCGCCACCTTCACTTCCATCTTCAAGTGCGGAGAGTGCGACAATGTTTTCTTTTCGTCCTCGTGGAAGCGCTTCATCTGCTCTGGCAGCTGCACTGGCAAAAGAAAATGCTATAGACGAGTCAGTCACTGCTGATCTAAGCAAAAGTCCATTTGCAGTGAATCCTAATGCTGCTAGTGCTGACGCTGGTGCCTGTTCTGGTGTTGGAATGCATGGTGTAATTCGCTCGACTCCTTGTCATTTTAAGCGAAATTCTGATGGGTCAACTCGTGCTGATAACAACTTGGCAATGGCTGAGAGCGTCACTGCTGGTCATTCAGCTCAACAAAAGTCACCAGCGCAGTCCACAACAAAGACCTCTTTCCCCCGAAAGAACAGTAACAGTAGTGGTGGCGCCAGTGGTAGCACCATCGGAAATGTTACTCGCCTGCCGATGCATCCACGAGAACAGGTTCACAAATAACTAATAATTCAAAATACCCTTGGTGGTCAATTATTTACGCTATACTTAAAAACCCAAGTTATGCATACTTTTTGAGAGACTTTTTGTTTTCATAAGCGACGATTGACTCAGGTGCTCAATTATCTCCTTTCTTTAACCCCGTACATGTTTTTGTGTGTACAATAAACGCGTACGTACATATGCGGCAAATCTGTCTGTATTCTTTTTCTCTTCAAAAGGCGAGAGTAATGGAGGCGCTGTTGCGTCTACCCGAAAATGTAGCTGCTGCTGCTGCTGCGGCGGCGAACAAGGCGAAAGAAGCTACCTCTAGTGGCAGCAATACTGCACCCGTCGCCCCCTTGTCGATCCTGCGCCGAAACCAGCGCTTTCAAATTGGGTTTCTTGAGTCGCTTCAGGTAGTTTGTAGGTCCATATCTCATTTGTTTAATCAATTATTCATGTCTTGATGCATCGAGTTGTGGGGAGAATCCTTAATGCTGTTCATCCGAAAAAGTGTTCTCTTTGCGTGCGTTGATGATTTGCCGTGTTGAGTTCGCCTCCTCTTTTGCTTACGGGGAAAGGCACTCAAGCGCGGAACCACCGTGACTGTTGACGGAAAAGCTTCGTATTTAAAGCTGAGTGAAACGGTAAACATGCCGCAATTTGGTATCTATACTTGTGAACTCTTTCTCAAATTACTTCGCTGCATATTGACCAAACGGTTAGTTTTTGGCGTCGTTGCTATAGATGACTCGTTCTCTTTTCTCGCGTACCACGCATGTAGACTCACTACCGTTATACATCACGCCAGGGTCTGGAACTGCAATGGGAGCCTGCTGAAGATTCACCTCGGGGCGCCCCAAGTAATCGCAGCAGCAGCAGCAGTATGAGCAGTCGAAATGATGACAGAGGAACAGCTGCTTTGGATGAGCCCTCTCTCGTAGTAGAAGTCATTTTGCTGAGACATAATTACAGCAACAATGCATCTTCTAGTCAGAAGGACGTTGGGAGTCGATCATCTGCATTTGATAAACGTGCTCACTCCTTGCAACTTGTAGCGCGTTGCAACACTTCTTGTCGAAATGAAGAAGATGAAGATACCGAAGGAGATAAGAAGGTCATTGCTCTGACACCTGTCTTCGAATTTGGCAGTGGCGCCCACGCCCCGCGCGACGCTCTCATGTGGGGTTCTACGCTTGCTTCTGTGCATTTCGCCCACTGGTGGCAACACACTCAGCAAGCGGCGACATCTTCTTCTTCGTCGTCGTCGTCGTTGTCATCGTCTTCGTCGACGAATGGAGCACAGATGGAAGCAACATTTTTGCCTCACTCTCGTTTTCGTCGTCACTTCCGTCACAATAGGAACAGCAGCAATAGTAGCAGCAGCAGTAACGTTGGTGGCAAACCTTCTTCTCCTTCTTCATCTATCCCTGAGGGGAGCTCGTCCACTGCAGCAGCACCAGTTGCAGCAGCCCAACGGCCTTTGCATTTGTGGCAAGCAGCTCGAGTCGCTCTGGCTGAGCTTACTTCATTGGAATCGTTTTCTTCAGACTTGGTGGCTTCGACATTGGGGGCGTGGGATGCGATAACTCGGTGAATTAGATCAAATTAGAAAAAAAATGTCGTCCTTATTTCGTATGTTTCATCGCGTGTCATTCTTTTGTAGTATGGATGTGTACTCAGTTCCAAGAACTCATTTATCTACATATATGTTCCTAGGTGCGTGGTCGAAGCGAGGATGAACTTCACAGCAACTCCGTGGGAGCTCCCTCTCGACATCAAGACGTGCTAATTGCCATACTCAGGGCCGGATGTGGGCTTTTCCTATTCGCACGGGTGTCTCTAACGGATATTGAGCTCACTTCTTCCCGCAGGGAGGACTTCTATCTTAGTTGGATTTTTATTAGTTCGAGTTCGTTTTCTTACAACACGGTAAACCTGTTGGTATCTCATGTGAATAATATAATTCAAGTCAATCCAAATTTCAAACCGTAGAGCATCTCTATTATACCTGTTATCGTGCACTACTAGGCACTAGCAAGGGCACTTGGGATTCCCTTCTCCCTTGATACTCCATATTAGCAATAGGCAGTTGGGGCAGATAAACCGGAACCAAGAATTGAGAACGAGACAAGAGACAACGAGAGCCACAGCCCACAGGGACCAGAATCAGACCGAGACCCCCCCACCCGATAGGGTAGATTGAGCGAATTTCTAAATTGCTTACGCAAGTACTTTCGCTAAAAGTACTCGCGTATTTTCCCGAGTATCTTTCAAATAATATGCACCAATCAGAATTTGCATAGCTGTCGACCATCAGAAGTTATGCCCAAAGAAAAAAAACAAAAAAAAAACCGTCAAACACTAGATCCTAAAACAGATGAGTATATGTGTGTGAAGGTGCCAACAGGATACGAAGCTACGAAGCATAATATTAGCACGAAGCCACTGCCAGCCACTAGCCATCATACGAGCTACGAGTAGAAATTCAAAGGTGCTCATCAAGTGAATATTTGCACACAAAAACGACGCAACTGCTATGGCGCCTCCATTAAAACCTCTAGCCGTGGTTGACGTGCCTGCGCGCGTGCGTGCCCAGCCATCGTCCATGGCAGCAGCTGTGGATCGACTAGGCGGCCAGCATGTGTGCAGCCATGCTTTGAATCGCCGGCTGCCTCTCGAGTTTAGGCTTTCTAGGTCGGTTACTCTTTTGATTTTTGTCCTCAGTATTTTTAGCATGTCCTAGTGTATATAACGGCCACCATTTTAAGTTTGCGTTGGAGTAATACTTGTCCGTCGCCAATACTTAAGTGTTTTTTTGCTTCAAATTTTATGTAGCTAGGCAACCTATGACTAAGTACTGTGCATCTATGCATTCTTTGTGCTTACTCACTGCGCTGCTATTTCATCTACCTTGCAATGTTCAGTCGGTCCACTGTGCATCCTCTCGTGGGAACAGTTGAGTCAGTAGGGCCTTCGGCTGAGGCCTCAACAGCACCAGGCACCGCTGCTTCCGCATCTGTGGGTTCCTCAGACGGCAACCAAAGCCGAGTCAACAGCACGCACGCAAGTGGGGGCAGCAGAAACTGTAGCAATTCAAACGGTGCAACAACTCGCCTAGTCCTTCGCGTTACCACTCGCAAAGCTCGCAGAGTTTCTACGGAGCCAGGACAATCCTTTTTGTCGTCGTCGTCGTCGTCTTCGTCCACGAACCGTAGCCCGGCGTCTCCAGCTACAGCGACTACACGTGGTGGCGACAGTCGTCGCGAAGTGTGTGGCGTGTCAGTGGTGGGGCAGGTGTGCTTGTCCGGTGCATTCAATGATCCAGCTGATTTCGCCTTTGCGCTGCCCTTCCAACCGTCGGCACCAGTCCCGCCAGCAGCAGCATTACCAGCAGCATCAACGCCTTTGCATAGCATTGGTGATAGCAGCAGCTGCACCGCTCTTAGTAGTTGCGATGAAAACCATGAGCACTGTGCTGCTTCCGCTACTTCTTCTGCTGCTACTGCTTCTACTGTAGCTGACTCAGCAGCCCCTCTCCTGGAGATAGCAACGGCGCCAAGCAGTTCGTCCAAGACGCGAGCGAAGTCTGGTGCGGCAGCAGAAGCGGCCAGCGAACACTGCGACTTACAGTGGGTGCTGGCGGCGGCGCCATTGCGGTGAGATCAGCTGATATGACCTCTCTCTTTCCCTATTACACTGGTACATTGTTTAAAGCCACCACGATTTCTCTCATTCTCTCCCCTGTTTTTTTTTTTAATCTTCTCTCTTCCATTTATCCAATGACTTTGCTAAAGTACCAATCGACTAAACGCGTTTAAGTATACTTCTGCTCGAATTTGCACGCGCTACTTGTGCCTCTGACTATACGTGTAATGCTCCTCCTCGAATGTCACAACAGGTTCGACGGCCCCATCTCCACGCTGAGCTTCGGGAGAGACCAGCACGTGGTGCACAAGTATTTGTTTAAAGACGCCCCACCGCCGGTGTTCAAAGAGCAGGGCAAGGTAATCACAAGAGCGGGCCATATGATGCACGGTCCACCTTTTGAACGATGCAGTGTCCCATATTCTCTTCCGTTTTTGTTCCTGCCTCGCTCTCTCTCAGTTTCATTCACTTTTTTTTTCTTCTCTTCTTAACCACTTCAAAGGCACTGTTATACGCGTAGACTTTCTCTTTTTTTCAATCTGACACGTATGTTTCTTGGCATACGTTCTTCAAAGTCTTTCTTCGCTTTTTGCTTTTCCCTCCTGCATGTCTCTTTCTTTTAAATTTTACAGGCCGCCTTCAAAGTGAACATCGTGCCGTATGGGATAGTGCCTCAATTCCCACCCGAAGGCTTTCTCGAGAAGCCACGACGAGGCAAAAACAAGCTGCGGTTCGACCGCACTCTAAAGGTGAACGAGCGCACATGCGCATTCTTGGACTGGATTTGTCTCTTGTCGTCTTCTTTTGTTCGTGTGTCTACAAATATCGTTAATTTTTCTCTTTTGCGTCTAGGAATGCACGTTCTCCTATTCCTTTTGTGTGCGTGTGTTCTGAAATAGTTTGTGACTTGGTCTCTCTTTCCCAATGTATAGCATCAAAAAATGATATTGCCATGGTGCTTACAATACCAAAACCGTATATTTCCTACTCGCACTAAATCTGCACGATTCAGGTGGTGCGGGCAGCGTTCATGCGTCGGCCAGTGTGGAAGTTTGAGTGCCTTTTGGAAGATGTCAGAGAAGAGCTTCGAGTAGCTGCCGAAAAAGACGTTAGTAACGTGAACAATATCAGCAGGAGCAGTCGCAGCAGCGCGACTGACGGTGGTACGGATGCGCACAGAGATGATAATGACGAAGAAGAAGAAGACGGAGCAAGAGAAAAAGGTGATGGGGACATGAGAGATGAGAAAAATGAAGAAGGTAATGATGAAGACGAAGATGGTAAAAAGAGCAACAACATTGCCACGGCAGAGTTTCTTTTGAAAAGGTCCAAGCGCAGCAAGAAGTTGACGCCCGAAGAAATCAAGAAATGGCTAGGCTGCGACCCGGTTAACGATGTCAAAGAATGCATTCAGGTGACAAGAGAACAAGAGAGAGAAACAGAGTGGTTCGAATGAAAACGTGCTTGTTCTAGAGGAGGTGGCGTACGTGATACTACAGAAGTATTGATTTTGAAGTCAAACGATCTGTTTCTCACCCAAGAATCATTATTTCACCGCACTTGTTACCGCATCATCTCCTCATTTATAAATTCGCCGCACCCCTACCCCCCCTTTCCACTTCCTACCGTATATCATATTAGGGCGCGGCCTACAAGCAGTGCAACGGCCCCTGGATTGGCTGTTGGGTGAAGTTGGGTTATAACCCGGCTACTGATCCGACTGCGAGGGCCTTGCAGGTATGTTGTGGGTGTATCGGGCATGCGGAATCGATTAGAATAGATTATAATAGTATGGAGTAGAGTAGCATAGACTGGAAAGGGTTAGAAAGTCATACGCTGCGTGTGTGTGTGTTTTTTTTTTTTAACTAACACGGCTGTTTTACGAAGAAGTGAAATGTAAAAATATGTGTGCATTTGTTGGTTGTGTCTAGATATTACTTTCACCTTTTCTTTGGGGTTTTCCTTTTAAGAAACTCGAACTGCTTTTTGATTTCTTGACTCCGCCTACATTTCCGTCTTTCTCTTTGGTAGATCATCGACATCCGGTATTTGAAAGACAGCCTCGGTCGCTCCATCACCAACAATTTCTTGAGCCAAGTCGTGTCGCACAAAAAGAAACCGAAGAAAAAGGTACATGAACCGCTTCTATGTTTTGTGACGTACATATTGGAGTCACATGTGCACGATGTTTTAATTTTGGCCATTTGGTGTAACGTGTGTTTCTTTTTTCTCGATATTTGTGCATGAGGGCTTGTTCGGTGAAGCTTTTTTTCATTAAAAACTGGGTAGTTCATATGCTTCTCTCGTTTGATGATGATGAATGACGACGATTATTAAACAGGACGCTGAGGCCCGCGCTCTGGAAGAGTCCATCAGCCGAGAAGAAGCCTTGCTCGAAGCGGCCGCAGCCAAAGTCGTGTGCCCGAAAGAATGGGGTGCAGCGGTGCTCATGAAGCAGTTGCGCATTCAGCTGTGCGACGTGGTGGACCACTTGGCGCAAACGCAGGTAAGTGAGTACATGTGCGTCCTCGCTGAAGTCGTTGGAAACGAAAGGCAGGCAATGGGGTGCTCGTCTCAAAGAAATACTTTGCTTTAGCAGACGAACGAGAAGATGACATGTCAGAAGTAGTAGCGAAGAATTGAATTTAACAAATATAATTGCACACTCTCAACTCATTGCAATCGCACTTCTTCTGTGTACTTGTTGTTTTGTGTCCATCGTGAGACAGATCTTAACTCTGCCTCGCCTCGCGCGATGCCACAAAGCAGCCGGCTGGTTCCGCCTCAGCGACTTCAATGAGGTGGGTGAGTGCAGTATATATATTTTATCATATTAGGATGTTGATGCGCGCACGTGTTGATGCATGCAGTGGCGGTGTTCGTTTGAGCGTGTGTGTTTTTATTGGTTTGGTTGCTTTCACGTGCTTCTTCTGCACTTGCCGTATCTGTTTGGCGCCGCCGAAACGCACGCGACACGCGCAGATCCGGCACCGGATGGTGGACTGCTTGCGGGGGCTCATCGGCACGCGCTCTGATTGGCTCCCCGCTCTGCAATTCACCGACCCCTTGACCAATCAGCCCACGCGCAGCTCTCAGGCGATGTTTGACGCCGTCGCCCAATCGGAAGCTGCTGGGTTGGCGAGGGTCATCACGGGCGCGACCAACGCGTCTGGAATGGCGCCTTCTCAAAAGGTGGGGCCATATGTGTTCTCAAATTGCACGTTTGCTTTTTCTTGCAAATCTCTCTCGCTTTCTTTCTTTCTTTCGTTGCTTCGTTTTTTGTTCTCTCACCTCGTATTGTATTTATGCTTGCCTACTGTTAAGGTACGGCCGTGGTCGTAACTAGCGGTTTGTTTGCGTGTACCTGTGCGTATGCACGAATAACAGCAACCCCTTCCTCCTTCGCAGGCGCGTGAGAAAGCAGCACGAGCAGCCGCCCTTGCAGAGCAGCGGAGCTTGGGAAATGCTGGTGCGGATAGCAGTAAAGGACGAACTGGAAAAGCAACGAAAAGATCATCAGTCTCGTCAACGCTTGATGACGAAAATAAAAGCACTGGCAGCAAATGGAAGCTGAAAGACACTACATCCTCATCATCGTCATCAGCCGCGGCTGCAGCAGCCGCGGCTGCAGCAGCGGCAGGCTTAGAGATGGATTCAAATGCCATAGGCGCCGCAGAAGCAGCAGCGAATTTATTGGGGTCCGGTGAAGTTGAGTCGTTTGAACTTCTCGAAGGTGATGACGATTCTAGTGATCAATTCTACGATGACGACGATGACGAGGAGGAGGATGATGAGAACGGAGAAGAAGACAGTGGCGATGACGACGGAAATGACTATGGTGCTGAGGGTTTTTATCAAGGAGATGAGGGGCACGAAGGGCCTGGCGCTCGAGGCGCATATGGTAACGATGGGCACAGTGGCACAGAGGCGGATGCGCCCTACGAAATGCGCGCTGTTTAGTTGTCTAGAAATACCAAAATCAATTCGCTATTCGCTCTTCAATAAGCCGTTTACTTCACACTTATCACTTATCTGGGGCTCAGAAGAATAAATCCGCAGGTAAACTTTTAGTTGCCGTTGTTTCCAGTAGCTTCCTAGTCTCTTAATATATCTGAAGCACACCCGCTCTCCGTGCCCCATACCGGATACAGTTGAGTGGAGAACACGAATTGATAGATGCGCCTTGACTTTAAGGCCAAATCCCTTTTAATGGGTACCTTCAGTGGTGTACTCAATTCGCACGAATAGCGCAAGGCAATTACGGGGCATCAGCCCAATCCTTTATTGTTTTTCGTTCCCATGGAGACAGCGCGCCGCGTACTTGGCTTGTCTGTTTGTTAGTAGTTTAATTCTCTCTCGCCAGTTTACTCACGTGATTTCAATTAGCGAACTAGCATCTCAGGCTCACTCCAAACCAAAATCTCCTGAAGCCTGATGGCTGATGGACAACTTTAGAGTATATGGTCACAATTGCATTACGCAACAAGGACACTCAGCCCAGTCAGACTTGTTCTGAAGGTTACACTTTTTCTGAGCTCCCCCGAGGGGGGACTGGATTTAGTAACTAACAGGCAGGGTGCCATCTAATCGGCGTCTACTGAGTCCCCCGGGCCGGACTGGAAGCCTGGCTCGGGGTTCATATAACTGAGGTT
>Ga0307982_1004865_pt1 | contig 10564 bp, 11 predicted proteins | sample OrgLakmetagen989_FD_201847 | JGI IMG/M metagenome (GOLD analysis project Ga0307982, IMG submission 201847) | Saline water microbial communities from Organic Lake, Antarctica - #989 | ecosystem: Environmental > Aquatic > Non-marine Saline and Alkaline > Saline | place: Antarctica: Organic Lake... | reverse complement strand
TAATTCATAAACACACCACTTTTGCCCCGAAACCGTGCATTGCACGGGCACCTGAACTTGTCTGTCTGATACTCTGTTGTATCTATGTATGTACTATACTACTATACTGTAAGAAAATGCGCATCTGTAGCTAACCGTCCAACTGTGCTCTCTTGAGCTCTAACCTACTCTGCTCGAGGGCAATTCCACTCGTTAGAGCTACATTTTACGTGTACAGTTGAAACGTGTTCTTTTGAAACTGTGGGCTTCAGATGATCCAATCGGTAATCAAAGGCCTCCGTTTCAGGCGAAGATTGCCTGGCCCATGTTTATCGCCTAGTGCTCTTGAAGAGGTATGATCCTCATCATGCACCCTCGCAAAAGTACTGGCAAGCAACATTTTATGAGTCTTCATTGAAGAAATTAGGTCGGATAGTTAAGCTTCATGTGAAAAATGTGGTACTTGTGGGCTCACGGCTGGCGATACATTTGTGTAGGTCAAGGTTGGTGCTTCGGAGGCTGCGCTAATTCGCGCGTGGGATCTTGGGCCAAAGCTTGTGCCTCGCGCCCAGGCCCCTAGCGACAGCGGCAGTGCTGAATTTAGCAGCGTTTGGATGGGCCTGCCGAAGTCGACTGCTCCTCACGGTGGTTGCGCGTTTTTCGATGCGGACGAGCACCGTTGCCGCCTTCGTGCAGGTCCGGCGGATGCTAGGCCGACGCCTTGCCGCACCTTCCCAGTTTGGCCCAGGTAATAGGCGAATAAGGTGCATTTCTTGTCTTTTTTAATTATGCCGATTCAAGGATATATTGAGCCTGTCTACGGATCTGGTGTAAATTTGCATGTAGATGTAATTTCTAGCTTTACGCTTCCGTACCTCATGATGTGTATTACTTCGCTCGCACTTATTTTGTTTTGCTTGTCGTTCGACCTCACCATCTTCGACTCCGTGCTACCAGCTTTGTGGCGACAGACTTCGATTGGTTCGAGCGAGGGCAAGCAGTAGCGCCAGGGGCGTATACACCTCTGCCCTTCAGCTCGACACAAGCTACGGACAGCTCTGATGTAACAGTACCGCCTCCAACTCCTAGTAGTACTGAAGAGGGTGCTGACGATGGCGACGAAGTGTCGTTGTCGTCGTTAGAAGTTGCAAGACTACTCGCTCACCAGAGTGCCTATGACGCGGGCATGCTCGAAGGTTTCAGCGGTGGTTTCGTTGGTACTGCCGCGCTCCTCGCCGAAGCGGTGAGTTTCATCGTAGTTCCAAACGGGGAAAGCTGGGTGTTAACTAGAGGTCAACAAGACTTTTGGACATATCATGGGATCCCTCGCACTGTCTATTTATCTTACACGCGCAAGTGCTGTTGTCGCTAGGTAGAGGATTCGGATGCCTACGCAGTTCGGGACGACGTTTTGCGAGCTCGAAACGTAGTGCACATGAACGATACTCTGGTGGTGCTCGACACCGTATTGGCTGACGAATCCGCGGAGGAGGACAACGGTCCTGACGAAGACGTTGTCGTGCGGTCGCTGCATTTTCGGGCGCGGCCGGCGCTGGTGCAGTCAGCTTCGTTGCGCAGCAGGTTCACAGGACTCCCCCCTCGGGGGAAACCTCCGCACGGCACGCACGTTCAAGGTGTGTGATAATGACTCAAAGCTCTCGATATTGCTGATATTTTGATGCGCTGCACACACGCTACAAGCTCAGTAGCGCGTGCGCGTCCAGGTTGGCCATTCAAGCACGACTGCCTCATTCGAACTTTACTCATCTCATTGAATTCAGGCCTAGCCCTCGGCCTTGCGCTGCTACTAGTAAGTGCGGCCCGTGATTCATCCGATGTCCGCAACTCTAGCAGCCCTACCCTAGGCACCGGCCTCCGCGCTGCGGTGCTTGGCGCCGGTGGTTGCGCGTTGCCGCTGTTTCTGGCGACTTTGCACCATAACAAGGGCATCGGCCACGCACAACAAGTGTTTGCGTCAGTGGTAGCAGTGGAAGCGAGCGAAGCCGTGGTAGACGCGGCTCAAAACTTCTTCCTCGACAGGCTGCAACCGATTAATCACGAAGACAGGAGTAGCAATAGCAGAAGCAGTGACCTCATTGGTGCTACAGAGCACAGTGACACTTCCCTGATTTCCCACGATTACAGAGCTGGCGTGAAGGGAGAATGCGCGCTGTCTTTGGTGCAGGGGCGTGCGGAAACGTGGCTTGCTCCGAAGGACTCGGCCGATTTAGTTGACTTCCTTGTCGTTGACATCGAGGACGGAGCAGTCAGCGATGGTAGCAGCGAGAGCACTGAAAGAGGCGGCTTGGTGGCTCCTCCGTTGTGGTGCTTGTCTCCGGCCTTTCTCAACGCATGCGTGGCTCGATTGTCGCCTCGTGGCGTGTTGGCAATTCACGTGGTTGGGCCGTCGCAGAGCCGCGAGACCGTGGTAGCAGCGCTCCACGCCGCTGGGCTCTCTGTGGTGCACCGGGCTTCTCATGCTGCTCAGAGTGGTAAAGAAGGTTGTCCTTCTGCAGCAGCAATAGGACGTGAGTCGGCTTTCTTCGCTCAGCGAAGTTTCGAAAGCGAGGCCGCTGATGGGCTTTCTTCACAAGAGCCAGGCGGCGATACCAGCTGGCTTAGCCAAAAAATTCAGGCACTGCCGTCACTTGTAGACGACCCTGCGGGTTGGTCGCTTCAAAGACTTTCGTGATAGTGCGCCTTCCTTTTAGGAACTGGGTTTGAAATGTTTGACTTCCTTAGTTCCTTCCTCAAGAGCCCATAGTGCCACGCGAACACGCTATTGCGAACGCGAAATAACCGGAATACGGCACTTGGATCATATGGCATTGTTTTAGCACTGCGCTGTCCATTATTACCGATTTGGGTGAAATCTAAAATCGTAAAATAGTGCAGTCACCCTGTGGGGCCAGCCGCCGCCAGCCCGTTGAAAGATGTTACAGGTAGTTGCGGGCATTAAGAAAGCAGAAAAACGGCCGACCCCCTTGTTTCTTAACAGAATTTTTGTACTACAGTACAAGAAGGATTTCAATTTCTAACTAGTAAATTACCAAATTTTACCCCTCAATTTCTTAATGTGAAGGTTTCTTAATGCGCGCAACTACCTGTATTTGAGATTTGTAAGTATGTACTGTACACTGTACACTGTACAGGTAGACACACTGCTACAGATACGTAATAAGTATCGGCAAGCAAGCAAGCAAACAAGCAAACAAACAAGCAAGCTAAGCTGCTTATTAGCTTATTAAAGTTATTAGATACTCGTCAACTACTAGGCTGGCTACTCTTCTAGTCTAGTCAGTCATCGAGGCACTCTTCTCTTCACACCATACACGCAATCACCCCGGTAGCCCTTTCTTTTTGGGCTCCAGGCGAGGCACTAGCACATCATCATTTCGGCTCAAGTAATTTATTCGTGAGTTGTCAAAGGAGTTCCCTTGTCACTTCTGTCGAATCCCATAGTATTCCATACTCTCTTAGACGCAAAATACTGAAGCTACTATGTCGTGGGGTCGAGGCGTTGCAAACAACACAGCGGGTGCGCTGCGCATGCCATCCGTGGCTCAATTCGCCGAGCAGCGCGAGCAAAAGGCTTCCCAAGCCACGGCTTCATCAGCTGTACTTAAGGTCCGTCTATCAAGCTTCTGCTTGGTGCGCTGATCGAATATTTCGCTCAAGTTCACGTGTAAGACTAGTGAGCTGCACTCAGAACACACTATCACGTGCTTTAACCTACGGCCATTTCTTTCGTGCCTGTTGCGTGCGAATCCTGGTAGGTGGTGTCCCTGTTGACTAGCGACGGGTCTGTGGTTGACGTCGCGTCGCCAGTAGCCTACATCACTTGTGGCGAGAGCAGCAAAGAGGGCAATTCTGGAGGTGACTTGGCTGCATCGCCAATCCTTTCGGCGCTGGCACGCGATGGGCGAGCTTACGTGTAAGATCCTTAATGTTGCTAGACTATCGCCTCACACGTTCAATAAGATCAAGAGCTACCTAGCTTCGTCACGATTTTGAGAACAACTCACTTGTACTTGACTGTGTTGTTCTGTGCAACGGCTACAAGCTATTCGCATGCACGGCATTCACATGCTTATCTCTTGTGTCTAACTTTCGACCAGGTACACGCACGACCACCCGCACTTTTTGCTGCGCGTGCACGCGCGGCCGCAGGATGCACCTGGGAACAACGTGCCCGCGGGGTGCGTGGGCATGAGCGAAATTCAACGGATCGGAAACCACGTGTGCGTGGGGGAACCGTACACCTGGCGCCTCTACAACGAGTGGCGCAGCGTCCCCATCCTGGCTGATTTGACGCTTGAAGTAAGGCACCGGTTTCCGAGCCATTTCGCCTCCACCACGGAATCTCCATCGTCGTCGTCGTCACACGCAGTGAAGTTGAAAGCAAGTGCTCTGGCCGAGGCCTGCGCCAAGTTTCTCTTTGGCTTGATCGTCACGGTGAACGAGACTTTCCTCGTTACTTTCGAAGGGGTTGAACTCGTCTGTCGCGTGGTCGACGTCGCACCTGAGGACGCCCCTGAGGCATGTGGCGGTGACGGCGACGACGACGAGGACGCCTTAACGCTGCCCGACCACTTTCGAGGCATGGTTGAAGCGGGAACTCGCGTCTTTTTGGCGGTGGACCTCAACACCTGCGCGCACTCCTTGGCGCTCGAGGGCAACGTCACCAAAGCCAGCGCGCCGCTGCCCAAAAATATCGTCAAGGTGAATTGGAAAAAAAACAGACTGCGCCCACCTGGGATCCAAGTTATGGGCTAGTATACTGTTTTATGCTCTGCGAATACTTTTTCAAAGGGAGCTAGTACAACTTGATTTCCAGCCATTTTGATTACTTGTTCGTTTGCGATGTTGATGTACGATGCCTCTCTGCGCTACACAGGTGACCACATCTGACGATGAGTTCTTTCCCGTCAAAGCTCGGCTGCTGCGGCCGTGCCTAGCGCTCACGTCGGCTGTGCAGGTATTGTTTCAACGATCCTGTGTCTCTTAGAGTCCATCTCTAATCTTCCATATTATTACGCTTTCATTGGTTGACTCGGCAGATTTCGTGCACCTTATATCAATTGGCTTGCGTATTAATACTGCTAACTGTGTGTGCGCTCGTGTACTGCGTGCGCGCTCATGATGACATTCCAGGCGGGCCGCGGCGTGCATGCGAGCGCTGCCCCGAGCTGCGTGGTCGGCGTCGACTGCTGCACCTTCGACCGCGTGTTGCTCTTTCTGGAAGCGCACGCCATGGGCCGCCCGTTCGACGTCCTGCCAGAGCACTTGGAAGGAATGGCGCAGGTGAATCGCATATGGTTAAGCAGAAGTATTGAGGCGGGATCTCCGCACAGCAGCTACACCTTATACGTTCTGCATGATTATTCGCACAGTTGTCGCTCGTCGCTTGTGCTTTTCTCACGGCTTTGGTCACCTTTCCCCCTTGTGCAGGCAGCGGAGGCTCTCAACTTGGCGCCCTTGCGAGATTTGATTGCCACCAAGCGGGGCGCCTTCGAGTCGCGCGTGCGGCAAGAGCCCATCGCTTTGAGCGAAGTCAAGCGCCGCAACGCCAGCGGCCGGGCCGCGCGGGCCAAGCGCGCAGCTGCACAATTTAGGAACGACGACGACGAAGGTGGTAGTGGCAGTGGCAGTGGCGTAGACGCTCTCGAAGTGAAGGAAGGGGACGAAGAAGACAGCAAGGCAGGAATGTCTGGCAGCGACGAGGGGTCGGAAGAAACCTTGCTGTTGTTGGACGGGATGGTGCTGGACGTGTCGCGGTGGCTGGAAGAGCATCCCGGCGGGTCGAGCATCATTCCCACGCAAGCTCTCGACCGCGACTGCACCGTGTTCTTCGAAATTTACCACGTGAGAAGGAATCCTGAAGTTATAATTCCTAGGCAGAACTTGAGAATAAGGAAGAAAGAATGAAGTATAGTGTTGCCAGCCCGTGCGAGACAAGGGCTTTCAAGCTAACAGCGTGTCATGAACTTCTTCTTTCTTACGAACAGGTGAGCCGACAGTCCTTTTTGTACTTGAAGGAGTTTTACATTGGGGAGCTTCGGGCAGAAGACTTGAGTGCCGCACACAGCGGCGAAGGAGAAACGTGCTCGCCGGGCTTTTTGGAAACTCTGAGAGCGCATACCACCTGGCGGCTGGACCTTCGCAACACAGCACCTCACAAATCTTTTTAAACTTCGGAAGAAAAATGGTTTTTGCACTGCAGCTAGAATACTTGAGACATTCTTGATGACCAAGCTCGATGTGCTTCTTGTTAACTTTTTGATGGTGCATTCGACTTCAATTAAGCCGTTGTGGTGCGCGTTCTTGACTGTAGACTGCAGTAATATTACCGATACCTCGCTTTCTTTGGCCATTGTCTCCGTTTGCCCCTTTCTTTTAATGCCTTGTGCTTTTTGCTTTTTTGTTTTGATGATCCCAAGCCGATTCTTAAATTGAAATATATTCAGATTAAGCTCTTGTTGCATTCCGCCGCCCATTGCTTATGAAGACGTTATTACAGGCCGCTTCTGGGGGCGTGTAGCTAGAGCCCTTGTGCGGCTTCAGTTGTTACTGCTATGTTTTATATCTAATTTCTCATCTGCCTAGTTGCCTAGATCATCTACTATAGATACGCATGTCCAAAAACGCATTCCCCTCGACCCTTATGACTCAAGAACTTCAAGAACTTCGGATAAAAAAAGAAAAGAAGTGTCTCAAAAATACTACTTCTGTCTCTGCGCTTCTATTTGATTTACGGGGAAGTGGAGAGGTGAACGAACATGGCACAACAAAAGAAGGCCATCCCCGAAGTGCTAAATGGAAAGGGTTTTAGAAGTCGCTGCGAACTGTGCGAACTCATGTGAGGGACTCTTCCTCCATACTTAAATCGTAATCGCCGTACCCGCGCCGCGAGCGATCAATAATTTTCGTGAACGCCCAGTAAGTGAGCACAATTCCGCCTACTAACACGGTGAACATCAAGACGTATGCGCCCGTTGCCGTTTTGAACTGTACACAAGAACGCGATAAGTGTTAAAGTTGTGGACCCAAAAATGAACATGACAAATTGCAGGATAGCTGAAGTGCTAGATAGGAAAGAGCCCAACAAGATAAAATATCTTACTCCAATCAACAATTCTATCATTGTGCCTTCTGCATGACTTTACTAGGGCAAGATTGTAATGATAAAATTTACCCCCAGTGTGCTCGACGTAGGCATTGTTGTGGGCATTGACGGTTGCTATAAGCGCAATCACACATGGAAAAAATCGGATCGAATAAGATTAATGAATAAAATCAGAGAGATCAGAAATGAAGCACAGTAGTGTCCCGGCACCCGGGATCGAATGATGAAGAGATCAAGGGGGGGGGGGAGAGAGAAGGAAGTCGAGGCTTACCAATGTGGGGCTGTGCGTGGGGCCTTTCGACGGTGCACGCGTGGGTATATGTGTGGGGTAGTCGGTAGGCGGCACGGTCGGAGGCATCGCAGGATGATCGGTTGGATGAAGAGTAGGGGCTAGCGTCGGTGCGTGCGTGGGGCCGAGGCTAGGCTCTTCTGTTGGTGTTGCCTACCAGATGATGCGCGCGAAAAGGGGGGTACATGGTCATACTATATGATGCATGCTCAACGATTCCATAGCTGCAGCAACTACACAGCTAATACCGGCTTTGTAATATTTATTAATCACTGCAAGCGCACAATCATAGCCACTATCTGAATTCATAGCGAAGATGACTACCTACCGTTGGAGAAATAGTCGGAACTCGTGTTGGATAGTTGGTCGTCGGACCGGGAGTAGTTGTTCCGCGCACAGGAACCAGCAAGCGCAGCGAAGGCAAGCATGCCAAAAGTGCAAAAAACTCCGCGATCCGTGACCACTCCTGCATCGCTATCTAGCCCTTTGTACTATGCTTGTGCGCCTCGTTCGGCTAATGCTGTCCCTCGTCTACGTCTTCAGCCAAGACAAACTAGGATTTTAAGCTCGATGATTGGTCAACAGTTCTTTTGCGCACCACCCAGATAGAAATTTTGAGAGAGCTGAAGATTTTATTTTTTTTCCTCCACCAACCACGTTCCGTTGTTCCGAAAAGGAACACTCCTCATAATTCGTAAACCTACGTCCCAGGTGCCTTCGGTGTAGGAACGCATTTTTCTTGTTTGTTGTCATCTCTTGCACTACATACAACAACTCACTGCTCTCTCTTTTGTAGCTTTGCGCGCTTTAGTGCTCCTGTGCATTGGTTCTATACTTTTGTCATAGCGCAAGGAAACGATAGCTCCTGTGATGTTGTGCTTCCGAAGAATTCCTATTTCCAATCTCTCGACCGCTGTACGTCGACCGAGTGTTGTTCCAAGGTAGGATTGTCGAGTGCCTTGGGATGTATAACCTTCCTTCTCTCATATTATGCTTCTGTGTGCTGGTCATCAGTGGACACAGATTATCGACTGCAGCGGCTGATGCTCCGTCTAGTACTAGCACAGGAACTCGTGTGAGACGACCTCGTCCGGCAGTCATCTCTGTTGTACGTATTCGCTTAAGTTAACATTTTTAGTTATATTAATGAAATACCCATTCTTTATACCAAGTGCTGAATGGGCCCTTTTTGCTTCTTGCGGTTCTGTTCATAGACGGAGCGCGCAGCTGACCGCATCAAAGAAATCTTGGGAAACAAGCCTGACGTGGCCGGTGTACGCCTTGGAGTGAAACGACGCGGCTGCAACGGGTAGGTCTAGCTAGTAACACAGAATAATGTGCGAGTGGGAGAACTCTGACATTGTGTACCCTTGCCCCCCTTACCCTGCCTCTCTCTCTCTTTGAATGGTCATGTTCCTCTACACTGGATATACACTCATGCCTTTCTTTTGGCTACCAGTCAACTTGTGGAATAAGCATACGGCCTTAGGACTACTACGTATACGCCTTCCTGTCTTTTCCTTATAACTCACTTGCACGAACATATGCCATACAGCATGTCCTACACCATGAACTACGCAGAAACCCCACCAGCCGGTGACGAAGAAGTCGCAGCGCATGGCGTGCGCGTCTTTGTGGACCCGAAAGCTGTGTTCAGCGTTGCGGGCACAGTCATGGACTGGGAAGAAACGGAACTGTCCGCAGAATTTACTTTTGTGAACCCCAACGAAAAAGGCCGGTGCGGCTGCGGCGAGTCCTTTAATGTATGAGCGCGTTTGCTCAAGGGATTGCCGAAAAGGAATCCGATGTTTCACGCTTGCTCGAAATTCGTAGAGTTCTTAATCCTTCCATATCCTTGAATATTTAGATGCCCGTAACTCGCAATTGTAAGGGCGCAGGGCGAAAGGCGAATGAAAGGGGCCAGTTGAATTGATTTGAGCAGATTACAGATTAGGATATTCCGTTCAGCCGTGCGGGATCTCCATACAAGGAAACTTTTATTAACTCTCTATTCTTTGACATGTGAGAAGGGAATTCAAAGAAACAAAAGAAAAAGAAGGAACAGGAACAGGGAGCACGTAGACTTATAGTCTAGTCTAGTTAATACTAGCCCCGACGGACCCAAAAATGAAAAATTTCAACGGCCTCTTATGGACGTTTTTATTTTTTCTATGGTTTCTTTGGTGGTTGGAAAGAGGCAAACAAGCGAAGTTTCATTAAAAACGGCACTTATAGGCCCCTTTAAAGCACAATCAAAAATGCTAAAAACGTCTAGCTCTGGTTTAAAAGAAATAGTCCTAATATAATCTTTTTACACTCCAAAAAAAAATATTTGGATGAAAATGAGAGCTCAGGGTCTGGAGCTCCGCAACATATCCTAGATTGCGCCCGGTTCAGCCGCTGCCAAAGTCAATTTATAGCGGCAAATGCATCACTAATAACAAGTTATTCGGGGGAGATGCGCCTTGCTGCCAATAATCCATTAGGTAGTGTGCATTGGTGACCTAAGCCGGCGCCGAAGCTCGTGTGAACGACGTCGCATGAGCAATGTCATCTCCGCAGTAGTCAACGTGAATTCTCACAAACAAGTGCATATTTATAAAGAAAATAATACCAGGAGTAAGCTCGCGTACTTTTTCCTCGCTAGTTTGCGTGCGTAATATCGTCAATGCAAGGTTTGAGAGCATCCAACTGTTGCTGATTTTTGTACTTGACGTGCAGCTGCTATATTGCCATCTAGACATGATGTCCGGAGCTAATGGCAGCTTGGCTTCAACTGAATTTCCTCAAATGCCACATAATGCACTGCTAGCTTCAGTGTGTCCGCTGCTGTTGTGAGTAGGCGCACCGGGCTTCAATGCACTCTGCAGCTTCCAGTGAGCCTACGAGGTGAGTGACGAACAGTGGAGCACTTCGTGTAACGAATATACACTCGCGCTCTCCATCAGGGCCAGCATTCGGCAGCAAACTCAAGAATTAGCCGCGGATGTGGCGTAACGCACTTGGTTTGCGCATGCAGGGCGGCTGTTGCCTGGTGCGGCTCAGTGAGTTACGAGGGACCGCCATGTACACGTGCGCTTCTACCGTGTTTTTGATTGTCCATTCATTGAACACCATAAGAACTGCGTTTGCAAATATCAAACGCATCTTCCCCTGTGATACACCCCCTT
>Ga0307982_1004864_pt1 | contig 10564 bp, 13 predicted proteins | sample OrgLakmetagen989_FD_201847 | JGI IMG/M metagenome (GOLD analysis project Ga0307982, IMG submission 201847) | Saline water microbial communities from Organic Lake, Antarctica - #989 | ecosystem: Environmental > Aquatic > Non-marine Saline and Alkaline > Saline | place: Antarctica: Organic Lake... | reverse complement strand
AATGCCCCTCTCCCTCCTGAATCACTCCGCACTTGCTTTGTTTGCGCAACGCACGCGCATTCCCACTTCTGCCCGCAGCATTGGCTTCTGTGCCATTTGGGTTTGTATTAGTTCGAGTTCGAGTTCTTTGCAATTGGGGAGTATTTTTTAAATTAATAATCTAACAAGGAGGCTTGGGTTATACTATTTATTTCATGAACAGTTTCCACTTTAAAGAGGGGGGGTCCAAACTCCCTCGCCTCTACAGAATTCCTATTTACGATTTTGACTTGCGCGCAACGCACGCGCGTACACTTCTGCCCGCAGCATTGGCTTCTGTGTCATTTGGGTTTGTATTAGTTCGAGGATTATATTATTTCCGCGGGAAGTGGGTTGTATTGTTGATAAGAGAAAGCATAATTCCTCTTTTCAGCCCGGCGAATGTAGAACGCTGAGCTCTACTCGATACTGCACGGCGCTAAGTTATTTAGTCAGAGCTCTGAGCCTGGAGCTTCAGTTTCACGCTTTACCGTTGGCTGTGGTTGGTTTGAACTTTTCCCTCCCTGTATATCTTTGGATCCAAACAAGCCGAACAGGCCAAACACAACTTCTTTCGAAATGGCGTCACCGCCACGTCAACGCATCTTGGCTCTGCTAGTGCTCAGTAGGTTTGCATCTTGCACGAATGCGCTTCAGGTCTGGCCTTCCCTTGAAGCACGCCGAAAGCTGATGCCACGCAAAGATCCTGCCACACCCTTTTGCCGATGCCAACGCTTGCCCACGCCGCCCCGTCATCGGCGAGTAGCTTTTTCGGCGAAATCAGCAACTTCAGGAGGCCTATGGGCGAGTGTTAGTGCCGCATGTTCAATATGGAACTTTCACACCTCGCCATGCTTTGCGTTGGAATTGCCGCCACTAGATTTAGCAGCAGCGTCGGTGGGTAGCAGTAGCAGTGGCGCGCCGTTAGAGAGTAGTCTTTTGTTGGAGCCCTTAGCAATACCAGTTGGGTTGACTTTAGCTCTTGTGCTTACGTTGGGAGCCTTTGTGCAAAGCAATCGGGACAGTAGCCCGTCTCTTAGCAGCAGCAATAAGCGTAGCAGCAGTAGCAGTAGTAGCGGTTCCATAGAAAGCAACGCGAGTGCTTCCTCCTCCTCAAAGGATGAATCGCGTGAGGCGATCACTACTACGGAGTCGGTTGCAACTTACGGAGAAGAAAGTACTGCATCACGCGCTGATGTGTCTCCAAGTGCTGCATTCTCTTCCGCCTCGTCGTCAGGAGCAACCAGCCAGCGCCAGGAACTGCAAGACAAGGCAGACGAAGTGTTAAGGTTGGGGTCGGAAGTGTATCGTTTAGAAGCGCTTCTGGCTCGAGCGCAAGCCGCAAAAGAAGAAGCAGAGGCAGCGCTAGCCGACTACAGGTTAATGCTTCTAAGTCGTAGGGGCAGATAAAAGCATGGGGTTTTTTTGAAGTTGTGAGAAGTAGCTTTCGAATCATGCATCTTTATCCTTTTCCTTGTCTTTTGCGTGTTGCTGCACCCCTTCACTAACCTACCTACTCTCTCTTCTGTATACACTGCTGCTGCTTCCTTTACCCTAACCCATCCACCTGTCAACTTCCCACATCCCATCAAAGGGCGCGCTCTGAGTTACTGCTGAGTGAAGTGTGCGCGGAGCGAGACGAGGCCGAAGCGCAGGCGACCACTGCGCTGGAAGCGACCAAAGACGCTGAAGACGATGCGAAACAGAGCCGGTTAGTGGCGGAAAACGCTCTTCGAAAAGCGGAGGAGGCTGAGGTGATGGATATCACACCACGTTTTTGTTTTGAGAGTTGACAGAAGCGCCTGTACACGTATACATAGTGGATTGGCCCACTTAGGTAAATCATATTACCGGTAGAGTTGTTCTTGCTCGTGCTCTTGTTGTCTATAGTGCGAGCTCACTGGCATTTTCTTGGCTTATTACTTTGTGCTTACTTTGTAATGATACATACGTGCGTGTGTATTGTTGCTGGGCAATGACTTCAGGCACGAGCAGAACAAAAAGCGCAGGAGTCGGAAGCACGCGCCGCGGAAGAAGCAGCCAGGTTAGTTTTAGGTTGTCCTTGTAAAGACATGGAAAGTCCCTCGTGTAGCTTGGGGAGAAGTTTTACTTGTATGAGTGTCTTCGAAAAAGGAGTCATCTCCCCTGAATATCACTTCTTCTTTCATTCTTATTTGACACACAAATTAATAGTTTGTTTTATTTCTCAACATCTCCTGCATCATCATCGCCTTATTATGTTCCTCTTTTTGGTCGTTTCTCCCCATTTCTAGGTGGGTTCGAGCGGCGCGTCGTGACGCCAACAAACGACGATCCACAGAAGGAGGAGGAGACGGAGACGGAAGAAGAGGAGCAATTGTAGCAACAACAACCTTTGGAGAAATCACCGAGAGCGCGTTAGAGGTGAGAAACTGAAGTAGTATGTTAATTAGAGAGGTGCAATTGCTGTTAGAATGCAGAGGAATCTTGATTCGCTGACTTGTTCGCCATGAATTGCATCATTCCTTCATTTCACGTACCGCATTTTCAAGATTTACCATCGATGCCATGCTTATTTGTTCCTTCTTCTCCTTTGTTTGACTTCTTACACTATTGTTGTAAATATTTGTGTCATTTCAACAAAAGGCTGCGGTGGCCTCAGCGCGTGCTGACGCCATCGCCGAGGTCGAAGCGTCGTTTCAGACACGCTTGGACGAAGCGGCGCAAAGAGCCACCGAGAAAGCAATGGCGACGGTGAGATGTTGTGCTTTTGGTTTGATTTGTTTCTTTCATTCATTTGAATGCCTTTGTTTGTGCCTTTGTTTGTTTGTGCCTTTGTTTGCCTGCTTGTATCATGAGCAAATGATGGCGCTGGGTAATAAAGTTGGCTTTGAACTGCGTTTTTGTTCTTCTCTCCATTATTCATTCATAATATTCGTTGTATGATTTGTTCTCTTTGCTGGTGTACATGTGCGCCTATGTTTGTGAAGGTCAACGAACGCGTGGAAGTGGCCACGGCAGCAGCGGTGGCGGAAACCATGCGCAACGCCGGCAGCCCTTCGATCTTTGGACTGGGTAAATGTGCTGCAAAATACTTAGTTTGTGCACTGATCCACGCACATGAGCATATGCATAAATGCGGTATTCGCATTATTTCCCCGCGAAAATTCTTTTTCTTCTCAGGTATTTATTTTTCCTCTGTGCATTTCATTGATTGATTGGTTATTGGTTGTGTTTGTTTGGTTCGAACAAAGCAGCCAATGGAGGCATTTTGTTCAACGGCGAAGAAGACGACGCAGCAGGAGCAGCCAGCGTCATGACGCAGCCGCGGAGTGGAGTGTGGGGAGATGGATCTTTGAGCGCAGCCAACGCGCTAGAACAGAAAGCGTCCTGGGTGGAACCGTTTTTGGAAGAATTGAGCGATCAGGTGTGCGTTACATTGAATAGAATAGAATTGAATATACGCGTTCTCCACTCCTTCCTTCTATTTCCTTCCAGTTATTGTTGCTCTTCTCACTGATCGAGTCGCCAGGTACTTAGTACTTACTACAATAACATAGTACAACACAATTGTTTCGTTTTGAGCTATCGTTGTTGACATTATTGTGGCTGCTGTTGTCATCGTCTCCACATGTATATAATATTAGGACCGCGATTTGCGGCTCGGTGCCAACACGGTGGCCGCCATCGCGACGGATGACGTCACAGCCACCGAAGAAGTTGCCACGGCTGACGTCATTATTACTCCTGCTCCGTCTTCTTCCACGTCTGCTCAAGCCACGAAAACAGCATCACTTCAAGAAATAGGAGCGGTATCGAGCACCTCATTTGTATACGTTGATTTTGACCCCGCCCCTTACAAAAAAGGCCAAAAAAAGCCTCTTGTTTGCGTCATTCCTTGCCACCTTCCTGCTTTTCACATTTTTTTCCTTCTTGCTTGTTCTTCCCTGTATATTTGAATTACTACGTGCGCCCCCGTGTTACAATCAACCAACCAACCAATTTAACTTTCAATCAGTTGATTCAGTAATCAATCAACTAATCAAGCACTCACTCGAATCAGCTGATCAACCTTCACCTTAACCCAACTACATGTAGGCGCAAAGGTTGGCGGACGAAGACGAAGCCTTGCGCTTAGGAGGCCGCGCGGGGGTGAAAGCCATGAAAGTTGCGTCGTTGAGGAGGTGAATTTGTGTAGTAGAGTATGGGTAATGTAGAACTGTAATGTTAGCGAGCGCAGGCAAGCAAATGCGCTTCATGTAAAGAATAGATTCAGAAGATATCTGCATATACCCCACTCTCTTATGCTGCTATTATTGTTGTTGTTGTGCTCTGATGAGGAACTCAATGGAAGGAGTTCGCAAAATACCTTTTGTCATCTCACTTTTTGTCCAATCGATATTTTTGCCCAGCTATTTGACCGCACGTGGATTGCCAATTGAAGATGCCGATGACGAGAACGAAAGCGGGAGCTCAGGAAAGAGCCGCCGCCGCTATCAGAAGCGCGAACTCGCTGAGATTGTCGTTGACTTTCTGGGGCTCTAGAATATAGTAGTGGCCTGATGATCGCTTTGTGTCCCATTCTTGTGCAGAGGGACAACCCGAGCGGAAATTGCTGAATAGATCAAAAAGATTTTTAATGTTTCGAATTTTATCGCCACATCTAGAACGAATGGCATATTTTCCTTTGAGCACTGAGCATCTCCAACATTATCCTTATCACGGCTGCCTTATGGGGCTGGGGTTCGATTTGTTCAGTAATTAGTTCACACAAGCACCACCAATCAAATTTAAGAGCAAAGAAGAGGTCACCAAAAGAGAAAATAGCAGCATCTTGAAGAAGGGGTAACGAGATTAAGAAGCCCCTTGAAAAGCGATTTGCTTTGCCACCAATTACCGATACTCAGTGTCAAGGCTCAACTGTAGCGGCGCAAACCACGTCACTGTTGACCTCCTCCTTGCCATAGGCTTACTGGAGGAGCTCAACCACTGCAGTGCGGCCATTCTTAAGAGCACCATTGAGCGCGGTGGAGCCGTACTAATGTGGTGTCAGAAAAATTGGCAAGAATGGCGTTGTAGAAGAAGAAAAAGAAGATTGAAAAAACATAAGAAAAGCAAGTATAGAGCGTGCAATTCATTTTGAGAACTTCAACCTTATGGCTTGTCATATTCGGCAACCAAAAATGCAGATGCAATAATCAGTGATACAAATGTAAGCAATACAAAGCCCAACGATTACTACGTGAGTAGTATGTCGAAGTGCCTTCATGAGAAATCTGAAAACTCACGCAATCTGCAGCGTCTTTGTCAGCGCCTGCTTCCAGCAAAAGCTTCACGACAGTAGTGTGGCCTTTGCACGAGGCCTTCATGAGTGCTGTAGAGCCATACTATAGCATTGGAAGAAACAAAAAGTAGGCAGAAAGCGGTGAGAGAGAAAGAGAGACAGGGATCGGAGGGAAGAAATTGAATCGAATGGGCATTTGAGCAAGAAAAGATGCCAAGATGTAACTCCTACGGTAGTTTAAAAGCGCCAGCTTTTTAAAAAAGGTTTCTATTTTCTACATCATGGTATTTCATGCTACGAGTATGCAATTATTTCCGTAACGTACAGTGCTCTTGATCTCTTTGTCCGCGCCTGTTTCTAGGAGGAGCTTTACAGTAGCAGCGTGGTCGTTGTTCGACGCCCAAATAAGTGCTGTGAGGTTGCCCTAAGGATCAACAAGGCATAGATCGAGAAAAGTCACGAGGCGAGCATTGGGAATGAATTAGAATCTCAAAGACAGGAAAACGGTGAATGTAGCAGAGGTGTTTGTAGAAGTAAGCATTGCCTTCAAGGTCAAGGGATGGAGCGGTATCAAACATGAGAAACAAACAAACAAACAAACAAATGTTGTTCGTGCGAGAGCAGGCCTTGGCGTGCATAGAAAAGCATGAAGAAGTGTTCTATGAGAGCAGATGTAAGTAAATATCCAAGTGCCAAAATGGGCGAGAAGTGTCGTACTGCAGCAGATTTGAAAACGAACGAGATTGTCATATTCTAGTAGACTACATGGGCTTTTATGAAGAGGCATATTTTAGGTGTGGAGCGAGAGAGGTGGCGCCACTGCACCGCTAAGATAATTTCGTGGGGCGCTTACCGGACACGTGGCGTCAATGTCCGCGCCCGCTTTCAGGAGAAGGTCCACAGCGGCTGCTTGGCCTTTTGCGGAGGCTTTGATGAGCGCAGTCGTGTTGTTCTTCGCAGCCAAGCAGCGAAGCAGCGAAGGCCAGACATGGGAGAAATGAGAGAGAAAGAGATTAAGGGGCCGGTGAATAAAAGTGGAAAAGAGGGAAGAGCATAAAGAGGGACGAAAGAATAAGATAAGAGAGGTAAGGTGTTTTTTAATTCACATGATAAGCACGAGTACAGAAAACATTGTCTGAAATAACACGAGGCAGATCTGAGGATATTCATTTTTTTAAAACAGAAAATACACGCTTTCAACCATCCTAAGATGAGCCACACACCAGAAGCCTCGCGTTTACGTTAGCCCCTTTCTCCAGGCACTCATGCACCACTGCCAAGTTGCCTAATTTCGCTGCCAACCACAGCGTACCAGTGGCTTTCGCCTTTATTGCATTCGGCGATTCAGCGATTCGGCGATGCCAAAAAATAGCCGTCATTTCACCACCATCAGCCCAACGCCCACATATTACAGAAGTACATGCAGTAGCAAAGGATCAGTGTGCTGAAGGCGTGTGAGGGTCAATCATTGCTGCGATACATGTTCCTTACGGGTATGAATCACGGTTGATATCTGTAGTAAGCAGAACAGTGCAAATGTGTGTGTATAATTACCGCCGTTGCTTCAGCGACAACTGAGCGCACCCAAGTGTATGCTTCTGGCGAAGAGCAATGCGATGCGATGTGCAGTGCCTCAGCGCGCGTCATTGCTGTCTCCAGGTACTCCAATATGTCGCCGGCACAATCGTCGGATACATCTCCAAACGGCGGCGTATCACATGCCAGCTGCACTGCAAAAACGCCTCTTGCCCAGGCAAAGGCTACATCGCGAGCTGCGCGTGGAGCCCATAGGAAAGAATGGTCCAGTTGGTAGTCTTACCTGAGGGGCAGCACTTCCGCTGGTGCTGCTGCTGGTGCTGCTGCTAGTAGTGCTACTACTGCTCGTGCTACAGCTGGTGCTACTAATGATGACTTATCATCATTGGGCTCCATAGCAAGCGCAGTAGACCAGTGTGCAACAAGAGCAGGAACGAGTCGACTGGAGTCCTCTCGGAGAGTGGCTAGGATTGAAGTGTGGTGCTCGAGCAGAGAGCGGCAAGTGTCATCAGCAGCCAAGTCGAGTGGTGAGGCACCGTTCTAGTGGCATTTGTATGCGCATTCAAGAACCGCAGGGGGGGGGTGAAATGAATAGCATCATGCGGTATAATCGAGCTGCGACAGTGCAAACATTCTGACGTTTATGAAGCAGTTTACTTTAAGGTGTTCTCAGCTTGCCACACATACCGCATCTTTGGCCTGCGTGTCTGCTCCAGCTGCGATCAACGTTTCAGCCGTTGCTGCGTCTCCGTGCCGCACAGATTCATGGAGTGGGCTGCGGCCATCCTAAAAGCAGCAAAAATATATAAAGCACGCCTATGAGCGGAATGGATCGAAAGGGGTCTAGTCAGGTGGAATTAGATGCAAGATGGCTGCACGAGCGTGCCCGTGCCAGTGGTTGAAGGGGGCATGGCAGAGGAGTGGCGTTGATTTAGTGAAAAGAAGCAGAGCAGCAGCAGACGGCGGAGTTGACAGTCACAATAACCTCTAAATCGTAGGATCCGACAATTTCGAGGGTTCGATAGACGGCCGAGTCAATCGATCCTCGGTACTTCGTGAGAGCGACGCGGGTCGCAGCTGGTCCGTCGAGTAATGCATTACGGCAAGCTGCTAACGCTGCTAACGCAGCAGCTGGAGCAGCTGCTGACACTGCTATCGTTGCTGCTACTGCTTCTGCTGCGCTCATCTTTTCGGCCGGATCAGTTTCCTTTTCGCTTGCCACCGGAGACTAAGAAAAAGCAGAACTAAAGCTAAGTACAAATACCAGTACTACTGCGAGGATCGTACTCTCGAGGAAGCAAGCAGCCACTGCTAACTTCTGCTGTTACAGCAAGAATGACGAAAGCATGCGACGAGGATATCTAGCGCAATACAAAGGGAAGTATACATGCATTTAAAACCGAATGGTTAGTGCTCTTGTGGGTGAATTTCGATTATCAAATATCCATCGTACGAGGTGAACGGAAAATCGAGAAATTTCCTCGCGATGCTATGAGCCCTTCTTTGCGGTGCTCATATTGGCGAACGATCCTGGAATGCACGCCGTGCATTGAGAAGTATACCCCACTGCGGATTTACACGTATACAACATCCACTAGTAAATGCCACGTTGTGATTTAATTACAGATGTTGGTGTAGTCCCGACCCACCTCATGAGCTTTTTCCTCCACCGTTGTCTTCCCGCTGTGGTCCGATTTCGATGGGACATTTGCATCAGTTTCGTTGCCTCCTAAAGCAACTCGCAATCATACTCGATAGACTCCTTCTTGACGGGCGTTTACAGCATGTCCCATAACGACTTTCCCTCGATGCGATGTGTGAGGAAGAGCGTGAACGAACGAGAAACGAAGAACAAATCCTTGTCATCGACTACGTAACAGGTTCCTTGACTTCATATATCTAAAAAATGCGTACTTAATACGATGGCTTGTCAATTTTTTGGTTTAGTGATTGTTCTCTCACGCAGCAGACCCAAGTTCGAGTCGTCAACGAGTCCATGTTTTTGTTCTACCTTTTTTTCCTCTCAAGGGTGCGTTGGACTATACTTAGTAACTGGCAAAGCAGAGCGCCACCGAGTTAACCTCGGCCGCAACTTTCTTGAGCTTGTGCATATTTATTACCTGAGCCGATCCCGGGGAGGGACTGGATTCGGTAATTAACAGAGCGCCATCTAGCTGGTGTCCACAGGGTCCCTTGGGCGCTTAGGCGGGCCGGACTGAAAGCTTGGCTTGGATTCATGTACCTATTACATGCGTTCTCTTCTTTATAATCGAGCTTGGGATTTTGAGGGTGGTCGCTGGGTGTGTCAGGGCCACTAGCACGAACCATGTCTACCCACGACGGGCGGTGAGTCCCTGTGCACGAAGGAGAACCCGGCGGTAACAGGCCTTGGCTATCCTCAAGCCCTGTCACCGAAGTGGGAGATGTTCTCAGCTGTCAAATCCTCGCGATTCCATTGGCAAGAAGATCGACGTGCTTCGACATCACCCCGAATGCGCCTACCATCGGTGCTTTAGTTCCCCACCGACGCTGTCTTCTTGGTTCCCTCCGAGACGGTTGTCGAGGTCCTTGAGTTTGTTTTGGTTTTCCGCGCAATTTGGAGGTGTTGACGGCCGCATTGGATTTTCAAATGCGGTTGTCGGCGTAGGTGCTTCCTGGGGAGAGGGTCTTGACGCCAATGAGGATTCCTTTGAAGCAGTGAGGGGCCTCATTTTCGTGACTTCGATGTCGATGTCATTGGCGACATTGTCGGAGATGTTGAGTTGGAGCACCTTGAGTCTCCTTTCGAGATCCGGGCTACCTTCAGTAGGGAGATGTGGTAGTATACCCGGGAGAAAAGCTCCTCGCCGCCCAAAGGGGAGTTTCCAGCTCGAGCTAGCTTTAATGTCAGAGTGTTGAAGGCTAAGTCGCGAAGATATTACGTGCCGTCATTCGTAACCCCTTGTTCTTTTTCTGATCCCCCCCGAAGGAGCACTGGATTAAGTAACGAACAGAGCAGGGTCCCATCTAGTTGACGTCAACAGGGCCTCCGGCCAGAAGTGGAAGCCTGGCTTGGGGTTATTTGTAGGTATCGCAATCGGTCTCTGCATTAGTTTTTAAGTTTGTAGCCACTTGCGTCCACCGGGTCTTCACCGTGAAGTAAGCCTGTACTGTTAAGGCAATCAGGTTGCCGATGAGGCATTTGGGGGCAGACTGATGTGCGTGTGCTTCGTTTTCTAAGGCCGAATGGAATTTGGGGATGCTGCAGGACGCGGGGAGATCTCGCGTGGTGGAGGTGAGAGTGTTTTTGAACTTACAATCGCGGCTCTGAAGGGGAGCGATTCCGCTACACTGTTGTTTTATTGGAGTTGTGATCCCTGTACGTGCAGTGCCTCGGCGTTGTGGGAGTAGATGCCTTTGATTTCTTTTTGGAGAAGGGTGATACATAAGGCCCAAAGTAAGCACCGACAGCTAGGGGCCAAGCGGGTAAGTGGAACTGCTGCTATACGTACTCGCACAGGCCTACTAAGTTCTAACCCTCCACGGAAGTCTAATCTGTTTTGATTGGTGTTACTTTATCACCTCGATCTACCAAGTTAAGTCCCTGTGTTAAACAAATCTACTCCGCTTTGTTATCTCCGTTGCAAAGAAAGACGACAGCAGAACGATTATAATGTGCTGACGCCAATTCGATGACATCCTTCTCTGTTATTTACTGAAAATTATTGTCTTCCGCGGGGGGGGGGGGGGGGGAATGAAAAAAAAAGG
>Ga0307982_1004860_pt1 | contig 10568 bp, 8 predicted proteins | sample OrgLakmetagen989_FD_201847 | JGI IMG/M metagenome (GOLD analysis project Ga0307982, IMG submission 201847) | Saline water microbial communities from Organic Lake, Antarctica - #989 | ecosystem: Environmental > Aquatic > Non-marine Saline and Alkaline > Saline | place: Antarctica: Organic Lake... | reverse complement strand
TAGTCGTGGTCGTCCTCCAGCGTTTTTCGAAACCCTCGCAAGGCCCTCCACCTTGAGAGCAAGTCGACTGCGTATACCCCGAAGAGTGCAGGTTCCGCGCTAGTGATCGGCAAGATCGTGCTGACATGGTACGCTCTTCGAGGTGATTTATATTTGCACATGCATGTACGTGTAGCATGTATCTGCGCGTTCCAGAAGGCAAAATAAAGAAAAAGGAAAAAGGTGGCTCGGGTTTCAAAATTCAAATGGAATAAATGAATGAAGGAGCGTGCCACTTTGGACCGCTACCATCACTTCCATGGCCACTCGGGCATGTGCGCCTGATTAGCTTTTAAGGTCTAGTTTGCGCTGCTTTGCTTTTCTTCTCTACCTCTTAGTCTTCTAATTCCGGCCCTTCGGGGCCTGTCTCGAATAAATGAAATGGGATGTACCTCGGTTTTAAATACATCGGACTGGTTCCTTTGTTTTTCATCTTTAGACATTCGCAAGCATCCCACTGCCACTTGCCTTGCGTCTTCTTATCTCTTCAAGTTTCCACTTTCCTTTGTGCTTTGTTTTGTCCTCGTCCTCGTCCTTCAGCCGGAACTACTGGAACTTTGTCCTATTCCCATGCCGAAATGCACCAAGGCCAGAACGACTAAAGCCCATAGTCCTTCTCACTTTGCCGCTTTCGGAGCACGGCCCTTCGTATATATCTTTTTTTTTTTTTTCGCAAATGGCATGTGGAAGCTCTAGGCTAGGTAGCTCTGTTGCTGCTTGCTGGCTGCTGGTTGCTCGTTTCGATTCGCACTGACATGGGCCTGCAGATCTAATCCCTCCATGTATTTCGAAAACAGAAAGAAGAAAGTGGAAGCTGGACAAGAAGGAAGAAGAGCGAGAACGTGAAGACGTTTACTTTCGCAGTTGAGTGAAGCATAGCACGATGCCTCGACGCCGCAGCTGCTTGAAACCACCTGCCAAACAAGCACCTTTAAGCAACATTTCTGCAAAAGACGCTCCATTGCCGAGCCGACGATCTCGCCGTGCTGTGCCTAGCTCCCATGACATCGATGTCGTTGTTGCAACGGCGTCCTCAATCAAAGCAGAACAAGCAGCAGGAAAGCGGCGGAAACTCTTAAACAGCCCGGCCTTGACGTGTGAATCTCAAGAAAATTGCTCCCCTAATGACCTGACCCCCTTTCAGCAAAGCTCGGGCTTCTTTTCGTTCCCTGGCGATGAGTCCTCTGACGGAGGCACCCTCGCACTGAGGCAACGGTGGAACGTGGAGAGGCGATACACGCGCGGCGACTCCTGGGACTCGTTGGTGGCAGCAATGGCGGCGGCCAAAGTGCCGTTACACGACGAAGACGTGCCTCACACCGGTTGCTGCAAGGCTTATGCCCTTGTCCTTTTGCTCCAGCCAGAATATGCACATTTGGGCGCTCAACTCACCGCGAGAGCGACTGAGATGGCAACAAAAGCTGCAAATTCAAATGACACGAATGACGTGGCACCAGTCGTGATGCCAAAGAAGCCCAAGATTTACAAACACGTAAAGGCTCTGCGCGCTCAGCTCCCTGCAGCAATCGACGAAGAAGAGTTGAAGATCTTGCGCTCCTCAGCGAATGCTAACCGTTCGGGCTACATTGCCGCCACTAGTGTAGAGGACGCAAAGCTTCGAGTGGCGGTGCCCTTTGACAAAGGTCGCGCGCTCGGCTACTCTATGTCGCCCGTGTGGCTCGAGGAGTTTGAAACCAGTGTGGCGTGCGCCAAGGCTGGAGTGGCATGCCTCGAGTTTCACAGCGCTTGCGCGAGCAACGGGTGGCGCTCCCACATGCAAGTGGTATTGCCCTCAGGACCACCTCCTGAACCCGGCCAGCCGCTCAAGCTCAGCGAAGACACGGAAATGGTGGTCTTGCGCCGGATTGGGTGCCACTACCACGCCGTGTGGATCAACAATCGAGCCCGCACGCCTGTCCGCGATCTCCCAAGTGCTGTCCGATCGTTTCTCGGCATTTGAAATTATTCTCATCTCGCTCCCCCTATTTGTTAATTTCAAGTGCTGCTCGCCCCTTCATTCACGCCTTCTTTGTTTTTCAATGACTGCCATTTATTGAGGAATCTTGGTAATGTGCGATGTAAAATGCGCCGTCGACCATCGCCATTTTTTTAACTCGCAGCTTCATAGTTCGGAGTTGCGGTCGTTCTGCGAGTTGGATCTCCAATTCCAACTCCAATTCCCAATTGGTTTACAACCGCTTTCCAATTAATTCTCGCAGCTGAACCCTTTATTCGTTGTTATCTGTTATCTGTACACCTCGATATTCGATATGAAGTATATCTAAACATAAACATGCGATATTGTATTATTTATTTCTCGTCGTCGTTATTCGTTAGCATTTTAGGTACTAGGTACACGAAATAATGGCCAGATGCTGGATGTCAAATGCCATTTTCCTGGCACCCGGCAAATCCACACATAACGGCAACACAATTACAACGCACGCAACACGACAGACATAGCTGCGACATAGGGACGACCAACAAGGACAACATGGACTACCTTTCTTTCTTTCTTAAATGACGAAAATCATCCTACTCTCCGGGGATTCACTAAACATCACGATATTCTCAACGTCAAGCGCCCTCAGAATTGTGCACATTTCGTCTTCACTCGGCAGCGCCGGAAGCACTTTGACCAATTCTGCCATCAGAACCTGAGTAGACAGTAATCAGGGCACAAGAAATTCGTGAGATCATGGAAAAAAGGCGAACTCCATGCAAAGAGCTCCATGGCTGCCATATAAACTCATACCTCGAAATCAAAATCCATTCCCTCGGTCTCCTGAAGTCGGAATATCGCCTCTGTAACTGCCTGCTCGACGTTGATGGTATTCGCAGCCGGAGCAATATTGACAACTGGAGGAGGAGGACTCGGAGGTGGATTAGTAGGAGCAGCGACCTCAGGCTCTGGATAAGGAGCAAGGCAAACGGTAGGAGGCGCGCTGTCCTCGGTAGCACTAGGTGCACCGCTAGGAGCATCATCGTCGTTGGTCGATGGAGTCAAATAACCAGATTCTTGTTCGGGCAATGAGGCACCAGCAGCAAGATCCACCGCTGCTGAAGACGTTGGGCTCGCCATACTGGAGGCCTTTCGAGCAGCAACCGTGGGCGGGGGTGGAGCACTGTCGGAGTTGGTGGTAGTACTAGCAGTACAAGCAGGTGTTTTGCTCAAGCCCACGTTGTAGGAAGAAGAAGCAGCAGTGCCCGCGACCGCAGAAGCAGCCTTCCACGCAGCCAGGTCGGGAGTGGCGGCGTCCTCGACATCAGCAGCACGCGCTTTCTTTTTATGTTTCTTTTTCTTCTTGGCGGCACTTTTCACTGCCGGAGAGGTGAGGTCAACCACGGTAAACGTCGTATTCGTACTTTCTTGAGCATTCGTGCTGTCCGTTGAAGCGGCCACTTCGCGCTGGTAGCGCTCTTCATCGGCTTGGGCGAGGGCGTCAAATTTGGCGCGCTCTGGGGCCGAAGCCGACTCCCACATGCGGTCCAACTCCGTCTTGTAGTCCATTTTGCTCACGCTAGAGCCCAGCGCCTGCTTGACCCCCGGCAAGTGGTGCTTTCGAAACAGCGCTTTGGCCGAATAAGCTGGGCGAGGCTTCTCACCTGCGAGCGCTGCTGCCGCTGTGCTTGAAGAAGAAGAAGAGGCATCCGCTGAAGGCTCCGCTTGCGATCCAGTATTCTGAGCATTCGGCGAAGTAGCCTCTGTCGATTCGGTGGTAAAATCAGTTTGGCAAGCCATGTCAGAGACTGCGCGTACTTCTGAAGAAGCTGCGAAAGAAGTTTGCGTGGCAGCGTCAGAGGAGGCGGCGGGTTCTTCCATCATTGGCCCCACGTCGATTGAGGTCCTAGGGTTCCGGCCGCTATCAGTGGATTGCAAAGAAGGGCGCCCAGCTGCGCTTTCTGCCAACGCATGCAATGCACTCATAGGCTCTGCCACTCCTGAGGGCCCAGCGGCTGCTGTTGCTGCTACTGTTGCCTTGGTGTAGCATGCTTGGCACAAATCAAAGTTGCAGGCGCGGCAACCGTGGAAAGAACTGCCCTTAGCATAGCGCCCGCCGCAACCGTCGCAGTCGGCAGAGATAAAAGTCACCTCAAAAGCTCCAAGGTTGTGGTAATTCGTGAGGCTACACGCCACATTGCAGGGTTTCTTAGCCCTTTTGGCAGCCTCGTCTTTCGCTGCCTTTTCAGCGGCCTCCTTTGCAGCTTTTCGTTGAGCAGCCATTGCCTAAGGAAATCGCGCAAAGGAAGGAAGTAAGACAGTCACTTCCTGCGCAAAGTATACCATGAAGGAGAAAAATCTTTTCATAATTCAATTTTTAAAGTATCAAAAGTTCACCTCGGCTGGGTAAATGAAGGTCGAATCAGGTTCGGTTCGCTGTGAATTTGAGGTCGATGACGCCGCCTTGAGAGCGCGCCGTTTCGCAACTGCTTCGAGATCACGCACACGCTGCACGGCACGAGCGGCAGCTCGCTCGTTCTCGTAGTCGCCAGGCTGCAAGAATTCGCGTTCCGCGACCTCACGCTTGGCGAGGTCGATTGGCCTGGACATGTGTTGCGGCAGCACTCCTTTCTCGGAGCCGTTGATGAAATATTTCACGTTGTAGGTCACGCTGCCAATTTCATCTTGAACGACTTTGACCACCTTACCAGCTCCACCGTTACCTGGCATCGCCTTCTTGAACCATTTGCGTTCACGCCTCTCAACCTCGACGACTGTGCCCACTTCAAACACGTCTGATTTCCGCTTGTTGATCTCCATTTTTATCCGGACTGTTTTTGAAATCTGTGAGGAGTGATTGTATACAGAAGTAACGTACGTACAGAAGAAACAAGTTCAGGTGCCCGCGCGATGCACGGTTTCGGATTAGTGTGTTTGCTGCGGAGCAGTAAGTAGGTGCGTGTTCTTAGCATCTCAGTGCGTGGCCTTGAGATGCCCGTGGATGAATGCACTTTATGGCCCGTGGTGCGTGCCGTGTGTGCCGCCTTGTGTTTTCTGTTTACTGCACATCTGCACATGTACAATAGATCTGTACTACAGTACTGTAAGTAGGTACAAAAAAGGGCGGACACCAACGAACGAACGAACCACGAACGAAATTCCATTTGATACAAAGGATGTGCGCTTCTTGCACAACCTTCACAACCGTCAGTATTTCTATTCCCCTGTAGAAAAGTGCATAAGAATTACGTAGAAAAGACGGCAGGCGACAGGCGACAGGCGACAGGCGACAGGCGACGGCGGACATGGCAGTGGCAAAAGATGACGGAAGACAGCAGGAGGCCTGTTTCTGTCTCGCCGCAATTATCCATCAATTCGCATCTGAAGATAACTGGTTTCTTGAGCTGAGATGGCGGCAGTGCGGCAGTCTAGTCTAGTCTAGTCTGGTCTACTTAATACTCTCCCAATAACAAAGAAAAACAAGTACACTGTAGTCACAGAGCCTCTAAATGTACTTGAGCTGCTTATGCGCTAGCAGTGGAATTATGGCCTAATACACATAATCCCTGAGCCCTGAGTGAAAAAAGAAATATAAAGGATAAAGGAAAGACCAAAAAATATATACGCAGACCCGTCAGCGCTGCATGAAGCACGGGTACTTTGAATGGAACTTGCAAACGACAGAGAAATTCGTCGATGTCAGAAGTAGAACTGCCTGCTTGCGCGAATGGGCATTGTTGGGACTCCAGCAATTGCGATCCGAAAACACGGACGCAGTCTACAGCATGACCCGTCCCGAACTCGAACCCGAATTTGAACTCATAACGGAACTCAGCTCTTCCGATTAGTACTTCGTAACGCCCCGTTGAAATTTAGACTTGCGCTCGGCGATCCGCGGTCCGTAAGTCGCACTCACTGGTACATCGGCCTGGTAAACATATTCCAGAATAAATTCCATATCGGCACTTCTCTTTTGAAGAAATTGCTGCTGCTGTGCATTATTGACCTCTACTGTGTACTGCTGTTATAGTTTTTGCTATTTACGGCGCATGTCACACTTCCCTCACGGTGAGCGGTGGTCTTTAAACATAACAACAGGGCCTTATAAGCAGTAAGCTATAAGCCAAGAGCCTTGGTCATATTAAATAGGTACTTCGTATTTGGGCTTCTCTCCAAGGCCTTAGCTTACACTCAGGGACACAAGAAGCCAAACCAAGAGGCGGGGGACGGCCAAACCTCAGCCCGAATCTCGAAACTCCAAAGCAAAGAAAAAGAGCGAAGAGTGAATAACGCAGTGCTTGGTTCTCTCCGGTGCCTTTGGGCTCTAAGCGAAAGTGGCACCGTTAAAAAGTGGGGGCAGCGGCAATGTGCGATGGCTCTAGGACAGATAGAATTGCAGCAAATCTGCACCAGTAGTGTGCAATCTCACACGAGGCGCTCGTCATTGCAGGCCCTGAACAAAGTAAAATTAGGACATCGTTTCAAGATGGCTTAAAGCAACTCTACAAATTGCCCTTTGATGTCTTGCGCATGGGCTAATACATCGGCGAGAAAGTTGAAGTTGAACTGCCATCATCGTCACAGGTTTCGGTTACCACAACTGCTTCCACAACGAGGTCTTCGTGAGTAGTTGGCACCTGTATTGACAAAGACGTCAAATGAAAATCGAGGGAAGCAGTGAGGTTACAAGAGAGCGGAAGAGAAGGGCACACCAAAAGCAAGCGTATAAATGCGTGAATCGCCGACAAGTTGAGACCCACAAGAGAGCAAGGCTCAACTATCGAGAGTGTTTGCCCAACATTGAAGCAAATAACGGCAAAGTAGAGTGAAGTAGATCACAAGCATGCAGCATGAAGTGCCTTTGAAAGCAAACTCCTGAAATTAGTATCACATGCAGTTCCTAAAGCAAACACTCTGCTATCTCAATCATCGTATTACCACATACGCTGACGTCCCATAAGCTGCAATTTCTTCAGAATCCACTGCATTAGTTCGAAGTTCAGGAGTTCGGCTGATGGAGAAATTTACATGGTTGCTTCCTCTTGTCGCCGTATTGTGCTAGAGTAAGTAGACAGCAAACAAATAGGTAAAAGCAAGTGAGTGTGGTGAAGTAAAAAGACGGAAGCAACATGTGCTCGTATGCACGAAGAAGAGAAATACCGATGACCTAACCTTCTACAACTAGGTACAATATAGGCAACATGTAGAAGTATGTTGGACTCAAATCTTTCGCAAGGCAAATAGCAATGAGGAAAATAACACTTTAAAAAGAAGACTTCTAGCTTATCCAAATTGAATATATGGATAGAATGTTGTCTCGCCTTCAAAATGCAATATATATATTGCATTAGGCACATGTACCTGCCCGCCATTCAAAGGATTGTTGCGTTGAAAAGACGAAGAAAACGACGAAAGCTCCACCCCTCCAGATACATTGATAGAAAACAATACCTGAGAGGGCGCGCAAAACACACACACGTGTTTGTTACTTCGGTGCGTTGATATTGAAGCACACCTTTTGATAATTGAAAACTTTAACAACAAGAAGAGTTTGCCACGTTCATAACACACTAGTATTCAGTGGCAGTCAATAGAAACAGGCCACTTTGTAATGTGTCCTTTTTATAAAAACTCAATGCATCGTCATTTGGAAAAAAAAAAACAGCATTCCAATGAGGAATCGTAAAAGTCACCACTAGAGAACGAGAGATTCTTGTTCTTGTATAACCCATGTGGTTGTGCATTTTTTCTTTTTTTAAAGACACTAAAAGACATAATCTGACAGCGGCTCTTCCTTACCTGCTGATGTTGTTGGCTTATGTTCGAAGCATACGCGGAAGGCGCCTCCTGAGAATCCTGGAAATACGCATGTGCACTGTCAGCTTTCCTTGATTTCTTCATGAAAGTTTCACGAGAAAGGGGAATCATTCAGTATGCAAGAAAACAATGGATTGCACACGGGTGTGAATGCACGACAGCAGAGGCCACAAAGGGAGGTTAAATGAGACAACTCGATGCAGAAATGTCTGTAGAGAGGGAAGGCACACGACGCACCCGAGGTTTAGAGCAACACCATATTAACACCGGCGTGCCTAAGCTGACGCTCAAGACATGAACGTTGAACAACGAAAAGACGCGTGTGCGCGCGCGAGTGAGAAATAGAAGCGAAGTTGAAGCAAGCACATGTGCATGTACACACGCGTTGCTCGTTTGAACATCATGGCAACAATCAGAGAGAAAGGGAGAGATAAAATGAACACATTAACGCACGCGTATGCGAATGCATAAACTGGCGAGAACCACAAAGTACAATGAAGGCTTCACGCCAAATAGCAAACAAAGAAAACTACCAAAAATGTGTGCGAAAGAACTTTACCACAAGTAAGAAGGTTGCTGTGTAGTCCCAACTCATGCCGGAGTCGTAGTCGTAGCCGTTGTCGTCATCCTGAGAGCAACAGGCCAGACGAAGAGGAAAAAATAATTTCATTCTTTGGCATTTGAACCGTATGCAAATGCAGGGTACCAAGAGTGGAATGAAAAGGGCCGCCAAGACAGTACCAAAGCCATCACACTGACATGGTAGCATAAACATGAGTGAAAAAACGTCTTGTGGGGTAAAAGCAGGTTGCGAGGACTCACGCTGTCGAGAAAGTGCCAAGGGTTCAAAGTGTAATCGCACAATCCAGGGAGCTCATCTACAGAAGCTGCAAGAGATGACTGTGTCACGAGGGTAGATCCATTTCCAACACGACCGCGACAATTGCACTCAGTCTAATAAATGTTCACAATTATTTTTTAAAAAAAGTTTCGGAGATCACTACTAGGACTCAAGTGATATACGTGAGAAAAAAAAGAAGGGAAATTCGTGCATGTTCGAAGTATGAAGACTGAAAAAAAAACTTTCAAACACTCGACCGAGAAATCCCTTACAGAGCAAAAACATGCGCCATCTTCTTCTCTCCAATTTGCAGCCCTGTAAAATCGATCAGAAAAAGATCACACAAGAAAAAAAAACAATGGGAAGTGCCAGAAAAGGTATGATGAAAGAATAGAAATAGCTTTGTTTTTTATTTGAAGTCGCATGACCCAGAATTGGAGTCATGAAAAAAAAGGTATGGACGATTGTTGAGGGTGGCTTATAGTATGTAGGTGCAAGTTCGAGAAAAAAATAATGTTGTGGCACTTTGATCACAAACACACGTCAAAAAAAATAAAATAAAAATAAGCATACGACAGAAAGACAAGCACCGTCACGCACCACGTTTTCTGGCCATAATATTCCCAACAGGCGTCCCAGCACTCGAGCGCAGAACTGTAGGCAGTACTAAATTGTTTCGAAGACAAATCACACGTGCCAACGTCGCTAGGCATAACCGCTGGCGAATCGGTGCATGCATCAAGGGCAGTACTTGGTGCATTGAGAAAGTCATTGGCCACGTATAGAGTGAATTCGCTATTCACGTCATCAAGGCAGCCGCACGCATCCTGAGGAAGAAAAAAATAGTCAAAAGAGAAAGTGGCGAAGGCAAAAATGCAGCAGCAGCAAATCTTTAGGTTCTGAACGAACGACAACCATACAAGGCGCGCGCACGCATGCTCCTCCTCTTTTGATGTTTACCTGACAGTAGCAATTAGCATAGCTAACATTCGAATACCAATCTATTTTCCAATCTATATTGATAGCTACTAACTCGGAGGAACTTGACTCGTAGTGAGCTTCGCATGCCGTCCAACATTCCTAAAACAAACATACGAGTGAAAAATCAGGCGTAATCAGGCTCTGCTACAAAAACAGCAATTAGTACTAGAAATCAATGACGGGACGAAGAAACGAGTCATTTGTGATGCCACCTTGTTCATGTACCTCAGCACTCCATCTAGTAAAGGCGCCGTAAGAATTTTCCGCGCCGAAACAAAAGCCACTTCCAACATACGTGTAATTAGTGGCACCAGTAGCTCCGATGCTCAACAGTGGAAAAATACAAATGCAAATCCATGCGGCTGAAACGCTCGACAACGAGAACACGTGCTCCGACGAGGATCGCATGGTTGATGAATTGATGAATCGCAGGATCGCACTACAGATAGCTACAGTAGCTAGTGGCTACTCGTAGCTACTGTAACTTGTAACTTAGTAGTATTACGTAGCTCAGTCACACACAGCCAGCCAGTTGCGGGTTGCAAGGTACTACAGTACAGAGGGCCCTGGAATTCCCGAGGCGGGAATTCCCGGCGTTGAAATCTGTGGAATTCCAATTGGAATTCCCAGCTCAAAAATGGCCGTTTTGGAATTCCCATACAGGGGAGGTCATCGCAATTACAGGGGGGGTCTTTCGGGTGACGTCGCTATGAAAACTGTTCGTATTTCTCTTGCGTCGTGCAGCGCAGTGCTGAGCCCTAACCTAATGGCACTAGTCTAGTCTAGTTAATACTCTCCCAAATACAAAGAAAGACAAGTACACTCGAACTCGAACTAATACAAACCCAAATGACACAGAAGCCAATGCTGCGGGCAGAAGTGTACGCGCGTGCGTTGCGCGCAAGTCAAAATCGTAAAGAGGATAGTGTGTAGAGGGCAGGAAGCATA
>Ga0307982_1004859_pt1 | contig 10568 bp, 6 predicted proteins | sample OrgLakmetagen989_FD_201847 | JGI IMG/M metagenome (GOLD analysis project Ga0307982, IMG submission 201847) | Saline water microbial communities from Organic Lake, Antarctica - #989 | ecosystem: Environmental > Aquatic > Non-marine Saline and Alkaline > Saline | place: Antarctica: Organic Lake... | reverse complement strand
GACGGACTACCAGAAGCGCCCAACCCACATGCGGAAAAGAGCGGCCTACGCCAAGCACTTCAGCTCTATGGGCCCCTGGCGATTGCTGAGCAGGCAGTATTATCGCCGTCGAAACCATGGGCAGCAGGAGGAATACCACCACCAGAGAAACCAACCGTCAACAAGCCTCGACTCAGCTCCGCACGCTTCGGCCGCGGGGTTGGAGGCCACGGTGGCCAGTCCGATGGAGACGGTAGCGCGTCCATGCACATATATCCTGCACTTAGCAGCGGCGAAGTGCGGGCCGTGAAGCTGCGCGCCTTGGATTTGAGCCAATGCGCGCTCTTGGACCCACATGCCCTCGTGGCTGCCCTCGGCGGCTGTCCGGTCTTGGAAATCTTGTGAGTGCATAAGGATTTGAGAAGCAAGCATGCAGAGATTGGAATATAGACATCGATGAAGTTATTTAATATATCCTCTTTTCAGCTATCGAGTGTTTTAATAATCCTATCTTGGTGCCCTCTCCTCGAATCTTATAGGAATTTGAACGGCAGTCACGCGTGCCAGAATGACTGGACTTTAGTGCACGCGGTGGAGGCGCTGCAATCTGCGTCTAGCCGGCACGCCAACCGGAGCGCTGCTGCTGCTGCAAGTACAACACCACCCAAGGAAACTTTGGGGGCGGCGGGGTTCCCGCAACCCCCACCGCCGCAGCCGTTGCCGGCGCCGCCCCCCCTCCACACGCTGCGGTTGAGCCGCAGCCTCGGGGTAGGCGCGGCAGTTCCTACGAAAGTTCGGCGCGCAGCAGCAAGCAGCAACAGCAATAGCAGCAGCAGTAGCACCAGTGATGGTTCAGGAGCTGGAGACTCAACGAACGGAGCAGCATCAGCCGCCGCCGCCGCCGCGGCTCGTTACTCGCGCGACGAGTTGGGCTTCGAGGGCCTGGCGGCGTGCGCGCGCGGTTTACCGAAACTAGCGGTCTTGGCCCTCAACAACCACGTGAAGCTCGGAGACGCAGACTTGGCCCCACTCTTCTTGGGGACTTCTTGTCGAAGCAACAACGATTTTCGCGTAGATGAGAGTGTGGCAAGTATGGAAGGAGAAATTGGCAGCACCAGCACCAGCGCCAGCACCAGCGGCACCATTAGCAGCGGTAACAACGGCAGCAGCAGTGCAGACAATGGCGGCAATGGCGACGACAGTCAGGGGATTAGCAACGGTAATGATGGTGCCACTACGAATAATAATGGTATTGCACCTGCGGTGGGATTGGAAGTGCTGGAACTATGCGCTTGCGCGCGGGTGTCTTCCGAGATGTGCGCGCTCTTGCTCGCCTTGTTGCCTCTGCACGAGCTGCAAGCGAACCGCTGCTGGCGCCTCGACCGCACTGCGCTGGCTTGCCTCAACCCCTTACAACTGGGAGATGCAACTAACCCTGATAATGCCGCTGCTGGTGCGGATGCTGGTGATGCTGATGCTATTCAAGAACAGGAAGAAGAAGTATTGAACCAAGGCGGTGGTGCGCAGGCGTTTGGGGCTCCAGCGGAAGAAGTACAGGGAAACGGTGGGCTTAACCTCGGTGGCGCGATTGCCACTGGTGTAGGGGCGGCGGGTGCTGTAGGAGGCAATGGAGCAGACACAGCTGCCACAGCAACTTCTTCTGCAACTTCCACTGCAACTCCCACAGTAGCAGCAGCAGCAGCGGCAGCAGTGGTGGTGCACCATTCGGCGTCCACTGTAAACTCCTTTTCGGTTGCTCGCAACGACGCAGCGATGGCCCATTACCAAGAACTGGCCGCGTTTGTGCACACCCAAATGCTCGCGACCGAGAGCCCCCCTGTAGCAGCTGGATACGCCAACGCACGCGCTCTGCTTGTTTTAGAAGGTAACGCTACGAGTGCTGGTGCTGCTGGTGCTGAAAATGTTGCTCCTCGTGCTGCTGCTGCGGCCTCACCTCCTTCTCCTTCTTCTGGGCCACGCGTGACACCACCAGCGCACCAGCGGCTGAAAGTGCTCAGTGTGTCGGGCTGCGAAAAGCTTACGGGAAACGACATCGCGTCGGCAGCGTGCGCTTGCTCTAATTTGAAGCAGCTGGTGGTGGCCAAGTGTGCCTTACAAGACAGTGACTTGGAGCGAATCGCAGCCGCCCATGCCGCCAAATGGATGACGTCATCATCCAATTCGATGACGTCATTAGCATCAGCTTCATCGTCGTCATCGTCGTCATCTTCAGGCAATGCAGCATGGGTGCGATCGTCAGGCGCGCTCGCAGTGCACTCTTCGTCATTGCCGCCGCTGCTGCAGCCACCTTTAGGCCTGCCGTTTTCCGGGCTCGAAGTAGTCAACCTGTCGAAATGCAGTGACGTCACAACCACTGGCGTGCGCACGCTGGTGTCTGCCGTGGGTGCTACTCTGCAACAGCTCAATTTGTCCGATTGCCCCCATGTAAACTGCAGCTTTTTCTTTGATTTGCCTATTATGGCCGCGGCTGCTTCCAACACTAGTACTGACAACAGCAGCAGCAGCAGCTACAGTAGCAGCAGCAATGATGGCACCAGTGTGATTGGGGGCACAAGTGGTAGTCATGAAGTGCTAGGAGCATTGCACACGCTGAACCTGAGAAACCTGCCTGGTGTCAGCGACGACCTGATGACGTGCTTGCTGTTCAATCGCGCGGCGGGTGGGTGTGGCGCCGACCGCCTCAAAAAGCTCTTCCTGGGAATGAGCGCTCCGCAGCGGCGGCGACAACCACAAATAAACGCGTCCGCTGGTTCTACCTCGGCTGATGGTGTCGCAGATGCAGCGGCCGGTTTGAGCTTAGTTGACAATCCTTCTACTCAGGTGCCTTCATTCGCAGGCCAAGAAAAAGGAGAAGACATTGGTGAAGAAAAAGGGCACCTGCTTACTGATGATGGCATAAAAACCATCGCAGCAGCGCTAGGGTGGGGTCTAGAGTGTGTCGACTTGGAAAACCACACCTTGATCGGGGATGCCAGCATGCTCGACTTGTTCAAAAAATGCCCTCGCTTGAAGCGCTTGCTTGTACCGGGAATTGGCATGGGGAGCAAGCCTCTGCGCGCACTAGCCGTTGGGAAACGATGCCCCGACCTTGCAGAACTGCACGTGCGGCCTGCGTCAAGGGTAAAACAGCAGCAGCAGCAGCAGCGAGAGGAAGGGCAACAAGACGATGACGGCGACAACGACCACGATGGTAAGAGGGAAAAAGCGCACAGTGTCTCACGGCACGGTGAAAATGAATAATAGCATGCTCATATGTGACCTCTGTAGTAATACTACTTCATTCTATTTTCTTTTGCAAACAGTCTTATTCGTCATCGCTTGTTTTAAATGCGCCTTGTGCGCTCATTTCTCTTTTCTTTTTTTGTTTCGTTTCTGCTCTTTCTCGCTGGTTCCAATCTTCCTATTTTGTTTGAACTCTCATTTGCTTATTCAAGAATCCGAAGCCGCTTTCGACCGCGAGTGGGACGCAGGACTCAGTGCTCTGCGAAGGAGAAGGCCCGACATTGCGAAAAAGACGCTGCAAGCGCCAGGCTCTCAGGTGTGGATGTGTGGGGGGTGGTACTTATTACCATCTATCATGATCCCGCGTATGCACAAATCTTAACACATTCGCGTGAACAGTACTTTGCCGTTTGCGCATGCATACATCTGTTCCTTAGAGTTCGCATCTCTTCCATCATCGATGTCTTTGCCTGAATATCCAACATTGTTTTTTTAATTTATCAGGTGAAGCGTTGTGTCGGGCGTTTTGGCGCTAAATTGAGTCCCTCGAGCCGAGAGCTCTGAAAATTGCACTGTTGTGCGAGTATTTGTTGATTCATTCACGAGGGGTAGGTTAAAATACTTCTAATCTGAGGGAAATATATCTTTTGTCGGAGAGAATGGCGTGCGCATTCAAATACTGGCTTTACGCACGCCAATTGCTTTGATCGTGAATTATGAGGTATTCGGGGTGTGTATGTGCATGAACATTCTTATTATTCTTTCTTTGTTAGGGCCGCGCGTGCCTGGGGCGTTGGGGCTCCAAAGAATTTCAAAACGGCGGCGTGGCGGCTATTCCAAAAGACCGTAAATGGTAGTTAGAACCAATCAAGAGGGCTGCCTGGGTACAGGTGGTTCCTATAACTTCACCTCGCGCGCCTGAATTTTTTATACGCGCCTAAATAACAACAAAGCGATTCATTCTCCGAGTTATGGATATGCGCATAGCGGCGCGATTGGCGCTGGAGAAACATATAGTACTTCTTAGACCGGGATGTATATCACCTTTCCTCGCCAGAATTTTTTCGTTATATGAATATATAAATTTCCGAAATTTCCGGAATGGCTGTAATTTCACGAACTTCTGCATCAATTCGAATTTGTATATTGACTTTGATTCTGGTAAAGCTAGATGTGGAAAGTCCTTTGGGGTTTTGATTGTAAGCGACATCAAGAATTTATGCTCGGAATTACGAAAATCTTAAGCTCATTAGCTGCCAATCTTAGCTTCTACTTCCATGGAGGTGAAGTAGGCGGACTCCCTGGAGCTTTCGCAGGTCCGTACCCAACCCACAGGGAATTGTAGTGCTGCGCAAGGAAGCGCCTTCCTGGACTCGCCCCACCCTTTTGTTGCGCCTTTTGGTGCTGTTTGTCAATCGAAGAGTGCACCGTCGGAGATTTCGGTGGGTTCTTTGCTCCGCCAGGCCCGTGGCGTTCAGAGCTACTACTAGAACTTTTCGGGCGAACTGCAGACGCAGCTCTCTGCCTAGTAGATGTGTAGGAAGACTCCCCAGTCAGCGGTGTATCTCCCGACACTCGCACCGCTGCATTCATCCGAAAAGCAGCTGACACTGCGTTCTCAACGTGACGTCGTGGCGCTGCTCTACACGGTTTCTCCTCTTTCACAGTCTTCTGGAGGCTTCCTAGTGTGCTTTTTGACGATGAGCTTGATTGCATTGATATCAATGCGTCATTGGACACGCTGACTCTGCTGGTGTCTTTGCCATGTCTTCTTATCGAAGTATCATCCCGTGTTGTCGTTTTGTTTTCCTCATACATACCGGTCTTTTCTGCAATTGCCAATGCATGTTGATGCCTTGAACTATCAAGTTGAGCGCGTTCCAGCGCATTTTCGAGATATTTTACCTGTTTTTATGTTGATTGAAAATGTATAACAAATTTTACGGTCTTAAATAGAAGTTGTGAAACGACGAGTGGTGGCTCGTACAAGAGTTCATTTCGTAGCACAAATATTTACATCATCTTCGAGTTGGCGAATTGTTGCTTTGGCTGAAGTATTCTCCTCGTCGTTTATCGTCGAAAACGAATATTCAATGTCATCGAAATCAAGCATTCGCACATCAGGCGCTGGGTACTGGCTCTCCTTTGTAGCATGGCCGGTGTCGGCATCAGGTGTGAAAAACGCCGTCTTAACGCATCTTGAACCGCCAGTATAGGAACCGTCATCGCGCACAAACATGCTACCGTCTCCACCAAAACCGCCACGGTAATATTTGTCCACGGGCGCAGAAGTGTCGCAGTAGGTTTGCAGCATCATCTTGTCGCGGGCAGAGAACGGTGGCGAAGTCTTTTCTTTCTTGACTAAAGTCGGAGGGCGCGGGGTCGGCGACGCTTCTGAAAAGGCTGCGTGTCTCGGTGCCGGTATTCGCTCACAAAACGGATCTCTGGCCTTGATAATTGGAGGCGGCGGCGGCGGCGGTGGTGGAAGCGAGTGTGGCATAGACCTTGAAGGCGAAGTAGGCACCCTTGTTGAAGGAGTTTGCCTGAGCTGTTGGTGTATGTCCCAGTTGCTACTTTGACCCTTATTGACAGCTGCCTCACATCTGTCGTCGTCGGGTATTATCAAGTCTCGATGAGGATCGCGGCGTTTCACATAACTGCCTGGATTGGCATCGTACGTTGACATCAGCATCTGTTGCTTTGCTTCGTGCAGAAACTTTGATGCCGCACTGGGGCTGCATAATGCTTTATTTGAGGAAGCAATGTAAGCTTCATACGCATCCTCGTCCGTTCTACCGCTCAGAAAGGTGCTAGCGCTCTTGTTTCTGTCATTGGTCAGCTGGTTAGTTGATCGTTCGAGCGATGCAAGTCTAGGCTCAAGGTCTCTTTGACTAATCTCGCGATCTGACAGAGAAATTGTATTTTTAAGACGCAATATGTAACACGCAAACGTAGGATCAATAATTCCCTGCTCAAACAGGTCGCATGTTTATAAGTACAGTGACAGTCACCTACCAGAATGATGCATTCTATCGCGCTTATTGCTTCATTTTAAGAATGAACCCGAACCACGATCATGGGTGTGTATTGGCTAGACCATTCATAGCAAGTGAATGGACGACACCAATGCAAAAGGTGTGCTTGTAGATCTCAATGGTAAAGATTGATCATTATTGTTTTCGCGTTTACGCCATTTCGTCATACTATCTGTAGTGCTACAGTCGGCTACAGTGCTACACAGTACTATTTTTTTACTTCTTTTCTCTTTTCTTGTTCCTGTTCGCATCTCGCATCTTCTTGGTTCTTGGATCTTGAAGGTTAGGTAGAAATGATGCAATGATTCGATTGCGGGCCTCAATGGACTCATGGACTCATGGATCATGGAATGAGAGACCCTTTGATCTGATGGTAGCTGTTAGCTCAAGAATTGCGTTTGCGGCACATCGCAACATTTTCTATCCTAGGTAGTAAGAAGGCCCTGCTTTGACGCTACATACTTTGCCGACAAGGCCAAGTTCTGTCAGAAGTTTGCTTCTATGACGCGTAACCGCTACGAAGTGTCAATGTCACATTCTGTCATAGGAGTGAAGCGAATCAAGTGGCTACACGTGAATCACATTTCATTTGGATGCACTCTCGGTCATCGGAGTCGCACCGGAGAATGGAGTTTCCTTACGAGTCGTCCAAAAGTACCGCGGGTCAAGCTGGCTCCGTGCAGTCGTCTGCTGACGATGCTTTAGTGGACCATTTTAGCGGCCCTATCGCAGAAGACATAGTTCCGAACAGTGCACCCACTCGGCGGTGCAGAGATCCACTCTTCGCAATTCTATTCCTTGCGAATGTTGGGGTAGTAGCCTACTACGCTATCCGATACGGCGGCAAGGCACTCTCCAATGCGCCAAGAGACAACGACAGTACGCTAGCCTTCGTACACGACGAGAGTGCTCTATCGGTCACCCTGTGCCTGTTGGCAGTTGTTCTGTGTGCAAGTATATTGTGCACGGCATGGACGCGAGCCACAGTGCAAGACCCAGGAGGCGTCTTGCGCGCGAGCTACAAACTCTGGGCGGGCGTCTATTTGTTGGGCGCAGTTGGGTTTGCTTTCTTCGGCGAGTTTGCGTCTAGCTTGGCGTGCTTGTTCGGCTTACTAGGCGTCGCTTGCATTTGGTGTGCAGCGAGGTGAGCGACTCTAGAACTTATTGTTTCAATGGCACTGCGTTGATGCTTCTCCGAAATTGTAGTCTTCCTTGCCGCTAATTACTTGTGAACTCATGGCCTTGCGGTACCTATCAATGGCAGGAGTCGGCTGGGTTTTGCCAGTGCCAACTTGGGCACTGCCTGCCAAGCCTTGGCCGCGCACCCGAAATGCGGCGGGGTGGTCGCCCTGGGCATGCTCGGCAACGTGGCTTGGGTGGTGGTGTGGGCGTTTGGCACGGCGGGCATCGCGGAGGCCCACGGCGACGGCGACTTGAACCGAGTGCACGGCACGGTGCTCGCGTGGTTGCCGGTCTCGCTGCTCTGGGGATGCATCACGGCCTCCAACGTAAGCGCTCAAAGATTTGGTTGATTAAAAGTCAAATAAGTGTATACGTGCGTGCGAGGATGATGAAGAGAGAGAGAGAGAGAGAGAGTACGCGAAGAGCGAGGTGGTGAAAGTTCTTTACTTTTCGTTTGTTGATCTCCAAGTCTCTGTGTCGTGGATGCCCGGTAGGTTGCCCACGTGGCCGTGTCAGGAGCAGTGGCGTCGTGGTGGTTCCATCCCGCGCTGGACCAGAAGCCTGGCGCCGTGGGATCCGCCCTGTGGCGCGGCATGACCTCGTCGCTGGGGTCCGTGGCGCTGGGGTCGCTCCTGGTGGCCATCATCGAGGCCACGCGGGCGCTGCTGCGCAACGCCCGCAGTTCCTCGGGGCCCATAGGCCGCTGCTGCGGTTACTGCTTGGACTGCGCCCTCTATTGCCTCGACGCGTACACCCGTTTTCTGAACCGCTACGCGTTTGTCTTTGTGGCCATGTACGGGCAAACCTTTGCCGAAGCGGGGTCTCACGTGGACGACTTGTTTGTGCGCCGGGGCTTTTGGAACACAGTGGTGAACGACTGGGTGCTCGCCAACGTGCTCATGGTCAGCACCCTGGGCATTGGCCTGCTCACCGCGCTCTTTGGGTATGTGCTGGGCCATGCGGCGCTGCTGCACCCGTCTAGCCACGCGGGGCCCCTGGGCTTGATTGGATTGGCCGTGGGCACGCTCGCTGCACATGTAACGTTTGGTGCCGTGAGCAGTGGGGTGGCGACGGTGTATGTGGCGTTTGCGGAAGATCCCACGGCTCTGAAAGAAAACCACCCCGATGCCTTTGAAGGCCTCTTTGAAGGGTGGAACAGCGCGTACCCCCACGTGCTCACTCATGTGGTTCTCATTGAAGAGTATCAACGGCCGTGAGAACCTTCTGATACTTCCGATACCAACAGTTTTGCTTTGTTTTGAATTTTTAGTTCTCTGTTCCTGTTCCTATTCGCGTTCTCATGAATCCAACGTGGAACGTAGAACGCAGTGTCATCAACTTCTGAGCAGTTCTAGTGGGTTCAAAAAAGACGCCAACAATAATGCGCTATGCGCTATGAAGGAAGTTGGTGCTTGCTCTAAAAATTTCTGCTTTTAATTTATAATTTGCTATAAGGCCATTTTTACCTAAGTGGAGAATGCTCGACAAAAGTCACCGTTTACGCGATTTACATATCAGATTTGAATTTTAATTCTAGAAGTACACGTAGGCACAACACAGACAGCTCGTAGCTGGAATCATTTGGATTGCCGCATAGGGTTCTTAGCGAAAATATCACAACTCCCTATTTACCGCAAATAGCTGATTTCACGGCGACTGAGATCCCATTTCAAACTTTTAAACGGCATGTCTTTAGTTGGACGCTTTTGTATACCACCGCGCCGCCTCTTGATCACTTTGTGCCACACCGCGGCCGAGGCTGTACGCGTCCCCTAAAACATGCTGCGCTTTTGCAGACCCCTGATCCGCCGCTTTCTTGTACCAACGCGCCGCTTCCACATAGCTCTGAGCAACGCCATGGCCGTCTTCATACAGGTAGCCAATATAGAGATGTGAATCCCTGTCTCCTTGATCAGCGGACTTTTTATACCACCGATACGCCTCCGCATAGTTCTGCGCCACGCCACGGCCTTCGTAAAAGCAAATTCCGATGTGCTTCTGTGCGTCAATGTTCCCTTGATCGGCAGACTTTTTGTACCACCGCAACGCCTCAGCGTCGTTCAGCACCACGCCACGGCCTTCGTAATACATGAACCCAAGGTGGCTCTGAGAATTCGCACATCCTTGGTCAGCTGCCTTTCTGTACCACCGCGCAGCCTCAGCGTCATCTTGCGGCACACCACGTCCATCGTCATAGAGGTAACCAAGGTTGCGCTGCGAAGTCACGCACCCCTGGTTAGCGGCTTTTTTCAACCAGCGTGCTGCTTCCGCGGCATTCTGCACCACGCCTTGCCCTTTATTGTACTGGAGTCCTAGGTTGCGTTGCGAATCCATGCACCCTTGAACAGCTGCCTTCTTGTACCATCGTACTGCCTCTGCATGGCTCTGAACAACGCCGAAACCTTTCTCAAACAAATAACCTAGGTTACACTGCGCACCAACGTCCCCTTGATCAGCTGCCTTCCTGTACCACCTTGCCGCCTCGGCATAATCTCGTGTCGTGCCGCGGCCCTCCATGAGCATGTATCCTAGATCGTACTGTGCCAGCGCATATCCTTGCTCAGCTGCCTTTCGGTACCATTGCACGGCCACTGCTTCATCTCGCGCTAAAGCGCCACCGTTTGCATATTGGCGCCCCAGGCTGTACTGAGATTGCGCCAGCCCTCCATCAGCCGCGGCCCGCAGCGCACGCACGGCGGCATCCGATTCGCGCTGTGCCCAATCGGGGAGAGTGGACCACGTCGCATCGCCACGCTTCACCAGCTGATGAACCACCAGGAAGCGCCGAACGGCCTCTTCGTGGAGCTCTTCCGGGGCAGAAGGCAAGGGGGTGCGACACAGCGGGCAGGCTTGGCTCACTCCAAACTTCTTCAGTTCTGCCACGCACGCAACGTGGAAGACGTGGGTACAAGGCAGGGCAGTCGACGAAGCATCAGCAAGGGGGTCCAGGCAGATGCTGCACTCCAACCCTGAAGCAGCTGCCTCATTCACGTTGCCCTTGGGCGCGTCCAATAGATTCTGAATCTGTGGTGCTCGCTCAGCCTTCGCGACGCAATGCTGCTTGTGGTTGGCCTTCCAGTGAGCTTTCTGGCAGTCCCTACTACAGTACGCCACCAGGCCACACCGGGC
>Ga0307982_1004857_pt1 | contig 10571 bp, 6 predicted proteins | sample OrgLakmetagen989_FD_201847 | JGI IMG/M metagenome (GOLD analysis project Ga0307982, IMG submission 201847) | Saline water microbial communities from Organic Lake, Antarctica - #989 | ecosystem: Environmental > Aquatic > Non-marine Saline and Alkaline > Saline | place: Antarctica: Organic Lake... | reverse complement strand
CGCAATCGCAGTTCCCAAACACCATTTCGGCGAACTCCAGCGCCACGTATTCGCCGCCAGACAACTTCACCAGGTTTTTCTTGCGGTCTACAATGGCCAAAGAGCCGTCGCGGCGCCAGCAGCCTAGTAGTTGTAGTGCATTAAACGTAGTTGCAGTAGTAAGGCAGATTGAAGAGGAATAAACAAGCGAGGCACAAAAGATTATCAAGCGTGAAATTATAAGCGAATACGCTAGTGAGTAGAGTGTCAATCCAAATACAGCAATCGTCTTGAGAACACCATTCTCAGAGGCACACACACTTACGCTTTACAAGCGCGTAATGTCGCCGTTACCTTGCTATACCTGTAATACTACTGCATATTGTAACAGCTGATGCACTTACCAATGTCGCCCGTGGAAAACTCGCGTTGCTTGTTTGGGCCAACGCCAAACGCTTCGGCGGTGATCGCCGGCTGCTTGAAGTACCGACTCGCCAGATTAGTGCCCGATACCACCACTTCCCCGCGGCCCCAGCACTGAGTACCCTTTTCGTCGAGGACATCGCTGGCCAAGTAAGGGCGGCCGTTGGCGTCGCAGAGGTTGGGGCACGACACCAGGCGCACGTTGCAAGTGCTTACAGGGGGGCCGCAGGACCCTTTCAGGCGCCCGCTTTCGAAGGCGTTCGCGCTGACGATGCCGCAAGTTTCCGTCAAACCGAAGCCCGGGTGCACGCTCGCCCCGAAGCAGGTTTCAACGAAGGCCTGGGTTTCGCCGTTCAAAGGGGCGCCACCGGTGACGATGACGCGCAAACGCCCGCCTAGCGCTGCGCGGACCTTTCAGAATGATTCAGTGATTCAATGTAAATATTGATCTTAATTGAAGAAGATTAAAGAGGACAAAGAGAAATCCGCTGAGAACATGTTATGGATTCGAATAGGAAGGGTAAAATTGTTGTGTTCTGATTTGTCCGCCACCTTTTTGAAGATGAGTGCATCAAAAAGGGGCGAGGCACGGCCCTGGTTTTTGCTGTTCTCCCGCGCCGCCAGGGCGGCATCAAAGAGCAATCGTTTCGCTTTCGAAGGAGCGGCCTTCACTTTCGCGAGCAATCCTTTGCGCAGCACGTCTAACACTTTGGGCACCGCGACCTGTATGGAGAAGGTGTAAGGGAAGGGCAAGTGAAAATATGCATCCATACGCATCATGCATACGAATGTGCATGCGTGCAAAAAATAGCAAGAATACAAGGAGTAGTCTTTCTGAGCGCCATCATGCTTTTCAGCTACTGAGAAAGAATGCGAGCAGTGATGCGCAGCATTGAATAAATGTCAAGAAACTCAACAGCATAATTATTTTTTGTAAGGCAAGAATGAAGGAGCTTGCCTGGCTTACTGCCTTACCATGAAAGTAGGGCGAAAGGTTTCAAACCCCCCACAAGGCACTGCCAAGTCGGAACTCAGGGATTTCGGGCACGCATAGCCGAGCTTGCAACCACAGCTTAGAGCTACGAGCTCATTGGCCAGTTCGAAAATGTGCGCCAAGGGCAAGTAGCACAGCACGCAGTCTTGCAACGACTCTTTGCCAGAAGTGTTGTAGTACGCACCTTGTTGCCTAGTTTGTTTTGCATCGAAGAAACGGCAAGTCAAGTAAAAGGCGCATGATAGCAAGTGAGCAGACAAAATAGATGCAATTAAAAGTACGAAAAAAAAAAGAGAAAAAAGTGCGCAACAGATACGCAAACTCTTTAAATTATAGTTTTAATATTTTGATACCTCACGCCCGCCACCGTGGCCAAAAGTTGGCGATGTTCAATCACAACCCCTTTCGGTTGCCCCGTTGAGCCAGAGGTGTACATCACGACCGCAACCGACGCTGGCTTAGGGGGTACAGGTCCTTCGGTGGCTTTGGCACCAAACTGCTGACCGATACTCAACACCTCTTCCACAGTCAAGATGGTGAGGCCCTTGTTGCTGTTGTTGTTGTTTGCACTGCTAGGTAGAGGGGCCTGGCAGTCGGCAGCTGGCACGCTGTCGTCCGAGACGATGAGGTGCGTCAACGTAGGCATGTCCTCGCGCCGCTTCAAGAACTCCGGCACCTAAGACACATGCACAAGTCACCAATTTGAGATATATCCTTAATTCCAAATGGATTATGTATTGTTCCGTGAGTTGATGGGAAGTAAAGGAAGAATAAATGAAATTTAAAAAAACTGGCCATCACAAATGGAGGGCCAACCATTGCCTCAAAGACTCATTCACAGGAAGACGATTTTGTAAGTGCGCAAGGAACAAAGTATCCACATTGGTCCCATCCAATCCAAATTTATCAATGAAATCCCATCACTACCATCATCACTATTATAATATTGCAGCAATTCTTGTAAACATTTACCGTCACGCGGTTGCAGAACACCACTTTCAAGTTGCCTTCGTTCACCGCATCCACCACGCTCCCCACCCCGAGGGTCGCGTACACCGTGGTGGCCACCAAACTTTGGCTAAAAGCACCCAAGCAGCAGCACAGCCAGTCGGCGCACGTGTTTTCGTACAAGCACACGCACGAATTCCCTGCGACGGCATCAAACCCACTCGACGCCTGATGGTCCAACCGGTGCACTCCTTCAAGGCCCTGGTCTGGGTCGGGCTGCGGCACTAGGCCGCATGCTCGTAAGCCCCAGCCGAAGTCCGCTGATCGACTCTGCACCTGGGCATAGGTGCGCCAGTTCGTGGCGTTGTCGAACACTTTAGTAGGGGGGCCCTTGGGGTTCGGTCGGAGCTCGAGCAGGGTACGGGTCCCCGTGCACTGCCAGGACGCATACTTGGCAAACGCGTGTTCCGCCAGGTCGTGCAGCGTCTTGAGGCCATCGACTGGCGTAGCTGAGAGGACTCCACCTGCTTTTGCCGTAGCCAAGGCCACGCGTGCTGCTGAATCCTGTCCAGAGGCTTCCGGGGCTGCAGCGGACAACATCGGCATGGTAGCAACGCACCAACGGTGCAGCAAGGATTTGAACAACCTGAAACAGCAGCAACAAGCAAGCAGACAAAGTATATGTTTCCAATGTTAGAAATCGTTAGTTAAGATGAAAGGCTAGAGAAATAGGGAATTAATTAAAATTATTCAAATATGTAGAGCTTTGTCCGTTTCTTCACCCGCCCATCGCCATGTCAGCGGCCCAATCCAAAAGCCACAGAGGCAGCGCTGCGAGGTGCTCCACAACAGAGCCATCCACAATGGTACCCAAGCGCACGCCACGCAAGCTGTACGTCGCGGCAGCCTGCAGTTAGGACAACAGTTACACATGGCGCGATGGTTAGGTGACACCAAAGATACGGTCCATAGGTTGTGCTATTTCATTTGCGAGAAACCTAGAATGCGTGCTTACGATGAACTTACAGCAGTTCCGGCAACAACTAGCGTCCGACCAGAGACGCCATTGACAGATGTTTCAAACGACGTCATGTTCACGTGAGCTATGAGCGAGCGTATTGATGTTGGACAGCACGCCGAACGGTAGCAACGAGCTTTCAAAAGAAGATCCAAGAAGAATCAGTGGTTGTGGTGTTAACCACAAACCACAAACCACACAAGTCTGAAGACACAAGTCGCAGTGATCAATGATCAATGGCCGATGGCGGGTGATGGCATGATGGCTCGGGTTATATCACGGCTTTCATGTCGCACGAAAAGGGCCCACCCGGCTCCTTCGTTCATACCTTCCGGTCTGCCAGTGGGAGTGGGAAAGTGGGAAAGGCAATCGGGAATAGAGCTTTGTCTTCCGGTATTCTATGGGCTCTTAACAATTAAATCGGGAAGTGGAAGAGGCAGCTAACAGAAGAACTAAAACAAAGGCACAGAGATAGAGAACGAGAGGGGGTACGGGTATGAGTTCCCTCTTCTTCTATTTGACGGCCGCTGCCTCCTCGGGTATGTCAAAGACTTCTTTGTCGGCGCTCGCACTGTGCACGCATTGCCTGGCCTCGACCAGCGCGCAGCGGGACGCTGGCACATCCACTTCCCGAGCCCGACCCTCTGGGCAAAGTTTGTAGCGGGGGCAGCCCATCCGCGGGCCCGTCTTGAAGGTGCCGTCAACGTAAAGGGGGCACAAGTGGCACCACTGCATGTCGGGGACGTACTGGTACACGAACCAGTACTTGTTGGGGTAGCAAGGCGGCAAGTCCTGCACCGTGACCACCTTGTTGTACAACGCCGGCGTTTTCTTGCCAGGAATGCTTGCTGTTGTTATCTTCGCCTTCTTCGCCGACGGAGTGGAATCTTCATCTCCTGTAACGGCCAGTGCTGCGCTGCTTGGCGAAGTAGAAGCAAAAGACGCCCTGTCATCTGGCAGTCCCCACGCCATCCGATGCGGCACCACTTGGGGGGACTCCTCCACGAGCCACTTGTGCGCGCAGCCCAGGAGGTTGACGGAAGGGTCCACAGGCCTCGGAAGCGGCGGCGGCGGCCACACGAGGGCGTTTTCACCATCTTCTGCTTCTTCCTTGTTGTCCTCGCCAGCTTCCTCCACTTTACCAACATCTTCTGCGCCTTCGTCTTCTTTGAGCACCTCTGCTTCGACGTCTGCCTCTGCATCTCCTGCTTGATTGGTCTCTGTGGCATTACTGCCACCAGCTTCAGCGGCGCCACCAGTAGCACCTTTCTTGGCCCCTTTTCCCCGGCCCCTTCCTTTACCTTTTGCCTTGCCACCCTTCTTGCTTTGCCCTTTCTTTGGGGTTTTCGCGCCGTCACTTCCTGCACTCAAACGATTTGCACCACTGCTGCTACTCGTGCTGCTGTGGCTACTGCCACTGCTGCCTTTACCAGTGCTGCCAAGGTGTATTGCTTGCCGGTGCTGGCGATGGTAGGCCAAAGAGTCTTGGTAAGCAGCCCCAGCGTCCTCGGGCGTGGGGAACGACCCTAAGTACTCGTCTCCACCGAACTTCGCGACGAAAGTGGTGCCACGAGGTGTGACCCCGCGCGGAAAGCCTGCGGCCATCTCAGGCGACAGGCCAACCTTGAAAAGGGTCTCAGGTGCATCGCTTTTCAACAGCGTCACGTCCTTCTTCACCTTGGCAGCGCCTACGAACCCTTCTGCGCTCGTCGCTGGATACGCTGGCTCTCCGCTTCCGTCTCCTCCTGCTGCTGCTGTCATCTCACACACTTTGGTAGACCCAGCTTCACTTCCTTTTGCTTCCAAAGACCCGTTGACAGCTGTGTTGAAGGAAGAGTTGCCACTCTCACTTGAAGGCTTGGCAGCACTCGCATCAGTCTCCAAAGAAGAAGAAGAAGAAGGCCAACCACCGAGCGGCAAATCGTCCAACGTGCGGGCCATCATGTAGGAAGGGTACTGGTCTTCCACCGTCTGGTCAGGAAAGGTCCAGTGCACATAACCCAGCACCGCGCGCGTGTCCCGGTCCGCGGCCGCCGCCAGCCGCGCCGCAAATTCCTCCCCTGTAGGGGTCTGCAACCACGCGACATGGGCGGCTTCTTCTGCATCGCGGTAGCCCCCCGCCCAGGGCATCGAAGAACAAGAAGAAGGGTCGGCACCGGCTGAGTCAACAGTTCCATCGTTGTTGGTACCGTGTTCGCCATCAGGCACGTCAGCGGTCGAAGGAGAGGCAACACGCGCTGCCTTGGATTTCTTTCCCGTGCTCGCCCCTTTCTTCGGCCCGCGCTTCTTGCCTGACGAACCAGAAGTGGCAGCACCAGTTACAGACGGCGACACAGCACCAGTTATAGACGGCAACACTGACGACGAGATTGCGGTCAGCGGCTCGAGGGTGGCTGACGCAGCGCGAGGGCGGCCGCGCTTGCGAGGGCCATCGGCCGCAGCAAAGGACACGCCACTCGGAATTGCCAGCGCCCTGGTCACCGAGGTTAACGACCCACTTCTAGGGCGCCCAACGGCTCCCTTCTCCTTCTCCGCGCCCTTGGCATGGCGGTGGTGTTTCTTCGCAACCCCTCCAGGCGCTGCACTCGACGCGGCCCCAGCTCCTACTTGAGCTGCCGCTGCTGCCGCAGCTGCGTTGGCTGCGGCCTCGGGAGTGCGTTCCGTGAGGCGAATGTCGCAACGCTGCACACTGCTGCGCTTCGAGCCGTTGTTGTACTTGATGCCGTACGTAAAAATTGGGGTGTCTGCACCACCACCGCTGCTCCCATCGCCACTGCCGCTACCATCACCACTGCTGTTAGCACTGCCACCACCACCCCGACTACTCCTTGCCCCGCTGTCGTGGGCAGAATTCACGCTGCTGATGCGGCAATCCGTATACCAAGTAAGGCCGTTGCCGTATCTCGCCGACACGATGTCCCCCACAAACAGCGAGCACGACTCGGCGAGGCTTCCTTCGCCTTGGACTACGCCAACGGCTACCTCACTTGCTGTTGTGGTTGTTGCTCCTCCAGCAGCAGTGGGCACAGTTCCTGTTCCATTGTCTTCCTTCTCGTCTGCTGCGCTCTGGACAATGTCCATGCTAGCACTGGCACTTGAGCCTTCAGCCTTGTTGTCCATGCTTGGCAGCAAAGGACTCTCTGAATTAGCTTGGGTCGTTCCCGTAGTGCGCTCAGCAGTAGAGGACTGAGATGGTGGTTCACTTGCCTGAGTGCGCTCCAATTCTGATTCTTTGTTGGGCTGCGTGGAAGAGTGACTTGTTTCACCCGTAACAGGCTCGACAGTTGCGGCAACAGTGGGAATTTCGATTGCAGAGGTGCTGTGATTCATGGGCTCGCCAACTTTCGAAGTCTCGTTGTCTTCCGAGGTCTTTGTCTGAGCTTCAGTGGCTGCTACTGCACCCACATCGCCCTCACTGCTTCCACCATCTTGGTGTTCACCTTCCTTCCTGTCGCTTCCTTTACCCTCTTCTCCTCCTTCATGAGGTTGACCTCCTGCCTCCATTGCCGCCACCAAGACCTTTGAGGTCTCATTCGCACTCACAGTGGCAGATTCAGGTACACCCTCCACTGCCATGCCGTCAGCCCCACTGGCTCCTGCGCTAGCAATAGCTTCTGCTCCTGGGCCAGCTTCCGTCGAAGACGGCGCCACCACTTTTGGGGTCGGTGGCGGTGGGGGCTCGGGCGGAGTCAGCCAGCACCACTCCGGCCACACGACCGGTGCCATGGTGCGGCTGGCGGCTGCTAAATGAGGCCATTCGTTCACGAAGTCCGAGACCAGGCTGAGGCACGCCGTTCTCAGTTTTTTGGCCCGGCGGTATATCGGCGAGTTCCCTGCGTTGTAAGTGAGGGCATTGGTCACGAGCGCGTGTAAATCGCCCACCAAGTCCGGTAACGCTTCATACCTGGCAGCAGAATACAAATAAAAAGGTACAAGTTCTTCAGAAGAGTTGAATATCGAACCGTTGCGCGCACAAGAGAAAATTATTGTGAAATTGCGTGCTTTCAATATCGAACCAAATGCAGGTCAGATCACAACTTATTGAAAGAACAATGAGGAGAAGGTGTTAGGATGCTTCTTTATGTGCACTCATTATAGTACCGGTTCGCAACAGCGCGCCGGCCCATCAGGCCCAAATCCACGGGTGGGTAAGGGCACACCAACCGGTAATTGGGGACTTCAACCTCGTCAACTGCCACGCAAAACACTTGGTCTTCGTCCAGCAGCTTGAACTGTTCGCACAGGAACGCCATCCATTGGGCGAGCCAGTAGTACCCGTCGTCCGGGCTCACGTCAAGGGGCACGGGTGGAGGTTGAAGCCCTGCAGCTAAGCCTTTCGTCAGAGGCTTGCTGCTCTTGGGGCTTTTTGTAGCCTTGCTGGAAGACGGCGAACAACTGCTGTTGCTGCTACCAGCAGTGTTGTTGTTGCCCTCTTTGCCAGGCCTGAGCCCTTGGCTTTGGCTGCTGTTGCCGTCCCCATCGTTGTCTTTAGCATGCCGTGCGACACACCCGACGCGCACGAAGCCCATCTGCTCGTAGAAGGGGATCGCCTGGTCGGTGGCCTGGAGCACCGCATACTTGTAGCCCTGTTGCTTGCAGTCTTGCAAGGCTAAATGCAGCAGCCAAGCGCCGCAGCCCAGGCCACCCAGCAAGCTCACTTCGGCCACCCGTCGGAACACCACGCCTTCCTCGAATGGGTCTCCCCACCGGGGCTCGGCGTCCAACAGAGTGGCCAAGGTTCCCCTCGGCGCACGGGGCGTCGGCAAATCGCACCGACGCGCCGCCCAGTCGTCGGCGGTGATCCCCGTGCTGGCGGCAGTGGAGTCGAACCGGAAGTACGAGCTCCAAGTGGTGAAGTCGGTCAAGAGGACAAAACCCTGCAACCACCCCGTCGTCTCCTGCCGAACCATGTACCCCCAGGTGGGGTCGTCGGTGTCCAGCCGATCCGCCATGTACTCCAGAGTCAAAGGTTTGGCGTCAGGGGCGCCGCCCGTCGCGCCCGCTAGTACTGGGAGCATCCCTTGTGCATCCACCATCGATGAGAACGAGGCAGCACCGTCGCCTGGTTGCGGCTGCTGCGCTGAAGACGGAACGACTGGCACTATATCCGTGGAACAGGTCACAAGGGAGCCACTACTGTGGTTGCCCTGGGCGCTCTTGCCGCTCAAAGCTTCCTTGTCATCCTTGTTGTCGCTGGCAACTAATGGTGATGCAGCAGCTTTTCGGCGATTGGCAATAACGCGTCGCCAGGCGGCTTCAGAGCACAGCAGCAACAGCTCGGTCAAGCTCGCTGCCCAAACCTCGCGGTCGTAGACTTTCACCAATACTGAGCCTGCGAGCATCCCTGGCGGAGGCTCCGGCCCCAGAAGCGGTGCCTCCACTGGTGGCTCCGGCAGCAGCGGCTCAGGCCGGTTCATGGGGGTAAATTTCACTTTTTGCACTTCGTCACCCGCATCGCCCGATGGCACGACCGTTACATTGCCGGTGTCATCGTCGACAACGGGTGCGTCGGACACTGGTGCTGTAGTTGTTGCTGCGGTTGTGGCTGCTTCATCAGCATCTTGCATTGGAGCAGTCTCAGGTGTAACATCTGGTTTGAATGGCGCTACAACCTCGGGCGCTATATCATCATCCATCGACTCTTTGGCAACCTCAGTAGCTTTGCCCGTTGTTGACGGGGCTGTTGCTGGAGGCCACGGACGAAGAGAAGCACCAGCGCAAGCCGGCACTAACTCGAAGTCATACGGCACGTCCGACACGGCGTCACGCACGCGCCGCTTCGACATCATTTTGGCGTCTACTTTCGACAGTTTCGCGAGCGCTGGGTCCTTGTACACCTTGGGCGCGGGCGTTGCCTTGGGTGTCGTGGTCTTGGGTGCAGGCGTCTTGGGAGTGGCCTGAGGTGTGGATTTGGACGCAGCTTTTGGCGTAGCTTTAGTTGAAGCTTTTGACGCCCGAGGTGTTGTGATCGAAGTTGCTGTTTCTACAACGGGTGGCTGAGCAGTCGGTGCTGCTGCTGCTGCTGCTGCTGCTGCTGCTGCTGCCCGCTTGTTCTTTTTGCCACTCCCACTGTTCGTGGCAGTGCTGCTGTTTGCAATGCCGTCACCGCCTGCACTGCTGCCTCGAGGGCTGCCGCTGGTAAACATGCCATCCAAAGAATTTGCTTCAGCACTACTGCTACCAGTGGCGGCAGCTGTCGGCGAAGACCGGGCCTCCCGACGGGGACGGCTCCTACTTTCAGCTGCTGGCGCGGGCGTGGGCTCTTTGACAGGTAGCTCGGAAGCTGCTGCTACTGGAGCCACAACCAGTGTTTCGGGTGGCGAAAGCTGTTCACTACTAGCGTGGCTGAGACAGGCCTGACTGCAAAAGTCACCATTGAAACCACCGTCGTGCTCGGCGCTGCAGTTTTTACACACAAGTGGCTTTCGTGCTGATTTAGCCCTTCTTGGGCTGGGAATGCGGACAGCAGTGTCTCCAGCAGACGCAGGATCAACTACTGGTATGTCGGTCGACCGCTTTCTTTGAGTCGGGGAGATGCGGCTATTTATGGATGCCTTGGGAGACAAATTGCCACCTTTCTTGTTGCAGCTTTGGTCATCATTGCTAGAGCTTTTGGGGCTTATCGGCCCTTTGGTTCTGGGTGAAGCTCGACTGCTTTGCCTTCTAGGAGATTCCGCCACCGTTGCTGCTGCTGGTTCCGCTTTAGTTTCAGATGATTTTCCTACGTTTGGCCGTTTACGTGGAGATGGTCCATCCGCCTGAGGAGCAAAAATGTTAATGATATCTTAATACACCATCGCCTGTGATTGCCATTGTCAACATTGAGGGGGTAAACAAAAACGGAGGCCAAGCAGAGCATAACTAAACGATTGCCACAGCTCAACTGATAATACCACCTTGCTTTTCTGGCCAAAGTATGACCGTATGTCCATCTGTGCTGGCGGGGCGAGCCCGCTCGCCGAGGAGCCTTGGGTGCGCACGAAGTAAAGTGTGAAGTGATTGGGATTCAAAAAAGTATCTACTGCCTGTAATATATTTTTGACTACAATATATTCGTGTTTTCTTTCTGCTTCGCTTCTAGCTCACGGTCGACGATTTGGCCAGAAAGTGGACACTCTTTAAAGGACTGGGTGTACGATTTCGGAACCTGTTCTGGTCGTAAATCGTGAAATTAGCTCACAATGCAGCTTCCGGCGGCGATATACCTTA
>Ga0307982_1004853_pt1 | contig 10578 bp, 8 predicted proteins | sample OrgLakmetagen989_FD_201847 | JGI IMG/M metagenome (GOLD analysis project Ga0307982, IMG submission 201847) | Saline water microbial communities from Organic Lake, Antarctica - #989 | ecosystem: Environmental > Aquatic > Non-marine Saline and Alkaline > Saline | place: Antarctica: Organic Lake... | reverse complement strand
TACGAGTCGGCGGCAGAAGTATGTCAGGATTTAAGACCAGGGCGTGACGATCGTCAACAAGCCACACGTTCGCATGAGGTCCACTTCCTCCTGATCGTGGCGCTAATGAAGGCGATGCTCCCGACCCCTTGGCAATCCCATCAGAATGGGCACAATTTTTGGGAGCTAAAGCTGAATTAAAAGTCGTCGTCGCCATTGCCAGATTGTTATTTGCATTGTTGCTCGTAGTAGGTTGGTTCTGGACCTGGTGATGGAGCTTGCGCGCTCCTTTCGTTCGCAGCGAGGGCGGCGCAGCAGGCGCTGCTGCAAGAAGAGGCGGTAAGGGCGGAGGTGGGTCTCGCCTGGGGTCGTGCGGCGTGGCGAAGAGCCCACCAATCACGTGCAAGACGTCGCCTGCTTCTGGCGGGCAATCGCGCCACGACTCGCGGAAGCAGAGCACTACGGGAGGAGAGGTTGAGCTACTTGAAGATGTTGAAGCTCTAAGATTGGAACAATCCCCATCATCACCACTACCTGCTCCGGTTGTTGTATGCCCAACACCTCCACAAGTGGCACTTGCCTGCTTCGCCTGATTGGGCTCGTTCTTTAAAGGCCATGCTACTGGTTGAGCCCACACCGCGCACTCGCGCCATGACGATACTGGCCGAGGTCTCTTCTGTGCAACAGGCACAGCCTCGCCCGAGACAGTAGTTTGGTTTTCCGAGACTTCTGATAATGCTACAAATGTCCCAAGCACTACAAAGCGATGCACTGTGGAAGGGCAATCGCTGCTACCAGCTACCCAACTTTGCTGGCGTTGCTGAATTTGCACCTCTTGCTGCAGAGCATGTGGTGGCAGCGGTGGTGCCTGAGGCGCTAAAGACTGTTGTGGCTGAGGTGTAGCGTTGCTGCTACCTACAGACGTTGACAACGATGATGACGAATGGAGATGCTTGCTGTGGTCGGCGAGCTGACGACGGTCAAAATCAGCCAGAAAAGCTTCGGTACTGTTGTGATGTACGTAGTCGCCTGATTTCGTGGATGAAGAGCGATGCAGCGAGGCCTCAGGAGATACGGATGATGACGAATCAGGAGCAGGCGCTCTTCCTGTTGCCTCTGTTGTTGTTGGCATTGCCACCTGTGGTGGACTTTTCGAAACCTCGGTAGCAGTCTTGTGCACGCTAACAAAAGGTGCGGCGGGATTTTCGTCTCGTTCTTGCTGCTGTTCCATTAAAGCATCTAACTCTGCCAAATCTGCATCGTCTAAGTCAAAGCCACACCCAAAACTCTGCCGTTTTGCACTCTTGTCTTCTTTCGTTTCCACTACTGCCTCCACTACTGCTGTCACTGATCCTACTGATGCAGCCATCGCTGCCGCAATTCGTGAGTCTGCAGCTGTACTAATATTAGCTGAAGGTATGGAAGGAGCAATCGGCAGCGGCAGTGGAGGTGCCAGTACTTGAGGCATGGGCAATGGTGGCGATGGTTCAAGAGGTGGCTGAGATACTTGCTGTTGCAACTGAGATTGCTTCTGCTGTTCCTGCTGCAGTTGTTTTTGATGGTCTTTTTCAATTGCTTCACGCTCCAAACGATCAAGCGCTTCGAAGTCGAAATCGCAGTCATCGTCGATGTCGATGTCACCAGCGTCGAAAGCAGAAGGAGGTTGCACCACAGCAGTAGTCGTTTTTGTTGTAGCCGCTGGAGGAGGAAAAGGTATAGGAGCCGCAGGCAAGGCAGAAGTTGCTGCGGAGGCTGTACGAGGAGTCGGTGCTGATGTTGAATTAGTCTTTTCGGCGGCTGCAGATGCTTCAGGAGGCATACGCGTTGGAGCATTCACTGAGACATGTGTTTGGTCACCACCAGGGATGCATAGATTCTGCTCGACAACCGCTGTAGAGGGAGCTGCTGCACCAGCCGCTGCTGCTGTACTAACTCCTACTGCTGCTGCCACATTTGTTGCGGCCGGTACGTCATTTACATCGACATCATCATTCTGTGCGGAGAGATTAGCCAACGTCGCGCCAGCCGCAGCCAAATTTGCCGCTGTAATACCTGTAGAAGCACTTCCGTTACTTTCTTTGGTTTCGTGCTGTGCCAGTACGGCGTCAAGTTGCGCGAGGCCTGCGTCATCGTCAAACATGGCGTCAAATGCATCGAATGGGCTCACTCGCGATGAAGGGTCCGTGGAAGTAGTTGATGATGAAGAAGATGCATTAACAGTGAAGGCCTCCTCAGAACCTTCCAATGGCGCATCGGTTGTTGGCGCGCCAGCTGGAACTACTGATGAATCTGAGGAATGTGCAGCACTTTCAGCTAACGCCGATACCTCAGATTTTGCTGAACTTGGCAGCAGTGGCGGCTGAGGCGATGCAAGAGGCAAGCTCGTTGGTTTGGAGTCGGACGTGCTTCCCGTAACCGCTGTATACACAGTGGGCAATGTCGGCAAAACTGGAGCTAAGGAAGTTAAAGGTGCCGCTACCTCTGGGATTGTATTGCATACTGGCGTAGTGAGAATGTTTGGCGCTATTGCATTAAACTTTGGAAACGTAACATGCGCTCCTGTAGCTGCAGGTGCTGCAGCAGCTATTGCTGCATCGGTCCCTGATATTGACGCTGTTGCTACTGCGCCTACTGTTGAGCCGTCGGTAGAAGCCGCTTCGCCTGCTTTTGTTACTCCTGGTGTGCTGACCACAGATGAAGCTTTGCACTCTTCCCGGCGGTCTTGTGTCAAGACGTTGCCGGCACTGCTGGCACCTCCTTGAGGAGGCTCGTTTTCAGCGCCATGTGCAGCACACGAGTCAATCGTTGCAACGTTGCCACCATCCAGCTGCTTTGTCGTGGGAATTGCGTCCTTACACGCATGCATCGCAGGCGCAGTTGTAGTCGCTAAATCATCCTCTCTAATCACCGTTTCATAACTGGTAGTGGATTTGCTTGCCGAATTAGGCTCGGTATTCATTGAAGTAGGTGTGTCGAAAACTGCAGGACTGGACGTTTCTAAATATGAATTCAAGGAATCCAGCCCATCCAAATCAAGCCTATGAAATACAGAGCGAAAGGTTTAAAATACATAAAGCAAAATGAAGCTACATTGAAGAGCACAATACAACATTGGTTAATTAGGATTCTCACGGATCGCTTGTCGCGGCGTTGTCGAGTGTGCTCATGAGTCGATTTAAGCGGCTCGTTGGTCGTTTTGCGACCGTTGACGACACAGTTCGAGCTGCCTTTTTCTTCGAGGAGCTTAGCTCGCTCAAGTGTCTTCTTTGCTGCTTGATCTTGGAATTACTGCCATCTTTGGGTGTCACTACAAGCCGCGAAGACGCTCCAGGCGTCTTGTGAGTGCTGCTGCCACCTGCAACTGGACGCTGCAGTGCATTCGGCATATTCGCATCTCCCCACACTACGTCTTGTTCCTGTTCTTCCTGAGTGTATGAAATGTCACAAGCAAGAAAGTTACTTGCTGTCTCGTTGGGTACGGCAGCAATTTCTACAGTCGCCATTCCACTACGCGGTCGCAGACGCCGCTTCTTTGGGCCTGTTGCAGATATTTTGAGGTCAGTAACGTTAATAGCGAGCGGCTAAGAGGCCATAGTCGACGGGAAGCCTAGCTAGAAACTATTCAATGGAATCCTAGAGTACCTGACTGCGTGATTTCTGATTGCGTGTTGCCAACTTGTGGTATTGCTGGTTCTCCAGGCTGCGCATAACAACAACAATAATGAAACCCACCAGTTCGACAACAACATAACTGCAAGGAAATACAACATCCCTGGCTAGGTTTACAGTAGCGTCTGCACAAAATCTTTTGAATGAACTTACCCGCCGGCTTGGTGGGGGGTTCATTCCCAATAATGGAGGCGTGGCGTGCTCGTCGTCCTCAATTGAGACAGCGTGGCCGAGGGCGGCAAAAATGCTTTGAAAATGACATGAGACATAATAAGTATAAGTCAAATGAAACAACAACATCATGATGGAGGAGACGAGGAGACGAACGAAACTTCTTCACCTCGATAATATACTACATTAGGTCGATGTATTGTTCAAGGCAGAGTTGTTATATCAGGTATCAGGTTGTCAGGTTTTCTGTACCTGATATACTGATATCAGGTCCAAATCTCAGGTCATTATCAGGTTCTCAGGCTTAAAAATATCAGGTCTGATTTACCTGATATAAGATATCAGACCTGAGATATCAGCCTGATATAACAACACTGGTTCAAGGGTATCTTGTATCAGGGATCAGGGGACACCATATTCCAAAAAAAAAAGGAATATATATGGTGTCCCCCAAGTGTCCCCGGATTGTTTTGACTTTGACGAAAGCTAGCTAGCTAGCTAGCTTTTGTGCTACCATTGGTGTTGGTGCTACTGTTGACATGGGGATATCTCGACTTCTCGTCAATCGCAAATTAGTACGCTGAAGACAGACTGACCACGAAAGTGATCCAAATTAATTACGAGTTCATCTTTCGTGTAGGGCTAACTAACACAATTATTTGAAAAGTTTGGTGGATGCCTTCTCACACCTCGGAATAGCCAAAGCCTTATAATAACGGTGAAGTCATATTGCTTCATTAACTTCATCAGTGCCAACTCCTTGCCGATAATTTCTTTTCGTTCGTAGCAGTACTTCACCTCAAATCAATTATCAAGTAAGCATTGAAAACTACTGCGCATGAGCGACGATGGTTGGGGCTCCGAAAACGGAGACGGTTTCGGGGCGTCTTTAGAAGCCCTTGCAGCGCAAAGTGCACTAGAGACCTTTCAGCTGCTTCAAGCTACGGACGATAAGTTGTTCGGTGATGCAGAACCTGTACGTGAAGAAGACAAAGATACTGCCGTGGAACAGCCTCCAGAAGTACCTTGCGTCGATGGGCTCGACGGTGAAGTCGCAAGTGCACCATTCAACCCATGGGGAGGAGGAGTTGGAGGGTTTGGCTTCAGAGAGCCACCGCCGGAGCCAAGCCACTTAGAATGGCAGCGCAGTTTTGTGAACTTGCGTGTCCGAGGCCACCAAATTTTACCTGCTGTGCTTCGTGATGACTTCGATGAAGACAATGCAGCCACGGAGACAATGTCAACGGACCAACTCCCAGTGTCAGCATTTGTGCCAGCTTGCGAAGATATTAATGTTTCGGGTGTTCAAATTGTGCCTCCTGCTGTGCCTACGGTGGATTCGTGTGAATTGACTTCACCAAGCAGCCTCGAGATGAGCGGTGACAGCATGGATTGCGACGAAGAAAACGAGCCCGGTGTGAATGCCGATGGGGAAGAAGTGTTCGCAGCACACGGAACCCTCGAGGATGTTTTGGATGTAAGCTGGCCAATCCGGCAACTGCAGGCTAGTGGAAAATCTGAACTTCCTGAATCAAGGCGGGAAGCCGCTATAGTGCCTTCGAATGGTGCAGATAGTACTGACGCTGATCCTAGCTCGGGGGATTCCAATATATTTGCAGCTGGCTGGTGCACTGATCCCCGCCGTGACCCGCCTGTGAGCCCGAATGCAGCTGCCCAGCACGAAGCTGCTGTGGCTGCCGTTGCTAAGGTTTGGAATACCTTCGTGGAAGACTGCCGAGCAGCACGCGACGCCAACCCTGAACTTTTCCGCTGATATTTGCTTCGTTGGTCGTTGGGCTACACCGAATAAATCATCCGGCGGCCGATAGTCTGCGACCATTTAGAATTCATTCTGCTGAGCGCACTGCTTACGAAATGGATTGGGCCGAATCAGGCCGAATGAAGGTGGAGGGTTCTCTTTACCATTTACTATAAATAAAATGCGGTACTACCTACCACATCCCACCCAATAGCAATATCAAATATCAAAAATATGACTGATATTGCGTACTCATTTAAGGATTCTTATTTCTCGACATTTAACCCTCATCAACATAGCCATTTATATTCCTCGATAATTACAGTCAGCCAGGCCAGTGGCAAGTGGCATTTTTAGATTTTTAGTGTCTACATAAAACGGCTCCGCGTATTCGCGCATCAATCGTCATCTTATACTTCTAGATACTTGAGGCGCCGAGCCTCTGGAAAAAGACAAGTAGCTCGTCCAACAAAACGATACTGCATTTCGAACAGGCAGGCGCAGCCAGATGGGCACTGCAAACACCAGGCAGTCGGCAGGGGCCCAAACGCAGGTCATTATCGGCACATCAGTGCTCCAATTTTCCCTGTAATTTGCCCAAGCAGCTATTACAACCTTTTGGAGGTCGGTAGAGCTTATAATTCTGTCTGAGATACTACCGTTGCTTTGGCCCTGGATGCATTGCTTGAGAAAGTAAAACGATGGCAAGTACAGAAACGGCAAGTGGAAGAACACGTCGAAGGCAACTTGCTTGGCCGCATCCGCTAAACCCTTGCGGTCGTTTAACTTGGCTGCAAGGGACGGTAGATGAGCGAATCTATCCATGGATGAGAACAAGTATCGATACAGCTTTACGTGGACAAACCATTGCACCCCACCGAGGTATACCATACCGAAGGAGGCAAAAGCAGAGGTGCGCTGCCAGTCTACGTCATTGAAAGCTTTGTCTTCCCTTAGCATTTGCGTAGTCAGGTCGGCAGTTACAGGGTTAGCCGTGGCAATCAACATGTTTGCAGCGAAAGGATGCTTCTTCATGCTGTCGAATACTCTACTTGTGAGGCTGTTCGCGTTTGACGATGCCATCCACCGAGTAGCCACAACCCTCGAGTGGAAACCGCCGAAGTGGTGCTTAGCGCATCCTGATAAGCGTGGCAACATCATTCCACTAGTCAACTATCATTCGCACTATCAACACCTCCAAACGACTAGCAGTCAGCTAAGCCGCACTGCACACCTCGTGCTTATAGGGCGTCCTCGTCTAATCTCTGAGCTCTGAGCACTGAGCACAACAGCTGTGGGCTGTGCGATCATAGAAAATGTTGTGCAAAGCTTCGATTCTCGCATTCTCGCATTCTGAATTCTGAATAACAGAATAAGAAAAGAATCTGCAATCCAGTCACGCAAGAATCACTGAACGTGCATGATGTTTCCGGCCAGAATTCCGTCTGTTGGAAGTCAGAGGCACAAAGAGAGCAAAAAGGCAAAAAGCAATCAACAATCAACAGATCAATAGGCAATCAAGGCATACAACATGCTTCATTCTTCACGCCGCGCGGCGCTGCTCCTGAAGGGAGCAGCGCGCCAACTTCCTTTGAGTACTGCGCGACGTGCCATGGCTGACTACGTTGCACCGCTGAATGATATGACTTTTGCTGTGCACGAAGTGCACAAATTCGAGGAGCACTACAAGACGCTGAAGGATGCCACAGCGAGGGAGTGTGACAAGGACACCATCGGTGCGTTAGCTCGTGCATTAGGCAAACCTTAAACGGACTTTGAGTTCTAAGCATAATTACGTTGTCTAGCCAATGGAATTAAAAATCTATGCGCAATCATCATCATTACAGTTCCCGGGATCTAAACAATGCCTTCTGCTCGCCATTTCTGCTACCTTTCTTTGCCACCCTTCTCACCACTTAGATATGGTGGTGGAGGCCACGACCAACCTATGCGAGAGCGAGCTCGCGCCACTCAATATGGCTACTGACCGCGAGGGCTGCAAGCTGGTAGATGGCAAAGTGGTCACGGCCAAGGGCACCAAGCATGCCTACGAGCTGTACAAAGAAGCCGGCTGGCAAGGGCTCAGCTTCCCAGAAAAGTACGGCGGCCAAGGCTTGCCCATGTCGCTGGCTCTGATCCAGTCCGAAATGATTGCGGCGGCCAACTGGACCTTCCTCATGTTTCCAGGCCTCAGCAAGGGCGCCATCAACACCATCTTGATGCACGGCACCGAAGAGCTCAAGGACGCCTGGCTGCCCCAAATGGTCAGCGGCGAAACCACGGGCACCATGTGCCTGACCGAGCCGGGGTGCGGCTCAGACTTGGGCCAAGTGATCACCAAGGCCGACCGTAACGACGACGGAAGCTACAGCATCACGGGCACCAAGATTTTCATTAGCTGCGGGGACCACGACCTCACCGACAACATCGTGCACTGTGTCCTGGCGCGCCTCCCCGACGCGCCCCCGGCCGCAGCGTCCCCCGAGGGCACGCGGGGCATTTCCCTGTTTTTGGTGCCCAAGTTCTTGCCGGACGGGTCCCCCAACGGCGTGCAAGTGTCGCGGATCGAAGACAAGATGGGCTGCCACGGGTCCCCCACCTGCCAGATGGAGTTTGAAGGCGCCAAAGGGTGGCTCATCGGCAAAGAAAACAAGGGCATGGGCCACATGTACGTGTTTCACTGCACGCATCGTTTAAGGACTATAGTCTTCTCCTTATTGTTGCCTTGTTAGCAGTATTCACGATGGCATTTATCGCGTTCTGACTCATTCCTGAGAAGCACATTCCCTCTCGTCTCGGTTTGTACAACACTTTATTCAGCCATATTCCTCGAAATTCTTTCCAATCACCTCGTCTTCAATTTTGTAGGTTTACCTTCATCAACACCAGCCGGGTGGGCACCGCAGTGCAAGGGATTGCGGCGGCCGAACTGGCGCTCCAGAACTCCCTGTGGTACTGCAAGGACCGCAACTCGATGCGCGCCCTGAGCGGGACCAAGGACGAGAGCCGCATAGCCGACCCCATCATTTGGCACCCCGCGGTGCGGGCGATGCTCTTGACCATGAAGGCCTACGCCGAAGGCGGCCGCTCCATGGTGCGTCGTACTAAATTTCTAAAAAATTGATTACTTAAGCATAGCATAATAGGAACATGGTGTGAAGCCTGCCATGAGATTAGTTCTTTTTCTGTAGCCCTCTCGTATGCATACGCGCACACAATAACTTTTCGTTGCTCGGTGCTGTTCAGACCTACGAGTGCGCGAAGCTGGGCGACCAGTTGTTGGACGCGGAAACGGCCGCGAAAGCTGCGGAAGAAGCCGGCGACGCCGCGGGGGCTGCCAAGTACCAGGCCGAAGCCAAGAAGATCGACTCGCGGATGGGCTTCTTGACCCCCATCCTCAAGGTGCTTCTTCCTTTGGCACTTTCGTTCGTCGTGCGCGCGCAATGTGGTTCCATCACATTTGTACTGTGTTCGTGCTATTTTTTGCTTAGCGATGTACTTTGCGTGCAGTTTATTACCTGTGTGTGGTTATTTATTGAACACGTCGAAACGTTACTTTTGCATAATTTGAGCCCTGTTCATTTATGTTCTGCTATTTTCTTTCTCTCGATTTTGTCTTTGGCTTGTCAATAACAGGGCTTTTTAACCGAGGCTGGCAAGGAAGCGGCCGACATGGGCATTCAAGTGTACGGAGGCCACGGGTACATCAAGGACAACAAAGCCGAGCAGGTGTTCCGGGACGTGCGCATTGCGGCCGTCTGGGAAGGCACCACCCAGATTCAAGCCCTGGACTTGCTCGGGCGCAAAACCTTGCGGGAGAAGCTGAAGCCGGTCAACGAGCACTGCGCGACTTTGCGCGCGCAGTGCATGCCTTTGCTGTTCCACTCCGACGCGCAGCTCCGGGCCCACGCGTGGTCGCTCCTCAAGCACGCGCTGGAGTGGCAGTACCTGACGATGCGGGTGGCGGCCCGGGCCATGAAGGACCGCGAAGCGGTGGGGGTGGCCGCGGACCCGTACCTCATGTTCGCGGGCCACGTGAGCTTGGCGTCGCACTGGCTCGAGATGGAAAAGGTGGCCGTGGAAAAGCTGGCGTCCGGCGACGGTCTCTTGGACCGCGACTTTTACACGGCCAAGAAGCAAACCGCGGCGTTCGTGTACGAGAACTTGTTGCCCCGGACCCGGAGCTTGGCAGCAGGGGTGCTGGCCGACTCCAAGGCCACCATGGACATGGACATCAACCATTTCTCTTTCGACCACGCCCGCTAAATTTATAATTAGGAAGGGGTTTCCCGACGACGGGAGGAGGGTATCGATTGCGCGCGCACACACGCACATACACACGTGGCAAGAGTATGTGTGCGGTACTCTCAACTCCACGAATGGCCTACAAGGCCGACAATTTTGGCTTTGCGCGCCCTGGAAACAAGCCAGTGGCGACAAGGAAGAAAGCATGCACATTTTTCAAAGAGAGAACCAAATTGCACCACGGCGGAGCGAAAGCAAGTACGGAGCTCGTTCCGTGCGGTAGTTGGCAGCCTTTTCTCCTCTGAAACGCAATGCTTCATTTTTCTGTTCTTTGAGTTAATAACACACGAACGCAAGAGGTATTTATCTGATTATCGATGACGGAACATAGATACCGATTTCCCATAGCCCATAGAGGTCGCGATAGCGATAGCGCGATAGCGATTATCACAATAGACAATAGTTGTACTAATATCACCAGTCATCAGTATCATACAGAGAATTCGATATCTAAATAGTATACAGTATACAGAAACACAGCACGGCCAATACGCCGCTATATGTGGGCAGCCCATCTAGAAAATCGGTATTTCAAGAGACAACCTGTTTTCGAGATAATCGACTTTTTGTGTACACTGTCCAAACTGGGTATGGCCCAACCGGCGCCTGATGCCACAGAACTATTGACATGGGCGTTGTTCTTCTAGCTTTATTAAGCAACTGACGAAGCTAGCGCATCCACTTGGCACCTGCGG
>Ga0307982_1004852_pt1 | contig 10578 bp, 6 predicted proteins | sample OrgLakmetagen989_FD_201847 | JGI IMG/M metagenome (GOLD analysis project Ga0307982, IMG submission 201847) | Saline water microbial communities from Organic Lake, Antarctica - #989 | ecosystem: Environmental > Aquatic > Non-marine Saline and Alkaline > Saline | place: Antarctica: Organic Lake... | reverse complement strand
GCATTCTGCTTAGATTAGGTAGCTTTGGGATTCGACGGGGGCTGCCGTTACGGCATCATGGGGTTGACAGTACGATGTTTTGAGCCCCGCAGACTCATCATCATGGTCATGCTCATGCGGGACTCAAACAAAATACTCATACGATTTGTAGCATTTAACTGAAGTGCGCGTGTGCATCAATTCCAGCTTCACGTTCTGGGTGCCAAAGACCGTGTAGATGGCCGAGGATGACGGAGGCGAGAGCCTTATTTTGCAGCTGCAGGCTGCGAGAGAGTATGCATTGCTGGGAAACTACGAAACTGCATTGATTTATTTTGATGGGGTGACTAAGTCAGTGAATCAAACCCTTCGAACAACTCCCATCGCTGAGGAGCGACAAACTTGGACAAGGGTAAGCGGCTGCCTTGTCTGATTTAGCTGACATGCCATGGTCAACCGACTTCCTGTATAGATCAAAGCAGACATTGAATCAGAAGTCAAACTTGTGAAGCAGCTTCGACGTGAGCTTTCAGTCTTTCGAAGCGCTCCTGGGGCTGCAAAAGTCACAAGCAGCGCGGCCAAAAGCGAAACGCCAGCGGAGCGCAGACCATCTACTGCAGCCTCCCAGCAGGATGGCAAAAGCAGCGACCCAGATGTGTGGCCCGCACCAGACCCACTACCACCCAAACCTGCACGACGCAAACCAGCAGCAAAGCGCAGTGAGCATTTGCCATCGTGGGCTCGCGAGCAACCAGGCCACGATGGGAGTGCTGCCACGCCCAAGGCTGAGCAGGGGTACGTCCGAGCGCGCCTTGTGAAACGCCAAACAATGCCCAGAAAGCACCATATGTTTTTGCAGCAAAAGAGCCGGCGCGGGTGCTGGGAATTTCCATCGCAAAGTCACCTCCAGTAAGCGGTCCACTCCGGGCCGGCCCTCACGTGGGGCCGGTGGTGCAGCTGCTGCTGCTGGCAGCGGCAGCAAAGGCAAGCGAGACTACGCCCGCCCCTGGCGCGTTGAGAAGAAAAAAGACAGTGTGCCCACTGGACCCCACGGCAAGCCCAAGTACTCTGAAGTGTACACCGGCTCCGTGGACAAGGACTTGATTGAAATGGTGGAGCGCGACATCTTGGATGCAAACCCCAATGTGCCCTTTGACAGCATTGCGGGGCTGGAGGAGGCCAAGGGCTTGCTGCAGGAAGCCGTGGTACTGCCCCTCATCATCCCGAATTACTTCCAGGGCATTCGCCGCCCCTGGAAGGGGGTGCTCATGTTTGGCCCTCCTGGCACAGGCAAGACGCTGCTGGCCAAAGCCGTGGCTACCGAATGCAACACCACATTCTTCAACGTCACCGCGTCCATGCTCACCTCCAAGTGGCGCGGCGAGAGCGAGAAGCTGGTGCGCACCCTGTTTGACATGGCTCGGTACTACGCCCCAAGCACCATTTTCATTGACGAGGTGGATGCGCTGGCGGGCGCCCGAGGGGGCTCCAGTGAACACGAGGCATCGCGGCGCGTGAAGACGGAGCTGCTCGTGCAAATGGACGGCATCAGCTCCCTGCAAACCACAGGGGATGACGAGGGGGGTGACGAAGATGATGATGCCCCCCCCGGCAGTAAGCAAGTGGTGGTCCTGGGTGCCACCAACCTGCCGTGGCAGCTGGACGAAGCGTTTCGCCGGCGCCTGGAGAAACGCATTTACATCCCGCTGCCACTGCGGGAAGACCGCAAGGATCTGTTCTCGATTGCTATGGCTGGTGTTCCGGTCGGCGACGACGTGGACGTGGAGCGCTTGGCTGACGGCACTGAGGGGTACTCAGGGGCTGACATCGCCAACCTGTGTCGTGACGCCAGCATGATGTCCATGCGGCGGGTGCTGGATGACTTGCGGAAGCAAGGGCTATCCATGGCGCAGTTCAAAGACCGCTTGGCAGAACAGCAGAGCGACGTGACCACCCCTGTGTCCCAGGCTGACTTCTTGTCGGCCCTGAGCAAAATCAAATCCAGTGTGGGCAGCGCCGACCTGCAAAAGTTTGAAGATTGGATGGCAGAATTCGGCAGCAAGTAATTCATTCCCAATGGCACGCCCGGTGTTGCAAGTACGTGCGGGGGGGGTAACTGCAGTAAGCCGCGCCCATCAACAAACACGCGACGAGATCTAGATGAACATGTAACCAAAAACGAAACACTTCAGCACACCAGAAGTACCATATGAAGCTCAGTTGTTGATCACTCACTTGGATTACACCCAAACGCTTCCAACATAGCAAGTACTTCATGATTAGCGGTGCCCGGAAATCTCTTCGTCAATCTCTTCGGGGTGGCAGACGCCTCTCCTCACTCACCCAGCACTTTGCATCTGTCGCGCTGGTCGGCTCGCCAAATGCCGGGAAGTCAACAATTGTCAATCATCTAGTGGGGTCTAAGGTGCGTCGGTGCTGCCTTGTGCTCCAGTATTTCTGTGCACGCACATTCGACTGCTTTCCCAGGTGGTAGCAACCTCATCCAAAAGCAATACTACCCGCACTCAGTACAACGGTATTCTGTCCGAGGGCACTACACAGCTTGTTCTGCGAGACGTCCCTGGATTTGTGCAGTCTGGGTGCGTTTGATGTGCATCTCCTGAATATGCTAGCGTTGAGTTGAGTGCTTTGCAGTGACAAGAGACGCTACGACAGACGCCTAGTATCCGCTGCCGAGGCAGCCCTGGAAGGCGCACAAGTGTTCTTGTTTGTTGTTGACATTGCAAAGCGCTGGGGCCACTTGGAGGCTGAGACCTTGCTGCGGGTGGCGGAGGCGGCAGCGGCAGCTGAAGCCCCCCTGCTCATGGCTTTGAACAAGGTGGACAGGCTCACTGGGGCCCACAACTGGCATGGATTGGCAGGCCGCCACAAGCAGCGCAAGCAGCGTGAAATGCTGCTGCTGCTTGAAGCGAAAACCGATGCCGTTTCTGACGCCTGGGGGGGTGCCCTGCAAGTGGCAGGGAGCGCCGTGGAGCCCCCCTGCACCCCCATCCACACCACCTCTGCTGTGAACGGTGACGGCATGCCGCAGTTGAAGCGAGCGCTGCAATCGTGTGCCCCAGCGGGTGCTTGGCAGTTCCCAGCTGGTGTGGTCAGTGATCGCAGCAACGAAGCGAGGGTGCACGAGGCCATACGAGAACAGCTGTTCCGGCACCTGCACAAGGAAGTGCCCTACCAGGCCAGACAGGTGAACCGTTCCTGGAGGCTGAATGGTCGTGGTGAGTTGATCATCCACCAGGATATCCAGCTGCCCCGAGCCCCCCAAGTGAGCATGTTGCTGGCGCGGGGGTGTGCCGCCCTGGAGGCAGTCAGCATGGGGGCACGGGACACACTGGAGGGCATCTTCAACAGGCGTGTGCACTTGTTCCTGCATGTCGCTCACAAGCCGGAGCTGGTGTCCAGGGGGGTGTCGGTTGAGGACGATTTCGACGCCAATCTGGGGCAAGGGGGTGTCTTCGCGCCTGCGCCTGCAGCCATGTTCCAGCCCAGTGGAGACGCAGTGCGCCTAAATGTCGAAGAAAAGCATGCAGATATTCAAGATGCCATGGCTGAGTTGAGGGGGGCGTTGGGGGGTGCACCTGCTGCTGGGGGTGCAGGAGGGGGGGCTGCCCGTAGAGTGGGGGGCCTGCAGCTGCAGCGGGACGCAGCGCTGCTTGGCCCCCACGCGGTGTGGCGCCCCGCAGACAACTGAGTACAGTATCATTTGTGCGGCACTCATCTGTGCTGTGCAGCTGGCTTCGTAGTTTGCGACTTCAGAGAGAGGCCATCAGCTGGACAGGTTTGGGGGGGCGGCAGGCGCTCGAGACACACATTGGTTGAGAGTTGGGGCTGTGAGGCAGAGTAAATCAATTCCACAAGCTAAAATTTGCAACTCAGTTGTTGCTTTTTCTGCTTCTCGCAACAATCAAGATGATGCGATCAGCTGCTGCTGCTGCAGCTCGTGCGACGACTGTCGCCCGCGGTCCTGCACGTGTGAGCCAGGCTTCGGCTTGGCGCGCTGCCAGCACCGAGGCAAAGCCAGCAAAGAAATCTCGAGTGCTGCCAAAGGATGAACAGTCTTTTGTCCGCCGCCTGTTTTACGGCGAGGTGGCCGCTCCTCAGGTAAGACTTCGGAACGGCTGTGGCAAGTGCAGTGCACAAGGTTTGGTGTTATTTTGACAGTGATTGTCGTCCAGCCGTGGCTTGTGTCCACCCGCCGGCCAAGCATTCACAGCATGTTACTTGATTCTTGGTGTGGCCATTTTACCAGCCATGCTTGCTGAGTTGGCCGCTCAGGCGAATTACGTCACTCCTGAAGGCTTGCGTTGAAATTCCGCCCACGCCCTACCCACGTGCAGATCGTCCCCTACCCTGATGTGCTCTCTGCTGACGAAAAGGAGCTTTTGGCAGGTATGGTAGAGCCTGTTGGCAAGTTTTTTGAGCAGGATATTGACAGCACCAAGATTGACTTGACCGGCAAGATCCCTGAGGAGACTATGACCGGCCTGAAAGAGATGGGGCTCTTCGGACTGCAGATCCCAGAGGAGTACAACGGCTTGGGGCTGAACAACACCTCGTACTCCCGCATTGTAGAGGAGATCGTGATGGACGCCAGCGTGGCTGTGACGCTGATGGCTCACCAGAGCATCGGCCTGAAGGGCATTTTGTTGTGTGGCAACGACGCCCAGAAGGAGAAGTACCTGCCCAAGCTGGCCACTGGTGAGCACGTGGCAGCGTTCTGCCTGACCGAGCCTGGCGCTGGCTCCGACGCCGCTGGCATCCAGACACGCGCCAAGCTCAGTGAGGACGGCAAGCACTGGGTGCTGAACGGCAGCAAGATGTGGATTTCCAACGGCGGCATCGCGCAGATCTTCACTGTGTTTGCACGCACTGAGCTGCCCGACGGCACTGACAAGATTACGGCGTTCATCGTGGACAAGGACTTTGGCGGAGTCATCCCCGGGAAACCCGAGAGCAAGCTGGGCATCCGAGGCAGCAATACAGTGCAGCTGGCGTTTGAGAACTGCAAGATCCCCACCGAGAACGTGCTGGGCGAAGTTGGCGAGGGCTTCAAGGTGGCCATGACCATTCTGAACAACGGGCGCTTCGGCCTGGGTGCCGGCACTGGTGGCGCCATCCGCAAAATGATGGGCATGATCTCCCAATATGCCAACGAGCGCAAGCAGTTCGGCAAGCCCCTGGCAGACTTCGGGCTCATCCAGCAAAAGTTCACCACCATGGCTGTGCAGGCTTACGCCATCGAGAGCATGGTGTATGCAACAACGGCACTCATTGACCGCGACGGCCGAGATGCCAGCGTGGAGGCAGCCATTTGCAAGATTTATGGCTCCGAGTGCATGTGGGACGCTGTGAACGAGTGCATTCAGATCATGGGCGGCCTAGGCTTTGGGGCTGGCGAGGGCGCCATGCCCTACGAGCGGTTCATGCGGGACTCTCGCATTCTGCTCATTTTTGAGGGCACCAATGAGATCCTGCGCATGTACTCAGCGCTGACGTGCATCCAGGGCCCAGGGGAGGCCCTTAGTGCTGTGGGCAAGGGTGGCATGGCTGCTGGAGCCGGCTACGCCATCAACCGTTTGAAGCGGGATTTCGGCCTGGGGGAGGCGCTCGGAGGCATCCACAGCGAATTGGCGGCTGAGGCCAAGATGTTTGCACACAGCACCGGAATGTTTGCCAATGCCGTGGATGACTTGCTGATGAAGCACAAGAAGGACATCATCAACCACCAGCGCCCCCTTGCGCGTGTAGCCAACATGTCCATTGACTTGTACGCTGTGGCGTGTGCGCTGTCTCGCGCCAGCCGTGCGTTGGAGAACGGCGAGGAAACTGCACAGCATCAAGTGAAGCTCACCAAGCTGTTGTGTGCCCAGGCACGTGAGCGCATCAACAGCAACCTCGCGAACATCCGCATGAACGGAGGCAAGGACGACAAACTGTGCGAAGAAATCTCCTCTGAGATCCTCAAGGCCGGCAAGTACTTGCCCCCTCACCCAATTGGAGTGTAGATTCAGTAGCTGTTTTAAATGCGAGTGGATGCTGTCGCGATGGTTGGCGCATCTTGAGTCACAAAACTTGCGTAGAGTCCTAAATTGGCAAGCACCCCTGACACAACACATCATCAAGTGTGAAGGTCAACAGCGATGCCGAGTGGAATGTTAGAAGGAGAATATAAATTGTTGATCCAAGTGTGTTAGCTGCAGATCACAACACTTCGCACAAGGTCACGTGAAGCCTTTGTGCTCAAACCTTGCAATTCAGACAGTCTTGTTGGCTTGCACGGCACCCCGCTGAGGCCTTCAAGCATCTTCACACACAACCTCAACCATAACCATGGACTGTAACTTGGATATGGCGCCTACCACCGGCACAAAGGGTGTCTCTACAGGAGTGAGTGGACATTGCGCATGTGTGGCGTTGTGAAGCCAACACGCCTTGTCGTGTGCTGCCGCCTCAGCACAGCACGTCCCCATTGTGAATGCACAGACCACTATTATCGCTGTCAAATATGACGGCGGTGTTGTTTTGGGAGCAGATTCTCGCACTTCAACAGGTAAGCTCTGCAATTTGAGCTCAGGCCCTGGCGTTTCGCTGTCAGTCGCCTGATGAAACTCCCGTGTCTCCTCAGGCATTTATGTGGCAAACCGAGTGTCTGATAAGCTCACTGCGGTGCATGATCACATCTACTGCTGCCGATCAGGATCAGCAGCTGACACACAAGCAGTTTCGGACTACGTTCGACGATACTTGGCTGAGCATGCGTAAGACTATACCTCAGCCCTTACCCGCTGTCCCCATGGCAATAAGCTGACTATTTTTTGCAGCATGGACAAGGGCTCTCTGCCCACAGTCAAGACTGCAGCAGCACTGTTCAGAAAGATTTGCTACGAAAACAAGGACAAGCTGATGGCTGGCATCATCGTTGCCGGGTGGGACCCAGTGCGCGGCGGGCAAGTGTACAGCATCCCCCTGGGCGGAACCTGCGTGGAGCAAGACTACGCCATTGGCGGCAGTGGCAGCACCTACATTTATGGCCTGGTGGATGCTACATACCACAAGGGCATGTCCCGGGATGAGTGCGTGACCTTCGTAAAGCAGTGCCTCTCGCACGCCATGGCCAGAGATGGCAGCTCCGGTGGCGTCGCCCGAGTGGTAGCCATTGACGACAAAGGTGTCGAGCGCGACTTCACTGCGGGTGACAAGCTGCCCTTCATGATCAACGCCGAGGGGGGGGGTGCAGAGTCCGCCAAGGCCCCCCCAGCAGCTGTCGCTTCAGGCAGCGGTGCTGCAGCCATGTAGACATTCATATCGGCACGAACAAAAATGAAATGTATTCCTCACAGTTGCAGCATGTGACAGCGCTCGTGCCAGGGCCGACGTCCATGGACGGCTCCAGTCAACGTGACGGCGCTGCCGTGGCGCACATGTAAGAGCACAGGCAAAGCTTTGCAGGGCGCAGAAACACAAAGCCAGGACCCACAGCAAAACGGGCGCAGTGACTGAGCGGTAGATGCTGAACGACTCTCCCTCGCAAGCACAGCGCCAAGTACTCAGCTCCGTGCCAGGACCAAGCCGTGCCCAGCTGCTGCCGTCAAGTTGGGCACACGGGTGGTGCGCTCAATCCACCTTCTTGAACTCCACGGACTTGCTGAGCATGCCAATGATTTTCTCGAATTCCTTCTTGATGGACTTGCCCTGCACAGCTTGCTCTGGGTCCTCAGGGTCCAGCGACAACCATACCTCCAGGCGCCACTGTGTCTTAGTGGCATCGTCTTTGGACTTAGTCTTGTTAGACATTTTTGCCCCGTTCACGACGGCGTTATTTGAGAACAGCGTCTCGCCGATCAGGCCGAGCGCGACGTTTTCCCACATCTGCATGATGTCAGGGAGATCAGTTGGGCGCCCTGCGAACGCATCAAAGTACAGCACGCATATGCTAAATTGCAAAGAAATACATACGAGGTGTGAAGCGTGCCTCCACACGGCTCAGAGAATAACGCTTCCCGTCAGAGTCCACGAAGTCTCCGAAGGGCTCAATGTGGGAGCGGAAGATTTTGAACTCAGAGCAAGTCGACGTGCGCAGCACGCCTGCCTCTTTCTCATCCTCGCGCTCAATCTGAACAGGGGCCTGCAGTGCGCCGTAGCCAAAATATTGTCTGTAAAATAAGAGTAAATTCAAGCTCATGTGCTGACAAGCACCATATTCCGCAAAACAGGGTACACCACCTGAATAGCTCAAGCGTGTGTTTGTTAGACTTACACAATGCTGGGGAGCAATGACCATGCAGACCAAAAGGCTTCAACAGTGTCTACTGTGCAAACCTGCGCGCAGACGTGAAGTAAAGTGAGCATGTAGCCATCTTGCAAACAGCTGAGGAGAACCTACCTGGAGGGCTCGCTCTCGCCACTTCTCATCGCCCTTCTTCTCGACACGCTGCTCCCAAAAGCTCCATGATTCTTTCAGGGCGTGGTGCTTTGGGCCACTGGATGCAGCGGCAGCAGCAGCAGACTCTGCCATGATTGCAGGAAGAGATGTGGTGAACAGGCAAGGAGCACTGTTGGCAAAAATCGGAAAATTAAGAGCAGCTTGTGCAGAAATAAAAAGATAAAAAGTGAAGCGTAGCCCACTTTTCCCAAGCTTGAGCTCTCGCATTGCAGCCAAGCTGCCCCTCGTTCATGCCTGCCCTCAAAAACTGGCCGCGGGCTTTCAGCCGTCTTTCCACAACGCCCCCTAGTTGCTGTCGCCATGAGGCTTAGGCAGCTCACGCGAAGTAGATGCCCTCCGCTCAAATTATCAACATATTCTGTTGCAACGCACTTACACAACGTTGTTGAGCACCTCGGCCGCTTTGTGGCTCACTGAGGGTACTGTTTCCCATTTCCCCCACAAGTGCATGCGCCTTTCTCAGTTGAGCGATAACCTTTCACGCGAGTTTCGGATAGCTACAGTCAAGAAACACGCATAATTTGACAAAATGGCATCTGAAGCCGAAGTTCCCATGACTCTAGACGAGGCACTGGCAGATGTGGCCGCGCGATTCCTGCTGAATTTGCCCTCAAACGAGCTACCCAGCGTTGATAGGCTGTTCATGCAGCTTCAGCAAGCCCACTGGTTCTATGAAGATTTTTATGTCGATATGTACGAGCATATTGAGCATTTGTCTGGTCGGGAGTTCTCAAGAATCATGTTTCACACGTGCCCACTGCTTGAGAGATACAAATCGCAGCATGCCGATTTTTATGAGCAATTCAAGCAGTATATCAGCAGTATTCCCGTGTATGGAACTATCATGTTCACCAAGGGCATGAAAGATATGGTTCTGTGCAAATCATTTGGTGGCAAAAGCTGGAACGCTGCACGTGGCAAGCTAAACGCCGGCGAAACTCCGATGGAGTGTGCTGCTCGTGAGACACTTGAAGAGTCTGGGTACGATCCATCCAAGCTGATCAAGGCTGACAAGTATGTGGAGTGGAGCTCTGGTGCGCAGAAAGTCCGTCTCTATGTCTGCGTCGGAGTGCCGAAGAATTTTGATTACGCTCCCCAAACGCGCAAAGAAATTGCCGAGATTCGTGTTTGGCCAACAAAGGAAGTGCTGCGCAAGGTGAAGAACAAACAGGGCCATCAGCGCTTCTGGCACCTGTTTCCAGCAATGGGCTGGCTGCGTGCCTTTGTTCGATCAGGCGGCAATATCGCAGCTCAGACCGCCAAGCCTGGCGGTCGCAGCTCTCGCGGCGCTGGGCGCAGCAGCGGCAGTAGCAGCAAGAAAGCCCCCGGGTTACACAGCAAGCAAGTCGCCGATCTGCACAATGCCGAGACCTTTGACGACTTGGGCGATGACGACGGCTGGGATGTGGACGGTATGTTCTCGGCGGCGTCTCAGCTCACAGGCATCCAGTTCACGTACGACGGCAACAACGAGCAGTTCGGCGAGGGGCTCACCCTGACCTACGATACAGACATCGTTGCTGCTCGGGCAGCCAAAGAGGCAGGCAGTGCAGGGGCTCCGCCCCTCACAGGTGCTGACCCCGCCCCTGCCCATCCCCAGCCCAGCGGTCAAGACTTCCTCGCGTCACTGCAAAGTGCATCACAGCCGGCAAACGCTGCCCCTGCACCACATGCACAGCTGCATGCCTCCCAGGCGCACATCTCTGATTTGCACCCTGCGCCCCTGCAGCAGTGGCCAGCAGTGGGACATGGACATGGCGCCCCCCCCCAACATGGACAAGCGGCTCTTATGCACGCCTTCCATCCGCACGGTCTCCATGGCCAGCATCATCTGCAGCACGCCATTCAGGGAAGCAGCGGCAACCTGGCGGCCAGCCAGTCGTTTGCGCACCCCCACTCAAACACAGCACCTGCTGGCTCCATGGGCATGCAGGGGCACCGTGGCACACCGCCGGCCATTGCCGCTGCACTGGCCAAGTCCACGCCTGGGGTGCACGGCGGCGGCATGCCTGCTGGCTCCATGGGCATGCAGGGGCACCGTGGCACACCGCCGGCCATTGCCGCTGCACTGGCCAAGTCCACGCCTGGGGTGCACGGCGGCGGCATGCCTGCTGGCTCCATGGGCATGCAGGGGC
>Ga0307982_1004849_pt1 | contig 10580 bp, 8 predicted proteins | sample OrgLakmetagen989_FD_201847 | JGI IMG/M metagenome (GOLD analysis project Ga0307982, IMG submission 201847) | Saline water microbial communities from Organic Lake, Antarctica - #989 | ecosystem: Environmental > Aquatic > Non-marine Saline and Alkaline > Saline | place: Antarctica: Organic Lake... | reverse complement strand
CGTCCGAGGCGGTCGAGGAAAAGGTGTCGCTGTCGGATCGTTTCGGCCTGTGGCTGGGATTTCATCCCTGCGATCAGGACGGATACCTGGCGATGATTCGCGGCTATTGCGACGCTTACGGGGTGGAGATCGACGACGCCACCCTGCGCGCCGAGGCGATCGAATGGCAGACCACGCGCGGCGCGCGCTCGGGCCGGGTGGCGTGGCAGTATTTCACCGATCTGGCCGGACGGCGTGGCGTGCGGGTCTGAACCGTTCGCGGCTGGCGGGACGCTTACCAACCCCCCATTGGGCGCTTGTGCCACGGCCGGTGACCGGGCATGCTGCATGGTGAATATTGAAATGCAGAGGGCCTCGCCCCACCTATAACACAAGTGAAACGGAGAAGGCCGGGGTTGCCGCGATGACGGGGCCGGTGCCTTCTTGCCAAAAAGGACAACGAGCATGCAAGACCAACTCAATGCTTCTTACCCGGTGCTGCCGCTGCGAGATATCGTGGTGTTCCCGCACATGATCGTGCCGCTTTTCGTGGGGCGCGAAAAATCGGTGCGGGCGCTGGAAGAGGTCATGCAGGATGACAAGCAGATCCTTCTGTCGAGCCAGATCGACCCGGCCGAGGACGACCCGGCGCAGGACGATATCTACCGCGTCGGCGTGCTGGCCAACGTGCTGCAACTGCTGAAATTGCCCGACGGCACCGTCAAGGTGCTGGTCGAGGGTGTGTCGCGGGTGCGCATCACCGAATATATGGAAAACGACGACTATTTCGCGGCGCGGGCCGAATACATTTCCGAGACGCCGGGCGACGCGACCACCATCGAGGCGCTGCTGCGCACCGTCGGCGACGAGTTCGCGCGCTATGCCAAGGTCAAGAAGAACATCCCCGACGAGGCGCTGACGGCGGTGTCGGACTCGGATGATGCGGCCAAGCTGGCCGATCTCGTGGCCGGGCATCTCGGTATCGAGGTGGGCCGCAAGCAGGACCTGCTGGAGACCTTGAGCGTCAGCGAGCGTCTGGAAAAGGTCTACGGCCTGATGCAGGGCGAGATGAGCGTCATGCAGGTCGAGAAGAAGATCAAGACTCGCGTGAAAGGCCAGATGGAGCGCACGCAGCGCGAATATTACCTGAATGAGCAGATGAAGGCCATTCAGAAGGAGCTTGGCGATGGCGAGGACGGTGAAGGCGAGGTGGCCGAGCTCGAGTCGCGGATCGCCGAGACCAAGCTGAGCAAGGAAGCCCGCGACAAGGCCGATGCGGAGATGAAAAAGCTCAAGAACATGAGCCCGATGAGCGCCGAGGCGACCGTCGTGCGCAACTACCTCGACTGGATGTTGAGCATTCCGTGGAACACCAAGAGCCGCGTGAAAAAGGATCTCGGCAAGGCGCAAAGCGTGCTGGATGCCGATCACTACGGCCTGGAAAAGGTCAAGGAGCGGATCGTCGAGTATCTCGCGGTGCAGCAGCGCTCGAAAAAGCTGAAAGGCCCGATCATGTGTTTGGTCGGCCCGCCGGGCGTCGGCAAGACGAGCCTTGGCAAATCCGTGGCGCGGGCGACGGGGCGCGAGTTCATCCGCATCAGCCTTGGTGGCGTGCGCGACGAATCCGAGATCCGCGGGCACCGGCGCACGTATATCGGCTCGATGCCCGGCAAGATCATCCAGTCACTGAAAAAGGCCAAGACGACCAACCCGCTGATCCTGCTCGACGAGATCGACAAGATGGGGCAGGATTTCCGGGGCGACCCGGCGTCGGCCATGCTGGAGGTTCTGGACCCCGAACAGAACGGCACCTTCGTCGATCACTATCTCGAGGTGGAATACGACCTCAGCAACGTGATGTTCATCACCACGGCCAACAGCTATAACATGCCCGGGCCGCTTCTGGACCGGATGGAGATCATTCCGCTGGCGGGCTATACCGAGGACGAAAAGCTGGAGATCGCCAAGCAGCATCTGCTCGACAAGCAGATCAAGAACAGCGGCCTGAAAAAGGGCGAGTTCGAGCTGACCGATGCGGCGCTGACCGACATCATCCGCTACTACACCCGCGAGGCCGGGGTGCGGAACCTCGAGCGCGAGATCGCCAAGATCGCCCGCAAGGCGGTGACGCGGATCATCAAGCGCGAGGCTGAGGTGATCAAGGTCACGCCCGAGAACCTGCCCGATTTCCTCGGCGTGCGGAAACACAAGTTCGGCCTTGCCGAGGACGAGGATCAGGTGGGTGTCGTCACCGGGCTGGCCTATACATCGGTCGGTGGCGAGCTTCTGAACATCGAGGCGCTGCGCCTGCCGGGCAAGGGCCGGATGAAGACCACCGGCACGCTTGGCGACGTGATGAAGGAGTCGATCGACGCCGCCTCATCCTATGTGCGGTCCATCGCGCCCAAGATCGGGGTGAAACCGCCGCGCTTCGAGAAATGGGATATCCACGTGCACGTCCCCGAAGGCGCCACGCCCAAGGACGGGCCGTCGGCTGGGCTTGCGATGGTGACCTCCATCGTGTCGGTGCTGACCGGCATCCCGGTGCGCAAGGATATCGCCATGACCGGCGAGGTGACGCTGCGCGGCAACGCGCTGCCCATCGGGGGGCTCAAGGAAAAGCTGCTCGCGGCGCTGCGGGGGGGCATCACGACGGTGCTGATCCCGCGCGACAACGAAAAGGATCTGGCCGAGATCCCCGATAACGTGAAAGAGGGGCTGGAGATCATCCCCGTCGATCACGTGCGCGACGTGCTCAAGATCGCCCTCGTGCGCGAGCCCGAGCCCGTTGATTGGGACGAGGAGGCCGAAGAGGCCGCCGCGGCAGAGGCGACGCTGAAACAGGCCGAGGCCGCTCGCGGCGCGGTCGCGCACTGAGCGACCGGCACGGCTGGAAAGCAAACAAGCGGCGCGGGGACACCCCGCGCCGCTTTTCTTGTGGTAGCCGTGTCTTGCCGGGCATGGCGCAAAAATCTTGCAAAGATTTTTGACAAGAATTTTTGAAAAATTCTTGGGTCCGGCGTCAGGGTGCATCGCGTTCATTCACATTCACGCGATGCACTCTATTTTATTGATTTCGCATGTTCGAGAAGCTCAAAACCGGTTCCCATTTTTGAGCAACATGCTTTAGCGAACCGCTTCGATCGGCCCCGTCGCACGGCCGTGAATGAACTGGTCGAGATAGGGATCGCCCGAGGCGTCCATCTCGGCGACCGGGCCGGTCCATTTGATCTGCCCGTCATGCAGCATCGCCACGTGATCCGAAATGGCGCGGACGCTGGTCATGTCATGGGTGATGGTGATGGCCGTCGCGCCCATCTCGACCACGATCTCGCGGATCAACTCGTTGATCACGCCCGCCATGATCGGGTCGAGGCCGGTCGTCGGCTCGTCGAAAAAGATGATCTCGGGCGCGGCGGCGATGGCGCGGGCGAGGCCGACGCGTTTCTGCATGCCGCCCGACAGCTCGGCCGGGAATTTGTCGGCGACCTCCGGTTCAAGTCCGACGCGGCGCAGCTTCTCGATGGCGATCTCGCGGGCCTCGGGTTTGGGGCGCTTGAGCGTGCCGCGCAGCAGGCGAAACGCCACGTTCTGCCATACGGGCAGGGAATCAAACAGCGCCCCACCCTGAAACAGCATCCCGAACCGCGCGAGGAACGCGTCGCGGTCGCCCGTCGCCATATCCGTGCCATCGAGCAGGATCGACCCGGCATCGGGCCGGAGCAACCCGAGGATGCATTTGAGGATCACCGATTTGCCGGTGCCCGATCCGCCGATGATCACCATCGACGACCCTGTCTCGACGGTCAGGTTCACGCCCCGCAGGACGCGCAGATCGCCAAAGGATTTGTGGACGTCGCGCAGCTCGATCATGCGGAAAAGAACACTTCTGTCAGGATGTAGTTGGAGGCGAGGATCAGCACAGAGGCGGCGACGACGGCGGTCTTGGTCGCGCGGCCCACGCCCTGTGCGCCGCCGCGGGAGGTCATGCCGTGATAGCAGCCCATCAGCGCCACGATGAAGCCGAAGACCGCGCCCTTGATCAGGCCGGAGATGATATCCCACGGCTCCAGAAAATCGATTGTATTGTGCAGATAGGTCGCCGGACCGAAATCAAGCCGCCCGACGCCCACCAGAAACCCTCCCATGATGCCGATCACGTCGCCCACACCCACCAGCACCGGCACGGCGAGGGTGGCGGCCAGCACGCGCGGCAGGGTCAGGTATTTCATCGGGTTGGTCGAGAGGGTGATCAGCGCGTCGATCTGCTCGGTCACTTTCATCGTGCCGATCTCTGCGGCGATCGACGAGGCCACCCGCGCCGCCACCATCAGACCGCCGAGCACCGGCCCAAGCTCGCGCGTCAGGCCGATGGCCACGATCGAGGGCACCACGGTTTCGGCGTTGAAGCGCGCGCCGCCGGCGTAGATCTGCAAGGCGAGCGCGCCGCCGGTGAAGAGCGCCGTCATGCCCACGACGGGCAGCGACAGCCAGCCGATCTGCATCAGCGCGTGGCCGAACTCGCGCCAGTAGAAGGGCGGGCGCGCAAGATGGCTGACCGTGCCGGCGGCGAAGATGGCGACACGCCCGATCCCCGCCAGCCCGGCCAGAGTCGCGCGCCCGATATGGGCCAGAAAGCCCAGCACAAGATCCAGCACGGCGCTCATCCGCCGACATACCGCCGCGTGTAGCGCGCCCCGAGCGATGTCAGGATCTCGTATCCGATGGTGCCGGCATTGTCGGCCAGCACGTCGATCCCCTGATCGGCCCCGAGGATCTGCAGGTGGTCGGGATCCTGCCCCAGATCGGTGATGTCGACCCCGACGAGATCCATCGAGATGCGGCCCGCCATGGGACAGGCCGTGCCCGCCGCGAACAGATGCGTGTGCGGACCCATGATGCGCAGGATCCCGTCGGCGTAGCCAGCAGCAATGGTGGCGATGCGGGTGGGCCGCGTCGCTGTAAACGTGTTGCCGTAGCCGACCGTTTCGCCCGGTACCAGATCGCGGCACTGGATGACGGGTATATCGAGCGTCACGACCGGGTTGGCCCCGGTGTAGGGCCGTCCGCCGTAAAGGCCGATGCCGGGGCGCGCGAGATCGAAATCAAACTCCGGTCCCATCAGCATCGCCCCGGTATTGGCCAGACATAGCGGCGCGCCCGCCCCCTCGGTCATCTCGCGGAAGGCGGCGAGTTGGGTTGCGTTCATCGTGTGCTCGGGCGTGTCCGCGCAGGCGAGATGCGACATGATCAGCGCCGGGCCCTGGGCCAGCACGATCTCGCGCACGCCCTGCCATTCGGCGGGCTCCATCCCCAGACGGTTCATGCCGGTATCAAGCTGGATGCCCGAGGGGTGCCCCGGCAGCGCCTCGGCGTGACGGATCATCTGATCGATCGAATTGATCATCGGGACGAGGTCGGCGGTGCCGATCATCTCGGCATCGCCCGGCATGTGGCCGGAAAACACGTGGATCGCCGGTCCCGGCCCCAGAATGCGGCGCAGGGCCATGCCTTCCTCGGCGATGGCGACAAAGAACTGCCGGACTCCGGCGCGGGCGAGGGCGGGGGCGACCTGCTCTGCGCCCAGCCCGTAGGCATCGGCCTTGACGACGGCGGCGGTCTCGCTGCGGGACATCGCGTCGAGCGCGCGCCAGTTGGCGACGATGGCGTCAAGGTCGATTGTCAGGATACCGGTACTCATGGCCGCGGTTCTGACAGGATGGGCGGGCGCGTCAAGGGGAAAGCCGCAGCGCGGCATCGGGCCGCAACGGCTGGCCCGCGCGACCGATGACCCGCGTGGCCGGGCGGGTCTGCGCAAGGACGTCAGAACCAGCTTTGCACGCCGCGCGCCGCCCCGGAAATGTCGCGCCCGACGCCGTCCACGGTGGCGCATCCCGCGATCAGCGCGATCAGGACACACGCAGTGAGGTTTCGCAATCTTCGGGCCATGTCAGTCTGCCTGTTCCTGTTTGTCTGCCTCGTGCCACCAAACCGTGGGCAGGAAACCGATCCCGTCGCCGTAGATTGGCAGGTTGTCGCGAGGGTAGGTCAACTCTGCCTTGTGGGCAATACGGCCGACATTGTAGCGGTGGATCGGGATCACGTAGCGCCCGGCCGTCAGCACCCGGTCGAGCGCGCGGGTCGCGGCGACGAAATCGTCGCGGTCCTCGGCCTGAAGCATGGTGCGGATCATCGCCTCGGCGGCCGGAGATTTCATGCCCATGAGGTTGCGGCTGCCCGGCGCGTCCGCGCCCTCGGACCCCCAGTAGAACATCTGCTCGTTGCCGGGGCTGAGTGAGAGCGAGCGGCGCATCATCGTCAGATCGAAGTCGTATCGCGCCACGCGTTCGGCATATTGCGCGTTATCGACCGTCTCGACGCGCAGGTCGATGCCGAGACGCGACAGCGCCCGGGCATAGATGTCCATCATCGACGTTGCCTGCGCGATCAGCCCGTCCTGTTGCAACAGCACGGTGAGGGTCAGCGGCGTGCCGGAGCCGTCGACCAGCCGGCCATCCTCGACCCGCCAGCCGGCCTCGGCCAGAAGGCGCACCGCGCGGCGCAGCCCGGCGCGGTTGCGCGCCGTGCCATCGCCCTCGGGCAGGGCGTAGCCCTCCAGCGTGCCCGGCGGCAGGTTGCCTGCGAAAGGCTCCAGCAATTCCAGCACGCGGCCCGTCGCGGGGCCGTGATCCATGCCCAGGTCGGAGCCAGAGAAATACGAGGTGATGCGCGGCTGCCGCCCGCCGGTCAGCGTGTCGTTGATGTAGTCGAAGTTGAACGCGCCGATCAGCGCCTCGCGCACCCGCCAGTCATCCAGAGGTTCCTGCCGTGTGTTCATCACGAAACCGGTCATGCCGGAGGGTTGCCCGTGCGGGATCTCGGATTTCACGATCTCGCCGCGCTGGACGGCAGGGAAGTCGTACTCGTTCGCCCAGGCCTCGGCGTTGAATTCGCGCACATAGCTGATCAGCCCGGCCTTGAAGGATTCCATCAGCACCGTGCCGTCGCCGTAGAATTCGATGCGGATCTCGTCGAAGTTATGCGTGCCGCGGCTGTAGGGCAGGTCGGCCCCCCAATAGTCGGGGTCGCGCCTCAATGTGACATGGCGGTTCACCTCGTAATCGGCGACCGTGTAGGGGCCGGTGCCGAGGGGAATGTCGGTGATGCCCGCCTCCGCGATATCACGCCCCTGCCACTGGGCCTTTTGCAGGATCGGGCGCAGGCCGGCGAGCAGCGCCAGTTCGCGGTCTTCCTCGTTGAAGGTCAGGCGAATGCTGCGCGGCCCGGTCTGCTCGATGCGGTCCACCTTGGACCAGAAGCCGCGATAGCGCGGGTGGCCCCGGGTGCCGAGGGCCTCGAACGACCAGATCACGTCCTCGACCGTGACCGGGCTGCCATCGGAAAAGCGCGCCGCGGGATCGAGGGTGAATTCCACCCATTCGCGGCCCGCGCCGGTCTCGACCGATTCGGCCAGAAGCCCGTACAGCGTGAAGGGTTCGTCCCAGGACCGGCCCAGAAGGGTCTCGTGGGTGAGATGCGCCAACTGCCATGGCGGGCTGCCGCGCAGGATGAACGGATTGAGTGAATCGAACCCGCCGACATTGCCGGTCACCACGCGACCGCCCTTGGGGGCATCGGGGTTGGCATAGGGCAGAGACACAAAATCAGGTGGCAGGGCGGGGTCGCCATACATAGCTATGCCATGCGCGGGGTCGGCCGAGGCGGCGTGAGCGCCGCCCATGAGGAGCATCGCGGCGAGGCCGGAGCGGATCTTGCGGAACATGGCGGCTTTCATTTCAGGGCACAAACCTCGCGGGACCGGGGAAAACGAAATGATACGGTAAGGGCGGATTCACGTCTTTTCAAACTTTTAGCTTGGACTGCGGCGCAAGATCGCTTATTAATGTTCCTACTGCTCGATAGGTTTCTTGCCTGTATGAAACCTGCCTCAACGACTTGACGCCCGCCTTGTGCGGGCGTTTTTTTTTGGGATCGGTGCGGATGTGGCGCGCGCCAAATCCCCGTGCAATCCGGTGGCGCGGCCCATATGCTGCGGCTGCAACATAACCAAGGGAGAACGGGCATGAGTGTTCAAGGCAAGACCGCCGTCATCACAGGATCCACCTCGGGAATCGGCCTCGGGATCGCGTGGGAGCTGGCGCGGAACGGTGTGAAGGTGGTGCTCAATTCCTTCAGCGTCACCGACGAGGATCACGCCATCGCGCGCAAGATCACCGACGAGACCGGCACCGAGGCGCGCTATGTGCAGGCCGACATGTCCAAGCCCGACCAGTGCCGCGCGTTGATCGAAAAGGCCGGGGCCTGCGATATCCTGATCAACAATGCCGGCATCCAGCACGTCGCCCCGATCGACGAGTTCCCGACCGAGAAATGGGATGCTATCATCGCCATCATGCTGAGCTCGGCGTTTCACACCACCGCCGCGGCGTTGCCGGTGATGCGCAAGGCCGGGTGGGGCCGGGTGATCAACATCTCCTCGGCGCACGGCCTGACCGCAAGCCCCTACAAATCGGCCTATGTGGCGGCCAAGCACGGGATCGTCGGGATGACCAAGGTCGTGGCGCTGGAAACCGCCCGCGAGCCGATAACCGCGAACGCGATCTGCCCGGGCTATGTGCTGACCCCGCTGGTCGAGGGCCAGATCCCCGACACGATGGAGAAATACGGGATGGGGCGCGACGAGGTGATCGAGAAGGTCATGCTGGAGCGTCAACCGTCCAAGGAGTTCGCCACCACCGAGCAACTCGGCGGCACGGCACTGTTTCTGTGTTCGGATGCGGCGGCGCAGATCACCGGCACGACGATCAGCGTCGATGGCGGATGGACGGCGCTCTGATTTCGGGGGCGGGGCGGGGGCTCTGCCCCCGTCGCGCCCATGGCGCGACTCCGCCGGGATATTTGAGGCCAGAAGAAACGCCTATGACCTGTCTTGCGCGACCTCATCGGGCGTTTTTTCGCCGGGATAGACGAGCCCGGCCGAGATGATGAGTTTCGCGGCGTCCTCGATCGTCATGTCAAGCTCGATCACGTCCTCGCGCGGGAAGAACAGCAGAAACCCCGAGGTCGGGTTGGGCGTGGTCGGGACGAACACGCTGACCATGTCGCTGGCGGTGTGCGCCTTGGCGTTCACCTCGCCCTTGGTGTCTGACGAAATAAAGCCGATGGCCCAGATATCCTTGCGCGGATACTGGATCAGGCAGGCCTTCTGGAAACTGCGCTCGGACTGGGCGAAGACCGTTTCGGCGATCTGTTTGGCGCCGGAATAGATCGACCGGACCACCGGCATGCGGTTGACCAACGATTCGGCAAACCGGATCAGCGATCGCCCGATCAGCCCCTTGGCGATCCAGCCCACGATGACCGTGAAGACCAGAAAGATCACCACGCCGACGCCGCGAAAGTTGATGCCGAGATATTGCTCGGGCTGATACCGGTCGGGGATCAGCGGCAGCACGAACCCGTCGACCCATCCGATCAGCGTCCACATCAGCCAGATCGTCAGGCCGACCGGCGCGATGACGATCAGACCGGTCAGAAAGCTGGTGCGTATCCGGGCGAACCGCCGTGGTTTCTTTGCGGTGGTCGCGATGTCTTCGAATGGCGTGGTCATGACAGGTCCGCAGTTTTTTCACCGCGCGTTCTAGGCACATTTCCGCCCTCTCACAATGGGCCACGCGATCCGGGTCGCCGAAAATGCCCGGCGGGTCTTGTGCCCCGCGCGCGAGGGGGCTATGTGCGCTGCACGATAAATCCGCAGGCACGGGCGGGCCATCGGGAGAGACATCCCCGACAGGTCCACCGGTTGAAGCATTTCGCTTCTCATCCCGTTCCAAGGCGCAAACCGGAAAGGAAACGAAACATGGCTCTTCCCGAGTTCACGTTGCGTCAGCTGTTGGAAGCTGGCGTGCATTTTGGCCACCAGACGCAGCGCTGGAACCCGCGCATGGGCGAGTTCATCTATGGCGCCCGCAACGGCATCCATATCATGGACCTGACGCAGACCGTCCCGATGCTCGACGCGGCGCTCAACGCGATCCGCGAGACGGTCGCAAAGAACGGCCGGATCCTCTTTGTGGGGACCAAGCGGCAGGCGGCGCAGCCGATCGCCGACGCGGCCGAACGCTGCGCGCAATATTACATGAACCATCGCTGGCTCGGCGGGACGCTGACCAACTGGCAGACCGTCTCGAAATCCATCAAGCGGCTGAACGAGATCGACGAGATCCTCGACGCCGGTGGCGAAGGCCTCACCAAGAAAGAGCGTCTCGGCATCGAACGCGATCAGGCCAAGCTTCAGGCCTCGCTCGGGGGTATCCGCGAGATGGGCGGCGTGCCGGACATGCTGTTCGTCATCGACGTCAAGAAAGAGGCGCTTGCGGTGGCCGAGGCCAGGAAGCTGAACATCCCGGTCGTGGCGATCGTCGACACCAATTGTTCGCCCGACGGCATCGATCACATCATCCCCGGCAATGACGATGCGGCGCGCGCGATCGCGCTTTACTGCGATCTGGTCAGCCGGGCAGCGCTTGACGGGATGACCGCGCAGATGGGCGCCGCCGGCGTCGATCTGGGTGCCATGG
>Ga0307982_1004848_pt1 | contig 10581 bp, 12 predicted proteins | sample OrgLakmetagen989_FD_201847 | JGI IMG/M metagenome (GOLD analysis project Ga0307982, IMG submission 201847) | Saline water microbial communities from Organic Lake, Antarctica - #989 | ecosystem: Environmental > Aquatic > Non-marine Saline and Alkaline > Saline | place: Antarctica: Organic Lake... | reverse complement strand
GTGTTGATATCCCCTATCACTACATTAGGGTGTTCTGCCTCTAGCGGAAGCGTCGGTCCGTATACCGGACCTCACTCTACACATCAAGAGTTAACCAGTTTTCGAGCTGGTCCTTTTTAAGTCACGTAGGACAAGCCCCGCCTCTTACCGAGGCCTTCCCGTAAGGGGCCATGGGACGATACAAAAACACGGATTAAGCGAAGACATCGAAACAAACCGAGCGATCTGTACCTTCGTTTCGTTTCGCAAAACGGGGAAACGCCCGGACGCAGGACGAAGTTTGTTTCGGAGAAACAAAACCGGCGCTAAAACCATGTTTGTTTCTGATTTGGTTTCGTTTTGATGTTTCGACTGTGACCCTACTGACTACAGAAGTCGTCAACTAAAGACGGACTTTGTTGCTGCTTCGAGAAAAAAAATCAAGAAAATGTATGTTCTCACGTGCTACCATGCGTATGAAATTCGTATTCCTTTAACCTCAAACTGACCACATTTTTTCATGCTCTCCAACTTTAGCTCAAGCATGCGCATACGAATCTTCGTACCCTCAGCAATATGGGTGGCTGGAGGAGCTGCAGCGATGCAGATTCCGGACTGGATCCAGGACCTTCAAAGTGGTCGCCGACATCTGCACACCGGCACTTGCCAAGACTCCGATCGGGAATGCAAGAGGCGGTGTACCGACGACGGCTGCTATAAACCTCCAGAGCATACTCCCTGCAAAGACGGAACGGCACCGACAAGAAACCTGTGTGCCGATTGTACACCCTGTGGAGGTTAGCAAGCTTTTTATGAATTTTCTCCTATTTATGATGGCGATCCCACGCCCTTTAGAGTTCACCTCCCGCTCAACCAAATATCCCAGCTTTGATGTGTAAGATGCTTTAAAAGGAATGTACTCCCGTCATGATTTTTATTATGAATGTACGAGGCGGATCTTCATTGTATATGTCTCAGGCGCGAACCCGACTCCCATGCCGTCAGACCCGAAACCCACAGTGACACCAGCGCCCTCCTTTCAACCTGCAACACTCATCGACGATTTCAGCGCCTTTGATTCGTCGATTTGGCTTTCGCAATGCAGTGGTTGCGTCTACAGGAAGGGTGTCTTAAAAGTCGATGGCAAATCTCAGCTCCAGCGTACGATCTCCTCTGTTGACAGCTTGAGCCTCATCACAGCGACACTTAGGAAGAACGATGTGCGAGATAATCACGGCATCGTGGTGTCCATGCATCCAACTAACACTTGGAGTTGGTCTTACACGAGCGGTGCAGTGAAGTTCGTCTGGGAAGGCGACGTTAAAGCAATAATTGGGCAAACCGAAACGACAGACGTGAGTTGCAGCGCACAGCGCACATACAACATTGAAATCAACGTGTATGGCTACTCTATGGCGTTTGTTGACGATGCGTGCGGAACCTTAACCCTCTCAGAGATGCTGGGAACGGAAAGTAGCCTCTAAGTGTACCTCGGCGCAAGCAGTGGTCGCCATGCCAATGGTGCAGAATGGGATACGGTTTCGATTTGGGGTGACGGGCTCAGCGGCGGCAGCGAGGATGCTGAGGTGACATCACCAGTGCCAACTTCGGTCCCAACTACATATGTGCCAGCCACTGTAACGGATACTTTCGATGGATTTCAATCGTCGCTGTGGGCAGCGCCCTGTTCAGGCTGCTCGTATTACAGTGGGACTCTTTATATTACGGGCAACAACCAGGCAATACGGTCTCGGGGCTCCTTTAGCGCACTAAGTAAGCTCAGTGGGAGCTTGGGCAAAGGTGAAACCTACGACAACCACGGTCTAGCAGTGTCGTCTTCGCCTACGTATTCCTTGAACTGGCAGCCTAGCACAGGAAGCGTGCTCTTCGGGTGGCTTGGGAGCAACAAACAAATAATGGGGCAATTCCAAAGCACATCCTCCGTGTGCAGTTTTACGACCACATACGTTATTCACGCCCACTTCTCGTCCACTGCTGTGACTTTTACGGACGATAAATGCGGCAGTTTAACTCTAAGCGATGCCATTGGGACCGAATCTTTGTTGTACGTGTACCTGGGCGCTGACAACAACGCGCCTAATGAAGCCATGTGGTTAGACTGGTCTGCTTGGGGCACCCCAGCGTGGGATTACTCCACACCTGGCCCATCGACCAAACCCACATCTCTTCCTCAGCCGCTACCTACACTTCTACCGACGCTGGCACCTGCTCCGAAACCCTCCAGCCGCCCTTCGAGTGCTCCATTGTCCAGCCCGTCCCCATTCCCCACTCCGGTTCCTTTGCAACGACCCACTCTTCAACCCAAGCCCCAAGCCTGCGCCGTCGCCACAACCTACTATTACTTTTGCCCCGACAGAAGGAACGCCTCAACCAACTGTGCTTCCATCGGAAATGCCTTTCCCAGAACCTACGCCAAGACCGTCGCACGCACCCACAACGAATCCATCCTACACTCCGACCGTAAGGCCATCGCTGTTGCCGCTGCCGGTCCCTTCACTATTGCCGTTGTCCGCTCCTTCGGGAGCACCCACGATTATGCCTTCATTTCCTCGCCACGAGGTCTTTTTTTTGTAGATCTAATAAGTATTCCAATTTTTCATTCACTTGTGTATCTTCTGTGCCCAACAGGTGGCTGATACTTTCGAAGCATTTGATTCGAACATTTGGTTCGCCCAGTGCAGCGGCTGTGTTTATAACGGCAATGGCAGCCTCTTGGTAACGGGAGATGATATGCAGCGTACAGTGGGCACATTTAAGGCATTGACTACCATTAAAGCCACCTTAATGAAGAACGATGATCGTGACGACCACGGCATTATCGTATCCATCTTATCAGAGTAAGTAGTTTTGCCCTAGGTTACAGTCCTCTCAGAACTTTTTCTTTATCCTACATGTTCTGAGGTACGCTCGAGGCTGTTGTTTGTGCGCGTCTGCATTTTAACCTCATGTGCTCACGTGTGTGTGTGTGTGTCACATTCTATGTGTGCATTCCTACACTTCCTCAGTTACACCTGGCGCTGGCAGGAGTCCTATGGCTCAGTGAAGTTTGTATGGCGTGGCAATGACAAATCTATCGTGGGGCAGCAAAGTACTGCCTCGGTAGACTGCAGCAACGACCAAAGATACTCCCTTGACATTACTTTAACGACTTCTCAAGTGCTGTTCCACGATGATACTTGTGGAGCTTTAAGCCTTGCTGAAAACCTTGGCACTTCCAACAACTTGTACGTGTACTTGGGTGCCGATAACGATCACGGTACAGCCGAATGGTTAGATGTGGCCATGTTTGGCACTCGCAATTGGGATGATGCGCCAACCCTTCTACCCACCATCTCGATAAAACCAACAGTGTTGCCGACACCAGGGCCTTCTATGTCACCTCAATCATATCCCACATCCCCACCGGCTCCAAAACCTTCGACTTCACCTCATCCAGACCCAACCCCAGGACCCTCAACGTCACCGCATTCTTACCCGACTCGCCTTCCACTATCAGAACCCTCGATGTTGCCATATCCAGGACCGACCTTGTCGCCTGTGCTGACACCCTCACAAATGCCGATTGTGCCGACTGTCGTGCCCACTAAGCATCCACTTATTGATCCAACTACATCGCCAACGGGAGGTGGGAAACCATACGGTTCATTGAATCCGATCCCAAAACCCTCGAGTGAGCCCTCTCCCATGCCTTCAGCAACCGACACTGTAAGAGTGGCGATATCTCTTGGTATTACTGTGGACAGTATCGATGACGCCAGCGAAGCTGTCGTGGTGCCAGCCGTGGTTGCAATACTAGACGGAATATCCGAGAAAGATGTTAAAGACTACGCCATCTCCACTGATTCTATTCAACAGCGACGCAAATTGAGTGGGCGCAGTGACGAGATCAGCAAGAATCGAGAAATTGTGACTTCTTTAGCTAAATTGGAGAGGTTGCACAGCGATGCTTTCAGGAGAGGTCGGCAATTATCATTGGGTGCCACTGCAACTTTAGACATTCAAGTGTCGCTATCTACGGCTGGCAACAAAGATGCCACCTCGTTCTTGGACCGAGTCAACAGCGAGCTCGAAGCATCGGTGCGCTTCGTTGAGAATTTCAGAACAAGTGATCTGTCAAGGATACGTGATTTTTCAATGATGACAACTTATACTTCAACCCCTCCTTATCTCATTCTTCTTCCATCTAAACCCGTCCTTCCATCTCTCCGTGCCCTCATTCTTTATCACATGAAAGGTCGCCGACGGATCTTTGACGTCTTCTCTTGAAGCCAATTGTGGTTGCACTATGACTGCAGACTCCACTTCTGCTTCCCTCGCTGGCCGTGCGGTGCGTTACTGTTCTGAACTTTACCTAACTCCTTGATACAAGCTTGATTATTAAGAAAGGTTCTTACCTTGTTGGCGTCTACTATAGATTCATGCGTTGGATCTTCGCACGTACATGTACTATGCATACATTGAACGTGAATCCGTCCTATTGTACTCTTTTCCCAATTCTTTCCATTTGCATCTACGCAGTTATCGCCGGAGCCCACACTTGCTATCGTTGATAGCGACAGCAGCGATAGCGACGGCGTTGGGTCCGCATCAAGCACTCCCCTAATTGTAGGCCTCTCTGCTGCAGCAGCACTAGTGCTTGCCTTGCTCGTATTTAGCCGCCGCTACGGCGACAAGATGAAGCGCCACGCTTTTGGCTTTGGCAGCGACAACCGCGGGATTGAATTCGTCGATCAAATCGGCAACGACGCCGAGGACGCAGGGCCGGTGCTTTTCAGTGACCCTGCCGGTGCAATCCCTCGCCCTTGGGACTGCCGCAGCATGCACAGCGCGTCCTCTACGCCTCCACGGTCGATGCCTTCCTCCTCGTTAGCGCGAACGCATGATTTAGACGATGTCGCGAAGCACAAGAATGAGTCCGGCTACTACACCACCCGAGGCGCCCACGCCCGCCTGGCCGCACGGCAGCGGCGACGGGACAGCTTGGACTCTTCCCCTTCTACGGGGACAAACAACACTGACATTGACCTCTCACTCGCTGACATGCCTGCAATGAAGAGCGGCAGCAATCAAATCGACAGCATTGGCCTTGGAAGCAGGCGCAGTCACAGTCGCTTGCGCGACCGAGTTGACATCGCAGTGGGTGCAGCAGGAGTTGGTCCAAGCCAGTCGCCGCAGGGGCTGCCACTGCACCTGGGAGGATTGCGCACTCTGTCTCAAGTTCGGAGCCTTGACGACCAAATGCGAGCAGCTGCAGAAGTCGGAGCTTTCCTGGCCCAGAGGGACCTTGAGGCGTTCACAGATGCTCTCTTGAAGTTTGGTGTAGGGAGTGTGGAAGATTTGCGCGACGCGAATCTTGTGTCCGACTCGGAACTGTTGAAGTGCGTGGGTATGAAAAAGATACATGTGCGGACCTTTCGGCAGCTGCTGGCTGATTCCATTGCAGAGGCCGGCAAAGACGAAGAAAACGACGATAAGGATAACGACAACAACAACAATAGCAATGATACTAAAGGTGGGAAAACGAGCGAGTTAGCGCCATTTAAGAGTGTTGATGATGCGAATGAGGACAGTCCCCAAAACCCAGACCATGCACGTACTTACGCGTTGGAAACATCCAGTGTTCACTCCACAGCCTCGAGTGGGGCTCTAGCGAGCGGACTCCTTGTTGCTCAGGGTTTCTTCACGCAGCTTAATCCCACTCCTGCGGCGACTACACCTATTGTTACGGCTGCAACTGCTCCTCCAGTTCCTGTTGAGGACATTTCCGTGCACGTGCCCGCGAGACAAGGTGGCGGCGGCAGCCGGCCTTCACGCATGTTCACTGAGGGCAACGATGGCATTGGCGGTGACGGCGACAACGAAGGGAGCGATTACGACGAAATCGCGTCACTTGTGAGCGCAACGGCTGAGTCAGAAGCAGCTTCATTGCAGACTACTGAACAGAAACTGTCGCCACGCAGCCGCGTGCTCTAAGCGGATTTCAATACTATAATTACCAACATTTTTATTTCGATATTCGATATGTCCTATCTACTAGATCGGAAAATTGAGTGGCGTGCCGTTGGAATCTAAAAATGAACGAATCAACAAACAGGGGTTCTACGGTTCTAATGGAGGAGATTTGCATTTGGAGTTTTGCTACTCCGAGCTCATAACTACAGCCTACGGTATTCAGAGTACCAGTGCCAGCAGTGTAGAGTGCAGTGCCAAGGTCAAGAGGGCCCTACTAGGTTTTCCTTATTAGTCACGTTCGTGGATTTTGGTTGCGAGCTTCTTTGCTCGCGCGCCTTCCTCTTTATTGTTCTGCGGAGTGCGCAACACCCACAAATTCCTCGCTTTTTGCAAATTTTTCGAGGAATTTGGCCAATGCCCCTCTCCCTCCTGAATCATTCCGCACTTGCTTTGTTTGCGCAACGCACGCGCATTCCCACTTCTTCCCGCAGCATTGGCTTCTGTGCCATTTGGGTTTGTATTAGTTCGAGTTCAAGTTCGGATTTTGGTTAATCTGTTTACGTGTAAACAGGCCGCTATATATCACATACAATTCCGGTCCCATGCAAGCAACGAACAAAAGCGAAGGCAAAGGCATCGGCATTATATCTCGCTACTGTAACTCAAGAATTCTTCCGAGCAGAAACTTTCGGCCAGAGCGACATCAGCAGACTCGTAGCGCCCATAGCTATTCCCACTGACAAAAGCAATCCTAAGGTGCTCTTTAAGGCCGGGGTTTCATGGCTAGTGGCAGCAAGCTCAGGAGAAGATGCAGAAGAAGAAGAAGAAGAAGGAGTTGACGATGAAGATGACGATGAAGATGATGGTAAAGCGTCGATGACACCGTCAGTATGCATTTCACCGAAAATTGATCTTGCAGCAGGCTCTCCAACGGCAGGCTCTGCTTGTGAACCATAAATGCGGAGCAGGAGCGCTTTGGTGCGCAGGCAACACAACTCATCAACCTGGCAATTGCCACTGCCGTTACTGCTACTGATATGTGCATCGCTTCTTGTGTTTTCATTGTTGTTTCTGTGATTGCTAGAATCGTGATTTCTGTCCATAGAATTGTGAGCGCTAGCCCCGTTGCCTTGAGATGAAAGCGCTGGGTCGTTAAGCAAGAGCCGGCGGTGAAGGTCGCGCAAGTCCGAAGGCTCGTCCATGTCTGCCAATGGAGGCAAGTGAATGCGGCAAGATATGCCGACTCGGCTGAGAGCTGACACTTGAGAATAGCACGTGTGTGGAGTAGACCATTCCACGCCAGTAAAGACCTGAAAGTTCAGGGAATAGATTAGAATAAGCGCGAATATAGAGACACTTCAAAATTACTCGAGTATTATTGTATTGTAACTACGAGCCAAAACATTGCGCATAATGAAAATGTGAACACTTACCTTGGTCGGTGCAGCAGGTGGCAGGGTAAGAAGGACATAGCCGCCGTCGGTCGCAGGTCTCAGAGCAGCGCAGCCCCCGCGCCGAGCAGTGCCCAGGGATTGGGCTACGGCGGTTGGCGACAGCTCAGGCGAATCCATGCCCTGTTGGTAAAAGCAGCCACAAAAGCACCGCAAAACAAGAATCAAGTAAGAACGGATAATATGGTGACAAGTCCTTTTCTCACAAAACATAACCAAAAGTGAGACTGATCGAAGCAACCACGAGTAGCTTGTGAGTCAAAATTAATGGCATGTGGGTGATGTATCACTGTACCTGAATTGCGACAGCACCAAAGCACGCAGGCTTGGTTTCATCTTTGCCTGAATCATTGCGCACAGTCAGCAGCTTTCGAACGCTGCTAAGGCCTTGTTGAAGCTTCACTCCAAGGTCAGATGCGGTGAGATCTGATGAACAGTGGGGAGACGAAGTCAATAATGCGAGGCTGAGGGGGTGTCAAATTTCATTTTGAAATAAATTAATACCTTTACCCGCAGCGTCCGTCACCGAAATAGCATTGGCGCCTGATGAAGGAGCACTTGCGGTTGTCGCCATGGATATAAGGCGCACAGTGTTTAAAGGAGGAGGTGGTGAAGTTGTGGTGCTGTTGCTGCTGCTGCTGTCCTCTAAATGCCCAGGAAGGCCAAGTTGGTCCAGCAGTTCAAGAAAGCGAGGGCCTGCGTCAGGCGGAGCGAAAAGCACTGCTTTCGTCGCCTAGTGAAAAAAAAAAATCAGACAGAATAGGTGGTCAATCATGTTAAACAAAGAAACAGAAGCGAGGGACAAAGAAAGTAGCTCTACTTATATGTGAATGAGCTCAAGGAAGGCACTCACGCGCTTGCCTATCTCAGAGGTCACCTTTTCAAGAGCAGGGCAAGTCGCCAGCCCCACTAGAGCGTCTTCTAGCATTGCGAGCGCCACCTACCAGATAGTAATCATGATAATTGAAAGGTGAAAACAAACATACCAGGCATAGACTTTCTTTGCTGGTTTCTTCAAGTGATATTGGGTTGACTATGAGCTTTGTCAGGTAATACCTGCTGAGCACCCTCGTCTCCAAGCTCTGGTGCCTTCGCCAGCCGCGTCTTCGCGCGGCCTTTGATTGGCCATTTCGCAAATAATACTACGGCATCACCAACCGCTGCTGATGCTAATTCTCCACATTCTTCATCATCAACGCCTGCAACCGAATTCGATGCCTGGTTGTGCTGTTCCGGTTGTTTTTGAGACCGTTCAGCTGCTTTAGCGTTCTGCCAGCATTCTTCTGCCGAGGCCACGTCACCCACGGCCGAGCTGCTGCTGCTGCTGCTGCTGGGGCTGCTGCTGCCCACACTTTTGCCCTCCTCAGAGACAGCAGCGAATGCATAGGGCGCACGGCGACGCACTTTGACTGCGGCTGCACGGCAAGCTCTGTCGAGAGAGCACTGGAGCCCATCGCGACGGCAGAGCTCAGCCGCCAAAAACACGTTGAACAGCACGTCTCCGACCTCAGACTCTAGAGCAGAGCTGTGCAAAGCTGCAGGCTCGGCTGCGGCAGACATCCCCATAGCCTTCTGAGGATTTGAAGGCATCAGAGTACTGCCATTGCCGTTGCAACTGCTTTGTGTCGGCTTGGAGTTAGTCCTACCCGAAGCGAGGAAGAGCTCTTCTGCGACCTCCGTCAGCTCAGATTGAAGCCACGTTACCTGCTCGAATATTTAGCAGTTCGCTTTAAAAGACGAAGACGGCAAAACCAATTCAACAGCTAGACTCAACGCTAGGGCATGAAAAAGTAGCATTGTAGATTGATCCCCTGTCTCTCTCTCTGAGTACAAAATAGCGCAGAAATGAAGCTAGCTAGAGCCTTTACAAAGTCGTGAACCGCACATAGCTCCTTACCATTTGGGCAGGCGTTGAGGCAGCACACCAAGGGCAGGTATCATCTTTTAGAAGCTGCTCCACTACAAAAGTGAGTTCTTCCAAGCCGCTCTTAGCTACGGGGGCTGCTGTAGTTTTGTCAGTGGCGTGAGCAACCGCGTGGGTCTCAACTACTAGTGCGGTTTCTGATAAATCGATCGGGAATGCGATAGCTCGCGCTGCTTCTCTTGGCTCGTTTGCTTGCGATCGTTGGCGCTCGGGTGTAGTGTATGGGCTTTGTGCGCGAATTTCTTCGGCGGCACAGGCAGCTTTCCACTCTGGCGTATGGACTACAGCGTCAGCAAGCGCTTCAAATTGCTCCTCCCAACTCTCGACAGCTGAGCTATCTTCCACGCTGACACGGGGCGTGACTGGTGGGGCTAATGGAAGGCCCTCTTCCTCCGCTTCCATGCCTAGTGTTGCTGGATTAATTGTTCGATTGGCTGTGGCTACCAACCGAAGTAGCTGTATTAAAAACTTAGACCCCACTAGTAACTAAAGATGGATACGACTTTCAAGCTCAAGTGAGACGGATGATGTTGCAAGCTGCATGAACAGTGCTACTGGGAATACAAGATGGGCAACAAGTTTAAGTACACTGTAGACGATAATGTGTTGATCGCAACACTACGTGCGCCCTGTCGGCTCTAACTAGGTCGCAGACGAGAGCTATACTCTTAGTGAAACGCGAGACCGTGATGAGTGATTGATGAGACCCAACCATCCAAGAAGGGACGACGCTTCATGATCAGCTACAGTACAGGGGAGCGAGCACACATCACATACGCGCCCTGTTCTCGAGTCACAGGTCACAGTTGTCTCATCAGTCGTCTTCAAGAAAACAAGTTCAGGTGCCCGCGCAATGCGCGGTTTCGGAGCAATGTGTTTGCTGCGGAGCAGTAGGTGCGTGTTCTTAGCACCTCAGTGCACGGCCTTGAAATGCCCGTGAATGAGTTCCCTTATAGTTCCCATGGTGCGTGTCCCTTCTTGTGCCCGTGGTCCGCCTTGTGTATTTGTTTACTGCACATCTGCACATGTACAACAAATCTGTACATACTACAGTACTGTAGGTACATAAAAAACGACGACCACCACCACCACCACCACCACGAACCACGAACGAAATTCCATTTAAGACAAGTTCAGGTGCCCGCGCGATGCGCGGCTTTTGTGTTCTTAGCACCTCAGTGCGCGGCCTTGAGATGCCCGTGGGTGAGCGCCCTTCTTGTGCCCGTGGTGCGTGTCCCTTCTTGTGCCCGTGGT
>Ga0307982_1004847_pt1 | contig 10582 bp, 7 predicted proteins | sample OrgLakmetagen989_FD_201847 | JGI IMG/M metagenome (GOLD analysis project Ga0307982, IMG submission 201847) | Saline water microbial communities from Organic Lake, Antarctica - #989 | ecosystem: Environmental > Aquatic > Non-marine Saline and Alkaline > Saline | place: Antarctica: Organic Lake... | reverse complement strand
ACGACTGGCTTATGAGCGTGGCGTTGCGAATGGAACTGCTCAAAGATTTGATTGGTACACAGCGCTGCCAACGCCACCGAAAGATAAATAGTAGAGCTTTGTTTGTAAGGAAAGACAGTACTTCGACAAGGTTGACTGGGCTGCTCCTTGTGTTTTTCGTTGACGCGGAATATAAGGGGGGCATTTCAAGCACGCCTCCCGCCGATTTGAAAGTTTTGACTGTAGACTTCTGACTATGCTTGCTTTTGCTTGTTGTCACATATGGTATGTGGCACGATATCTAATTGAGCTAGTTAGTTAGCAGTAACATAAAACTACGCCAAGTGGGGTGGCGTTTCCGAAGGGTAGGCACCCGATTATTACATCGCGAGCCTACGTTGAGTCCTCGAATTGGAAGTTCCGAGTGAGCTACGTGAATATCAGATATCAAATCGAGTAAAATCAATCAAGGTAACTTTCAGGTAAACAAGGGCCCATCCAAATACAGCCACTGAAGAAAGACATACTTCTAGTAGGATAAGCGGCGCCGTTGTCATTGAACTTCGCCTGATCGAGCGAACTGCCTCGGTGTTCTCTTTCTTCATTGTCGTGGTGCTGGTGGTGGTGCCGCTGCTGCAGGTGCTGTTGGCACTCTTCACTAGCCTTCAGAGAATAACCACGACTCGTTTTCGAAGGATCTTCCATGTCCGTTAAGCAGAGTGGTAAACCTTCTTTTGCTGTCATAAACTTTTGCAGCCAGGATTCTAACTCCACCGAGTCCTCCGCACATGTGGCTGGATCCACGACGGTACCGAGTACGCTAGCCAAAGATTCAGGAGTAAGCTCCGACAAAGACGGCGCAAACACAGCGCCGGTGTCATCAAAAAGCCGCAAGTCGAAAGCAGGGTCATGAACGATCAGAGGGACAGCGCCCACTGCTAGCACTTGCCACGTGCGAAAGCAATCGTAGCCGCTGCCAGGAGGTGACAACACCGCGCGGTGCTTGCTTATCAACGTCATGAACGCCTCAAAATTCAAGCGTTTGGGATCCGAATACACGACGACAAGATGGGCAAACTGAGGCTGGCTCAGCAAGTTGAGGTAATTGCGCCTCGAACGGCTTTTCATGGCCATTGGTGGCACTAAAAGACGGCTGTCGTGCTGATTCCAAGGGAGTGCGCTTGCTCGCACGGAGTGTAAGATGGCTTCATTGCTGCACGCCTTGTTGTTCGGCATCGCGCCTAAAGGCAGCGGGCGAAAGCGGGCAGGATTTAATGATAGCGGAACCACGTGAAGGTTGGTCGCAAAGCACACCGCTAGCCACGGGTGCTCCGCTAGACGTGTCATGGTTGGTACAGTTACTGGTTCGTCGCCGCCGTTGACCAGCAGAAGCACTATGGAGGACGCTGGAATCTCTATCTCGTCACCGTGAACACTGTCATTTTCATCGACGCTAGGCCTTGCCATGCCTGCTAGAAAACCACTAACGTAGGCCTTCTCCACGCACACTAGTGTTGGAGGAGGCGTGGGTGACAAGGCAGCCAACTCTCTTTGCTGTTCCAAGATAAGGGAGCGAAGGTTTCGCCCTAGCCTTTCGCCAACGCTATAACGCCCTTCCTTGGAGATTCGCTTAAATCGGTCTAATTTTGGCGCCCGGTGCCATCCAGTGCTATTGGCTAGTAAGGTGTCAGGACTGAGGAAATGTAGTTTACGGTGACGTGCACCATACTCGGCATCATAACGCATGTTTATGGCCCAGTCGGCAGGACCATCCTCTGGCTCGCGTTCAACCTTAGGCATGGGAGTTTCGCTCTAATTTACGAAACAATGAATCCTGCGCCAGCTTTTAACCTCTATTAGAAACTAAGAGCTAAGCTTGGCAGAGGTATCGTGAGGTTTCTCTCGCGAAATTTCTTCATTTTTCTGGTGTGTTGTGCGAGAAGGCGAGACGAGAAATATCAGCTAGAACGGAAGTACAGTATTTTTCAGATCAACGCTCACCTCGTGTGCTTGAGCTCTCAGGTGAGCTGTCGTTTACCAGCGCCAACAAGCCAACAAGATGGCCGTGGCAGAGGACGTCGTCGACATGAATATCGCGGCCGTAATCGGCTTCTCGGGCGATGTGCCTAATGGGCTCACCTACACACCGTGAGTTGTTATGTCAGCTTGCCCTGCGTTGCTTAGCGCCTCTTGCCAACTGTGCGCCTAACAACCGTTCATATGGCCAAACTGCGCCTTGCTGCATTTCGTGTAGATGTGGAAGCTACGTGGTCTATCCGCTTGGTTCTCAAGTGATTCTAAAGAATGTGCAAACCAACCAGCAGACATTTTTGGAGGGCCACTCGTGTGACGTCAACTGTTTGGCAGTGTCTAAAGACGGTTCGTTGATGGCCTCAGGGCAGCGCAACCCTGCCGTTACTGCAGCGCATGTGCTGGTGTGGGACCTTAACACTGCGAAGAAAAACTGTGACACTGGCGCACGTGAAGATGCGCTCATTCACCGCCTGCAGCAGCACTTAGGTGCCGTGCAGGACGTGGACTTTTCCTTTGACTCGCGCTTTTTGGCCACACTCGGCGGGCAGGTGGGTGAAATCGTGATCATAGAATTAAAGAACAAGAGCCTATACTGGATTCCTGCTTAGATAGCAAATGATAGTGGAAGCATTCTTGGCGCCACCACTGCATCCGCCTTTCAGAATATTCTTCTGTCACCTTCATTCGTTCTTCTTCCTCACTTGCATCTCGCCTCTGCTTGCTAGGACGACAACGCCGTCGTGATTTGGGATGCGGATTCCGGCACGGCCATTTGCGGCGCCCCCGCTTTTGACGACACGTGCCTCACGCTTCGCTGGCTCTCGGCCCGCAACGACCGGCTGGTGACCGCCGGCAATTACCACTTGCGGGTGTGGCAGGTGGACATCAACCTGCCCAAGCTGCACGCCATGACCGCGAAAATGGGCAACATGCGGCGGGTGATCACGTCCCTGACCTGCGACGCCGACGACGAGTTCGCGTACTGCGGCACCAAAACGGGAGAAGTGCTCAAGTTCAAGATCGACAGGGACCCGATCATGGCGTACAACGACCCCGACAAAACGGTGCCCACCCTCAAGGGCTACTCCAAAGACCGCCTCGGCAAAGGCGTGCGCTGCGTGCAGGCCACCCTCGACCCCCGCACGGGAGAAACCTTGGTGGTGGCGGGCGCCGGCGACGGCACCGTGACCCTACTCAGTGGCAGCACCTTAACTGCGGTGCGCGGGAAGACGGCGGTGGTGATGGGCGCGGTCACCTCGGTGTCGCTCTCCCCGGGGGGAGACGGCGTGATGGTAGGCACTGCGCAGTCCAACCGTTACTTCGTCAGCATGGCCCGCTGGGAAGTGGAGTTGAGGGCCACCTGCCACTGCAGCCCGGTGAACGACGTGGTCTTTCCGCGCGACTGCTCGGACTTGTTCATCACCAGCTCCAACGCCGACATCCGAGTCTGGAACGCGGCGTTGCGCCAGGAGTTGCTCCGGATTCAGGTGCCCAACCTCGACTGCGGGTGCATCGGGATCACGGGGAGTGGGGCCACCATCGTGAGCGGGTGGACCGACGGCAAAGTGCGCGCGTTCTACCCCGAGTCGGGGCGGCTCAAGTTCGTGATCAACGACGCGCACAGCGAAGCGGTCACCTCCCTGGCGCTGGCCAACGACAACGAGGCCAGGCCGCCCTGGCGGCTGGTCACTGGCGGCGACGACGGGCGAGTGCGAATCTGGAACGTGACGTCCACGCACCAGGCCATGGCGCACTCACTGAAGGAGCACCGCGGGCCGGTCCTGTCGTTGCGAATCACGTCGGACAACAAGCAAATGGTGTCGGCCTCCACCGACGGGTCCTGCATCGTCTGGGACTTCGACCGCTGCGTGCGGCTCCTGGCGTTCTTCGAGCCCACCGTGTTTCAGGCCGCCTTGTACCACCCCGACGAGTCGCAAATTATCACATGCGGAAGCAACCACAAGATCTCGTACTGGGACGCGTACGACGGGTCGGCGATTCGAGTCGTGGACGGCTCGGACACCGAAGCGATGACTAGCTTGGACGTGGAAGCAGGCAGCGGCGAGCGGTTTGTGAGTGGGTCAGCGGACAAACTGGTGAAGGTGTGGGCCTACGACGATGGGATTGCCACTGCCATTGGGACCGGCCACTCAGGCCGCGTGACAGCCGTGAAGTTCTCTCCTGATATGCGAAGTGTGGTGTCAGTGGGCGCTGACGGCGCCATCTTCATTTGGGACCTGCCTTGATGAAGATGGAATACAGTGCGCTGTTACTATTTCGCAGAGGGGCAGTAAAAAATGATCGATTTTGAGCGCCGAGGAGGAGATTTCCAAGGAAAAAGAGGGGTTTAGTAATGCGATGTATAGAAAGAAAAAGGGATGCGCGACTGCCGTCAATCAGATAGCGCAGCCCTATCCACATCTCTAGGCTTCATAGGTGAGCGCCTGGCTACTGAGCGATTCACGTGGCTATTTAAGATTTTAAGTCCATAGATCTAATGACTCACGTGGGGGGTGGGGAAGAAGAGGAAAATGAAATCTGAAACTCTGAAACAAGTTGAGCTCTTTTGGTGTGGCTTTCGATACGTCGCACAACCGAAATTTTAAATTTATAAGATTAAAAGTTTAAAGGGGCAGCAGCAGCAGAGCAGAAGCAGTATTGAGTTTTGTTGGAAGTTGGAAGTCCGCCTTGAAAATCCAATGTCAAAGTGTATGCGGTGTCGGCTATCAACTATAATCTTCTAGCTACATAGAACATCTCATTTGATGAAGGTTCGTTCAAAAAAATAAGATGCACCTTCGTGCCGACATGAACAAATTTTTTCTTGCACTTACAGGCGCATTTCCTTTTTGTTTTTCCTCTGTTTAAGCTTCAGCCAGCAAGCCGGTGTTCTAATTCATTTAATGATCTCCGATCCTATTTTCCCTACTTTTCGTTCCTCGTTCACTTCGATGTGCTTTATTCGTTGGCCTTCTTCTTTGGTTTACTCTTTTTCACCGACGGGGGCGCAGACGTAGAAGTTGCTTCTGCCGACCGCACTTCCGGTTCTTTCGATTCGATGGCCACGTTTTGGACCGTGTTTCGCTTCATGAATTTCGACGGGTCAAGCGCGCGAATGTAAGTCGCTGGGTCGTAGCGCTTGGTTCGGTTCTTCTTCTTGACTCCATTCTTGGAGGACTGCAGCATCGACGTCGGATCCTGTGTGCCGAGCAAACAAGCAAGCACGCAACGCGAGAGGTCAGCCCATCGATTGACTATCTCGACGAATCCACCAAACACAGCATACAACATGTATACGTAGCATACAACATTCATACGCAGCATAAAACAGTCATAGTCGTCGTTTTCTCACCAAATCATGCTCGTCGAGGAGTTCTTCTTGCAAGATTTCTTCCAAAATGTCTTCTGTGGTGAGCACTCCAACTACCATCGGAGGGCCGTTGTCCATCGGAGTTCCCTTCTTCCCCTTCTTCGAGGAGTCGTCGTCATCTTCAGTGACTAACAACAAGTTAATGCGGCTGTCTTTGATGTAAGTGAACGCCTATATAGTTCACGAGTAAATAATGAGAAGTGTCATAGGGGGGAAATAAGAAACATGGGCGAGCACTAATGCGAGCCTTCATTTTTGAATGATTTGATGTTTTGCTTGTGTCACGAAACTCTATGCGTTCTAATTGCCCTATCCTTACATTGCCGAGTTTTTCGTTCTTTGAAATGTAGTGCAGGCGCTTGCTGCTGTCGAAGACTTGTAAGACTTCTCGCACGGGCGTCTTCCTTTCAAAACCCAGGCCCACAATGTCTTTGAGAAACAACACCTAGCCAGTAACGATGAGAGACAACAAAGGATGAAGGTGAGAATATAAGTGGTTGACAGGAAGTGAAACAAATAAAGGCCATTTCGATAATCGTTTCTGTCTGCATCTATAATAGACCGAATCTAGAAACAGCGGCCTGTCTGCATCGTGCAGAACAGCGGGAAGGTGATATCAGTGCAGCAGATTCGAGAAATGAGCTCAAAAGGGCACAGCAAAGCACGCTTCTATACCCCAACGTATCTTCGGTTGTCGTCGCTTTTGAACACAGGCACGCGGGAGTGGCCTCGCGTGAGCATCAATTCGATGGTGTTCCAGTCGAGCAAAGCGTCGTCCGAGAGCGAAAAAACTTGCGCCATGGGCGTCATCGTTTCATGCACCAGCTTCTCCTTGTAGATCAAAGCGCCCGTGAGCAACTTCCCGTCGTTGGCCGTCAAGCCTGACTCCTTCGCGTGGGCTGCGTCTTCAACGTTGAGTTTGATGAGGGACACCAGCTCCGATCTCTGGTAGGCCGCGGCTACTTCCCCGCCTAGCAAGTAGTCGAGCACTTTCGAAATGGGGTAGGCGAAAGGAAACATGAGCACCACAAAGAACCACACGACGGGGGTGGCAGCAGCACCAATCTGCAAAGAATACCGCGAACAAGCCGCTTGAGGCCCAATCTCGCCGAAGAGGACGATTAACAATGTAGTCGCGATAGCGCCAATGGTGCCCGAGGTCATGTCGGCTAGTAAAATAGCGATCAACGCATTGACCAAGGTGTTCCCAAGAAGAAGCGTGCACAGTAAAAGGTTGCCAGTACTGCGTAAGGGCAGAATTTTCTTGGCCAATCGGACCTCATCTGCGTCCGTGCTGCCTTCAATAATCACCTAAATGACGAATCAATTGCCGTTCGACAACAATTACGGTACTGCAAAGGATGCACGGAGGTGAGGTCTTTTTGTTGAAAACTCAGACTACGGTTCTCTAGTTACAACAATTCGTTTGACTCGCTACTACGATTACCTTGAGATCATCCGCAGCCGCACTCATGAGCCCTAAGTTCAAGCCCGAAAATAGACCGGAAAGGCATAACAAAAGAACTGCCGCGATTAGGCCACCTGGGTCGATCGGAGCCGATTCTTCTTCAGCAGGGACATCGTCGCAATTAGTGCCTGCAAGTTTCCGACTGCTGGCCGCGAAGTGCACAAGCGCCGGCACTAGCGCATTGGCTGCGTGCCCTCCTAAGGAGCCGCGCAAGCTCATTGTTCCCACAAAAATACACAAAATGTTGTGAAATGTAAATACCGAGGATGGCAAGAACCAAGAGATGGCGATTTACGGTACCGTATTACGGAAAAATGTGGGGCCAACGGTCGGCGTAGTAGGAAATTTTTGTCCGAAAAAAGAACGAGCCAAAAGCCAAAAGAGGTGATTGGGCTATAGCCTGAGCGCCAGCAGGAGTGAGCGCTCTTAGGGCGCCATGATCAATTCATCATCACAAATGTATTGACCGATACCTTCTTTCGTTTCCTGCTTAGGTCTCTAATTTATTTACCATGGGCTGCGGTGGATCCAAGCCTAATGATGTGGCCAATCCGGTGGCATCCAACAGCAGCAGCTCTGTCGTGCACCAGCCCGGAGAGAAGTGTGAAAGCTTGTGGAAGTTTGGCAAGCAACTTGGCTCAGGAGCATACTCAGTAGTCTTCTTGGCCAAACATAAAGTGAGTTGTTGTAGGCGTACGCGGTGTGCTAATGCATTGATCTGCAGACGACACGCTCGAGCGAGATCGCTTTATAAGTGATCTACAGCGCTATCCATTGGAGAGACAAAAAATATCATCGATTTAGGATGGTTCAAACCATTGGCAGGGGAACGAGTAGACGCTTGAAGTTCTATTGACGTAGCTAGCACGCTGGTCTGCTCTTTCGCATTCGTCTCACCCTTTTATCCTCTTCCCCCCCTCCCCCTCTTCCCACAAATACAAATGCATAGTTCGCTTGCCCGCTTGTTTGTGAGCATCGCTCATCCGCTTCCTTTTTCTTTACTTTTTCTCTTACGCCTTTAGAAAACGGGGGAAGAGTGTGCGGTGAAGAAGATCACCAAGTCGCAGCTGCAGAGCTACGACCACGACGCCTTGAAAGACGAAGTGAAGCTGCTGTCGGAATGCAAGCACCCCAACATCATTCGCTACATAGACTTTTTCGACGAGCCAGAGTACTGCTACCTCCTTTCCGAAGTGGTAAGCAAGAAAAAAATAGTTCTTCTTGAAGTTTTGCTGACACTCTGCGTGTTGACGTGGCATTCAAAAGCGCTTGTGGCACGAACTTCGTCCTATTTCCCCATTAGTATCTTTAAGACTTTCGTAATTTATTTGTGCGTAGCGATGTCTCGAATCTGGCTTTACTTTCTCCCTGTTACCTGGGACGATCTTGATATGCACGCTGATTTTTAAGTGTAATTGCCTTTGTACACGTCTTCATCTTCTTCGTCATCTCCATCGCAAATAGGTGGCTGGCGGCGAGCTGTTCGACCGCATTTGCGACAAAACCACCTACACCGAAGCCGAAGCCCGCGACTTGGTCATCACGCTGCTCAAGGTGTTGGCGTACTTGCACTCGAGAAAGATTGCTCACCGCGACCTCAAGCCTGAAAACCTCTTGCTTCGAAGCAAGAAAAATGACACCGACATCGTGCTCGCAGGTGCGGAACACCTCAACGCTTGGGCGTTCCTGCATATTTCACTGCGCTTTGCTCAACACCTCAACGCTTGGGCGTTCCTGCATATTTCACTGCCGTCCTTAAATCTTGGGGTCGGTTTTCACCCCCCCCCCCCGCTGTACCTCTCTTTACCACTCTCTCTCTCTCGACAGACTTTGGCTTCGCGCAGGTGACCAAAGGCAAGTCCTTGCAGCAAGTGTGCGGCACGCCGGACTACGGTGCGTACCTCCTGCTGCTGCTGCTGTTGAGGGGCCTCTACAGCGGATAATGCCTGTGCGCACACTCTCAGACAGACCGGGATCAGACATACGGGGATATAGTTTTGAGTTGGCATTTGTGTTGTGCACTCGAAATCGCTGTGCGGCCTTCCTATTTTTTGCTGACTCAGACTTTTTCTGCCCATGAATCAGTGGCAATCTTGCTCGTTCGTTATTACTCATGAAGGCTCTTTGCTATTGTTGTGCTCTTTGCTGCCACAGTGGCGCCGGAAGTGATTTCCCACTCCAAGTACGACTATTCGTGCGACATCTGGAGCGCCGGCGTCATGTACGTTTACTATCTCACCTCTTTCGCATTGATGTCTACGTCGCTCCAACGTCCGTCCTCGGAACCATTGAATTCAAATGATAGAGTAGCCTTACTTGAGAGGCCTTCAAATTCCTACCTCTTGACACTTTCCCATTCATGCTGCTTTGTGTTCTCCTTGGGGTGTGCGTCTTGATCAACTGGTTTCAACCTTGCGCAGCACGTTCATTTTACTGGGAGGGTACCCGCCATTCCAGGCCAAAGACGAAGATGATCGCGACGCACTTTTTGCCATCATCAAGAAGGTAAGGACTCTCCTGCTATTTCTTCTTCTAATTGGTGGATCCATGCTGAACATAGTTGCAAGAGTGCGCACGGAGAACTTCTCTAGATTTACTCCTTCCCATCTCTTCCTCGCTTGCTGTGCTCTCGAACTTTGTTCTCTTCCTGCACCCCCCGTGGTACGTTGAATTTCGATGGGTAACTGCTATTTTAACGAATCTCTACACAGGGCAAGTTCAAGTTCCACGAGAAGTTCTGGAAGGGCGTCTCAGCAGAGGCCAAGGACATGATCTCGCAGATGCTCACGGTGGACGTGGACAAGCGGGCCTCGGCCGCGGACCTCTTGAAGCACGAGTGGCTGGGCCTCAGCCAGGAGGACTTGCGCATGACGGTGATCGACACTTCGGCGCTCAAGGAGTTCAACGCGAAGCGGAAGCTCAAGTCGGTGGGCAAGGCCGTGATTGGCATCAACCGCATGAAGCACGCCGTCAGCGCGTTTGGCGCTGTTCCCAAGGCCCCCAAAGCAGAAAATTGATGGGTTTGGGAACTCTTTTCCTCTCGTTATTCACACACACACGAACAAAAAAAAACTTTTCAAATTCACTCATGAGGAGCTCCATAGGAAATGCTTCGTGAAAGGCCGCGCTCTGCCCTGTCCTATTAGCCAGGGCCCTTGGTTCGCTGCAAGGGCAGTAGCTAGTAATTATGACTACCCCTTAATTCCCGTATGGCATTCAAACATCCAAATCCACAGTATAATATTTATATTGTGTTATTTTATAAAAACACGGAATATTACGAATTACCAACCCAATACTAGGTATTTAGACGTCAGGCGTTGGGATGCTCTAATTCTTTACTACCAACAACAGCAAGGGAGTAACAAGACAAAGAAGTAAGTTAATAAGTAGTTGGAGTTAAGATAAGGATAACAATAACCGCTAACAACTGACAAAACGTTTTTGTTTTCTACAGGAGGCAGGAGGGCAGAATGGACTTGGCAGAAGCATAGCTGTCTTGATTTTCGCTTGAATTGGAATCGCTATGAATCGCCGCGACGAGAACCAACACAGGTTGGGTCGTTGTTCTCGTTGGTGGCGTTTGCGCAAACGCATTTGGCGGGTATAAAATGATTCAAAAGCATGACAAGTGGCATAGAAGTCGCGCCAAGGCAATTCGTTCAGCCCCGTCGAGCATCACTTCTTATCGCTCGGCGAGTAACTAGTCAAGAATGGCCCCTTTGGCTCCG
>Ga0307982_1004846_pt1 | contig 10582 bp, 10 predicted proteins | sample OrgLakmetagen989_FD_201847 | JGI IMG/M metagenome (GOLD analysis project Ga0307982, IMG submission 201847) | Saline water microbial communities from Organic Lake, Antarctica - #989 | ecosystem: Environmental > Aquatic > Non-marine Saline and Alkaline > Saline | place: Antarctica: Organic Lake... | reverse complement strand
ATACTCTCCCAAAAACAAAGAAAGGCAAGTACACAGCAGTCACAGAGGCACATAAAGAATGCACTTGAGCTGCAAATGCGCTAGCAAATTCGCTCCAGAAGGCCAATTCAGGCTCCAACTGGCGCCTTTCCTCCGAACAAGTCGGCGGATAAGGATAGTGTGTAAAGAGCAGAAAGTATAAAACTTCCAGCTCGTGAATTCTAGACACGAATTGGCAATTCGATTCATATGGCTATAACGCCTAGCACTATTAATGCACCCCCGGACTAATTCATCCACACCCCGAGTAAGGTGCCATGGTGCTAGTTGAGAATTCCAGACATCGCGAAATTAATTGCGATTGAAATTTCTCCACTCCACACTCCACCTCTCCTGAAATGTGGCTCTCTTGGATCTCGTTTTATGTAATGGTTTCTTTATTCCTGCGTCATAGTGTCATTTAGCTGTGTTATTAAGTTTTATGAACGAAATTTCCCGATTCCCGAATTGGATGTTAGATTATTGAATTCTGAGACAGGCCCCGAAGGGCCGGAATTAGAAGGCTAACAGGTAAAGAAGAAAAGCAAAGCAGCGCAAACTAAAACTAAACCTAAGAAGCTAATCAGTCGCACATGCCCGAGTGGCCATGAAAGCGATGGTGGCGGTCTAAAGTGGTGCGCTCCTCCGTGCTCTGAGAGTGCAGCTCAAAACTCAAAATTCAAAAGAAGAGTATCCGCCCGCAGAGGCGCAGAGGAGAGGAGAAAAAAAATCTCACCCCAGGTCCCAGCTCTTTTTCTTCTTCTCTTCACTCCTCTGTTTTCGATGTGTGTTTCTAATTTCTAACTGTTCCTGGTCCTTCCCTTCTCCACTTCTCGTGTTCGGAAATCCGATGTGAAAGCGCTAAGTATAGAGTATAGGCATAAGAAGAAGAGCAGAAGCGGTAAATTCTATTCGATTTATAAGCGAAAAAAAGAAATACCAGCCACCGCACATCGGCAATTCGACTTCTAAAAGAGGGAACTTCCCTGCTGATATGGGTAGAATTTGGTGGTACACCAGAGCAACACGCATAACTTCTCAACGCGATCGTGCTTCCCTTTCCGACTTCCATTCTCCTTTCTTCTGATCTATGGACACATATCCGCGAAGTCGAAAACCAGGTTTTTTTTTTCTAATCGAGCTCTTCGTCCGACGAGTCTGCGTCAGCGGCTTCCACAATCACGCTGCCGTCGTCTTCCTTGCCGCCCTTGCTGCCTCCCGACGCGGCCTTCTTTTCCGTCTTCTTCTTGGCACCTGCGTCCCCGCCCTTCTTGCCCTTCTTTGCCTTCTCGTCGTCTTCTTCGTCGGAATCGGACACGTCGCTATCGACGTTGCCCGCACCAAAGGTCGCCTCCAGGGCCGTCTCCGTCTCCAGCTCTTCGTCGTCGTAGGCGCCTTCGTCTTCCGCCACTTCAGCCTGGGGCGCCACCGAAAGCTCAAAGGGAATCGCGTGGTCTAGCCCGAGGTACGAGTCCGACATGACGTGCACCGTGAACGCGTGCTTTCCCGCCCGGGGTGGCGCAGGGAACTTGATTTCTTTGGTCACCACCCGCCCCTGCTCCGTGACTTTTTCCATGAGCATGATCCACGGGTTGAGCCGCTCGTCGTCGGCTTTCAGGACCACCCACCATTCTTCGGCTTTCTTCGTCAAGGGGAAGAAAGGGGCATGCACGGGAGGCGCTTTCTTGCCTTCGGCCACGTGTCGCCGCTCCAGGGTCACCTCCAGGGTCACCGTGTCCCGCTCACACACGAAATCCTCGTCGTGCACGAAGTGGCGCACTTTCACGTCCAAATCTGGCAGCACGGCCAGCACCGCCTCAAGGTCGCTCCGCTGCGCGCCCGACACACCCGCCTTCTCTAGGCCTGGAAAGAGGGCGGCGGCGCCGTTGCCCTCCTCGGCCATCTTCGCGTGGTCCTTGGGGCCGAGTTTGGCCCACAGGGCGGAGACTTCTTCCGGCGTCAAGTGCGGCTCCGCGGCTAGAGTCTTGGCGGTGAAAGCATGGAACCGAGCCGCTACGCAGTCCTTGAAGGAGACTTCGCCGTCCTCTGCACCGCCGCCGTTCGCCTTCTTTTTCTCGCCTCCTGCGGCGCTGGCTTTGGCGCTCTTCGCAGAAACGGTCGAGGCCGCCGTCAGGGCCAGCACCGCATCGGCGTTGACATGGGGCAGCTGAAAGAAGGGCGCGTGCACTGGGCTCCTCAGTTTGGGGGACATGGCGCCGTAGGGCCAGATGCCTTGGGTCAAGCACTGCGCAAACTTCATGATTTCCAGGGTGGTTTCGAACTTTTTGACGTCGCTCGCAATCGCCAGCAGGGCCGTGATCAAGCTGGGCGAGGTGACCAGCATCAAGTCCAGGCTTTTGGCCCATTCCGGCGACAGCTCCGGCGCGGCGCTGCCCCCTCCCTGGGCCCGCTCGCTCGCGTGCACCCGCCCCAAGTGGGCGTGCAAGATGAGGTTGCCCTTGAGGACCCGCCAGTAGTTGTCGGGCCGCTGGGCGCGCGCAGCCTCGAGCCATTTGCTCGGCTTTTCGAAGAAGCCGCTGCCGCCGTTGTTCACGAGCGCGGCAAGGGCTTCCTTCTTGGCTGCCGCTGACTCCTTGCCCTTGAGTTCTTTCAGCTTCGGGCCGTTGAGAGCGCTGGCGTGCGAGAAGAACGCTTTCAGCAAGGCTTCATCCTGAAAAATGTGTGGGATGAAGAAATCAAGGCACACACAGAAGGACGTCGTCAGAAAAAGAGTTAAATCGAAAAAGAGTGAAATCGAATGTGGCTTCTCGCCTTTCTCCAAACACACACCACCACCAATTTCCACATTCTCAAATCACCTGAGGCTGAGCCGCGAGGGTGGCTTCGAATTCCGACGCGGTGGCAAAGAGTTCCGGTAAGAGTGGCAGTTTCGGGGGCTGGTCGGCCCGGAGCAACAAATTGGCGTAAGTTTGGTAAGTAGCGTACATGACGTTGCCTTCGCCGTACCTGACACAAACAAGGATGCGCAAACCGATATCAGAAAGATCGACGTTCAAAGTGTATCGACGTTCAAAGTGTATCGTTAATTCGATCAGATAGCACATTCACCCAGTGCAAAATGTGCATATGTACTGCAGCAATAGGAACTCATTGCAAGAGCGCCCATTCTGCGTACTAGTATGTTTACATATTCACTTCTATTCCCTTGCTGCTTCTTACATTTGCGAGTCGCGCCAGTAGGCCCACACCACCGAGGGCACCACCACCACCATGAGCACCAAGTAAAAGATCAAAATCAAGTTGTGGTTGTCCTTTTCCGCGAAGAAGGTAGGCAAGCCAATGCTGAACTCGAAGCTCTGTTTCCCGTCGGGGTTGCCGTACTTTTCCCAGTTTTCACGCGCTGCGTCGTCCGTGAGCGCCTCTGGTTGATGGGAGAGAGAGGGTGGAAAGGCATACAGATGAGAAGGGAAGCTGTAAGAAAACGATAGCACTTGCTAGTCCGTTCATTACACAAAATTAGCCTTTTGAGCAAGTTCTATACAAAGAAAGAGTGCGTGATCATATACCGTAGGCTTTCGCGATCATCATGAACATATTGGCGGCGCGCTCATCTCCGATGTTTTTATCTGGGTGGTACTCCAGCGCCTAGGAAGCAACAACGAAGCGCCAACGACAAATAACAGCATGAGACCCTAGTATGTGGTTAACTTATGAAAATGTCAGGCATTTTTTTGGCAAGCAATCGAAGTGTGCATTCACCATGCTTCAACATCAACCCATCCTATCTGCAGCCCACCCAGACACTCTTCAAATATGCAAGCCTCGTAACTGGCGATCATTGATGCATAAACTCTAGTCGCTGTCTGCAGCATTTAAAGAACACACCTTGAGCTTGTAAGCTTTTTTGATTTGTTTGTCGGTGGCACGTCGATCCACGTTGAGAATCACGTAAGGATCAAAGGAAGCAATTGAGCTGTCTCCTTGCACCTAAAATGAGTAAAGCAAAGCACCACATTAGACACATGCAACCCTAAGAGATATACAGGCCTCGGCATGATAGAAAGTAGCCGCAAGTTCAAAATAAAATTCTGCCAATGTGATTCTCTCTCGCTAGCAAGAGGTAAAAGAAGGCGCAGGAGAAGAGTCTCCTACCTGGAAAACCAAGTACAGAAAGAGCAAAGAGAATGCGACGAGTGCGAACACGTTGATGAGGAAGCCTCGGTTCTTCAGCTTTTCTACGCCGCGCTGGTTGGTCTGTAGAGATAGCGCACAGACACATACACACAGAGGTGGGAAGCTTAGCGACCTTGCTTGAAATAAGTACAGGGATCGGGACAACGCACACGAGGTCCTCAAATATTGCAAACTTCAACAATTAGGAATGAGAGAAAACTCAAGCGAGAGCAGCTATTCCGACTCGTTAGAATATATAGCAAGGCTTGAACTTGCATCGGCCCCGTTCTAAAGGGAATGGAAAAGGAATGGTGTTGGCTGCCTATCGTTGGCACACAGGTTGGTGCAAGTCTCGGTACTATGAATAATGCTGTTCCCAGGAGGGTTTTAACCTTGAGCTTGGCTTGTTTTCTTTTTTCAAGCTCTGATCGATGCGACTCGCCACCGCCCACGAAAGCCGTGAGGACGTACGAACCCGTGTAGAACCAGCCCGGTATCTGATATGTTCGGCAGCGTTTGGAGAGAGAGATGTTAAGTTCAGTACTTCAATAGAAGTCAACGACGAGGTGTTCGCCGAGACAGCAAGAATACAAAGCTGGGCAATAAAAATAGACTCACCAAGTAAACCGAAAGCATGCTGAGCATGAAGTAGTAGAACGCCGAGTTGTCATACTCGAGCACCATCTTGAAGCAAGGCCTCGCCCAACAACACGACGTCGTCTGGCGTCTGGCAAGACGTCAATATATGTCAAGTCCCAATTTTAGGTGTTTTTTGGGACTCTTGAAGCCTTTTTCCATGTTTCTAACACATAGAATAACACGGATTTTTAAATCCAAGCAACCGAGCACCGAGCACCAAAAATCAAGGACACACTTTTGTCTCGCTCATCTCTCCCTCCACAGGTTCTTGAGAGCACTGTAACCATTCGAAGAGTCACTTTAATTGTTTGTTAGCAGACTACGAGCACTATGAGTCGGAGTCGTTCGCCCGAGTTCATGCCGAGTGGCGCCCAAGCAGAGACAAGCAGTGCACCGCCGCGTCGGGGCTCTGATGTGTCGCCACGTGACTATCGCTCTCGCGACGCATCGCCAGAGCGCATTCAGTGCCAAAAGGGGGAATCGTCTTATTTACTTGGTCGACAAGGCGCCACTCGGGATCGCTTGACGAACTTTTCAGGCGCACGCATTGAAATTGACACACAGACTGACTTGGTAGGCATAAGCATTGACTTAATTCTGTAAGCACCAATGAAGTATATTTTACTATGCTGCAGACCAGATGAATACAATGGTACTGAAACAAAAGCATTGGTTTCAAGAGCAGGCTCGCCTCTTTCCACAGGAGCATGCAATGTAATGACTCTATACTTGGAGGGCTTACAGTATTATCGTCCGTTTGGCAATGTTTCGGGGTTGCGGATGTATGTATCGCATTCAGGTCACAGTTTCGGGCGATCAACGGGCGAGAGATTTGGCGCGGCTTTGCATCGGCATCACTCTCATGCAGCGCAATGGCGGAGAGATCAGTGTGGACTTTGGTGGACTCGAAGAACGCGAAGATACCGTCACCGCAGACGTGCCGGTAACAACAGCATTCAGCTGAGGACATTACTCTCCAGGAAGACAATTTTGAAATGAGAAATTTAAAAAAAAGTGCCTCATCAGCAATGGTTCACACTACATTTCTCAACCATCTCTACTACTGGATTTCCTTGCTATGCTTTCTTGTCTTGTTAATTTATTCGTTTACGCAACTGAGACCGACCGGCGGTGGTGCTTGCCACTCTTGACTACTTCCGACAGATTTCGTGTGTGGGGTTCGTATTGGGAACCAAGGGGAGCACTCTGCGGGGCATGGAAACGAAGCACCACACCTTCATGTTTTTCGACAACGGCCACGACTACGATGGCTGCAAGCGGCTCTTCATATTAGGGCAGTCCAAAACCAGCCGCCTCGCCGCGTTGGCCGAGCTCGAGGACATGGTGTCCTTCAAGCTCACTGGAAAGGGCACTCTGCCCCGGCCTGACGGCGGTATCCGCGGGAAAGGCATGGGTAAAGGTGAAGCGAGCGGTGGTGATGCTTATGCTCCGCGGCGCCGCAATGACGACGGATGGGGTGGCAGTGAGCAGCAACGCAGCTGGCGCCCCCCTCGCGACCCTTACAGGGATGACCCTCCTCGCCGGGAGCCGCACGACTATCCACCTCGCGGCCACGGCAACAGTGGCGCAAACGGCGGGTGGCAGCAGCCGCTTTCTCATGACGGTGGCCGAGGTCCCTACACTAGCGACTACCGGCGGCCACCTGACGACCGTAAATACGAGCGCGAGGAGCCACCGCGAGGTGCTGAAGTGCACAATTCTCGGCCGTCGTACTCGGCTGGACCTCCGCGCGAGGCGCGAGAATACCGCGGCGGCTATGATGGTGGAGTCAACAGCGGCGGTGGCTACAGCGGTGGTGGTAACAGTGCCTACAACGGCGGAGGCTACAGTGGCGGCGGTGGCGGTCACAGCAGTGGTGGCTATGATGGCAGATACGGTGGAGGCAAGGGTGATTACGATGGCGGCGGCAAAGGCGGCGGCAAAGGCGGTGGCAAAGGTGGCTACCGGGGTGAACCTAGTGGGCAGCAGTGGCACGGCAATGGGCCCGGCGAACGAGTCGATCGTTATGCGCCTGTGAATAATGCCAGCCGCGGGCCACCACCGCCACTGGCTCCGGCGCCGAGTGGGTGGGACCGAGCTCCCCGTGAACGCTCGCGAGACCAGCCCCGGTCTAGGTCTCGTAGCCGCTAATTGCAGATCAGAGCCCAATATGGCCTACGCCTTCCAATATCAATAACTTTTCTTGAATTCACCTCATTGGTGAAGTGCGGGTAGTTGAAGTGTTTATGTTTTAGATATGAAACGCGAAATATGAATATGAAATATACAAAAGGGATACCAGCATTTACATGGCCAACAGCACGTTGGGGCTTCACTTCTAATTCAATGATTCCGCTCTTTTAATTTGTTTGATGTCGCTGGGCTGCTCAGTGCGAAGTAGGGAACTAAGAGTTTTTTTAAAACAAAATTAAGAGCTGAAATTGGAAATGTGGGTTTTTACCGTTTTGGTCAGCTGAGATCAAGCGGGGATAAAGACTTAGAATTCGCGGTTTTGAACCAGTTCCGAATTCCAGTTGTGATTAAGTATCAGAAGTGCCATCGGCTGAAAGTCAAAATTCAAAGCAAAGCCGAAGAAACATCCAGTCCACGTGATTTTTCGCTGTTCAAAACGCATGGCACTTGAAAAAGGAAAAAAGCGTCTCGGCAGTGTGAAGATATGAGCTCAGATTTGTTTGATTTCAGGCCGCTTTCTCCTCGTTGGCACGCCTTCCCACATTCCAGCTGCGCGCTTCGCCGGCTGGAGGCACTGGCCTATCTCCTGGGAGTTTGAACAAGCCCTTGTAGGCTGCGTACCTAGTGGAATCCAAACAAAAAGCCATTCCACGGTCGACGATCAAGAGAGAGGGAGACTAGATAAAACACAGAAACAGGTGTACAACGAAAAAAACATGCACGCAGATTATCTTGCTTGAGGGTTGTACGGATTTGAAAATATGACAAAAGAGGACCAAAGGTAAACCACACTTACTCGCAGTATTCGGTGTGGGTGGGGCAAGTATCGGGGAAGCCGCGGTCTCTTGCGAGCATGGCATTGTCCCAAAACAAGCCGTTGGACGCTTCGAAGCCTGTTTGAGGTAAAGCGAACGAGTAGGGAGAAAAAGAGCGAGGTGGCAGGTGGAGGATAAGTTGGAGGGACGATACATGTGCTAAAATAAGAGAATAAAAAATGCCCCCAAAATGTTAACGGTGTATATATCTATGACTCCCCCCCCCCCTCGTAATCCTTGTTTTCTTACTTTCGGAGGTGACCACGGCGGGAAATTGCGTGCCATGCGTGTTGGCGTAAGTGATGAGTCTCCCCGTAGTGCCAAGCAAGAAAGTAACGGCTAAATAGCCCCGCAGGGTGTAACTCAATTCTTGAATCATTTCATCCACCTAATGTGGTAGTTGAACCGTAAACGAACAAAAAAATCGGAAGAAAAATAGTCAATACAGATTTAACTCTGCAAAAAGATGAGCACGCACGCTTGCAATCGTAAGATAAGATCTAGGAACGAGCTATCTATCCGCAGCGGCCATCGAATAATTACAAGGCGGTAAAACCTTTCAGTACAACATTGTTGCGTCGTACGTTCACAATACACCAAGTGTTTGGGCGCAGATAAAAAAAAATAATGATAAAAAAGCACCACGCCCTCTGTAAATAAAGCATATCCAATCCAATCGACTCTACGAACTTCTTCTGGCCAGAAAGTGGCGACGTCGCGATGAGTGCAGGGCTTTCCGTCTTCATTTGGGTGCAAGCAGCCAATCAAATTGAAGACCGCCAGGTACCCGACACGCTCGAGCATCAGACGGCGCCAGTCGCGGTAAAACTACGTACATGTAGATAGGGTGAACCAAATTGACACGATGGACAAAATTGAGCAACATTGAGAAATAGAATAGAATACTCGATCACATTCCACACATGCGCGAATTCCCTAAAGAGGCAAAAATACACGTCAAATATGTCAAATGCGTTTTTATTCCTCTGCCTTCATCCCAGCAGCCTTCGATCTTCACATGTATTCTCATACCTTGGTCTCGCAGAACAGTTCTCCGAAGCTGAGCCTCTCTGTGAGGGCCCCGGCCCATTTCCCCGTAACTACGGTTTCTCCACACCATTCCGTGATGCCGTTGGCATTTGGACCTCATGGATGGCAAAAGAAGAAGAAGATGATGAAGATGAAGACGAGAAATCTAAGCGATATCGCCAAGACGCATGCTACTCCAATGCTATCGTTCATGGGCGATAGTATACAGTACGGAATGCGCATAACTTGAGATGATAAACCTCACCCGACAACGACAAAAAGGTAAGACCTCAAACAGACGTGCAGCTAACTACCCAATAAAGAGATTCAAGCATCTACCTTGGCTCGTGCGGCCGTCAAACGCCACTCCGTACTCGTTGAAGTTGAACCACAGCACTGCTTGGGTGTTTTTCTTGTTGCAGAGCCCTCGGGCCTTCAAAATCGGCTCAATGAACCTTAGCGACAAGTAGCAAAGATTACACAAAACACACATGAGCGGTAAAACTGGGAAAGTATAAGTTCGGAACAAATATATGGTGTATGTGAAATCAAATGTATGCACCGAAGAGTCAAATCAAGAAAAAAAAATCAGAGACGATCATTTTTTTCAATCTCCCCTCACTTTATAGAATTTCAAGCAACCTATTTAATGTAACAGTCAATATGCCAACATTATACCCGTCGCTGAGGAACACGAGGTCATCTCGCTTCTTGTCCGCTACAACCCCACTGTCAAGGTAAGGCTTTAGCTCGGCTGCTGAAATGCACAAGTAAACTGGAAACGACTCGTTGCCCGATACTGGAAAGATGTACAAAGAGTAATGGGACAAATGAGTAATGACCTGCCTAATGCATTCAATACCACAGCAATTCAGCAGCATATCTAGAAAAGCACTATACTAAGGCATATATATTCACCAGGGTGAGTGTCAGGAATGGCAGCACCCATTTCGAGGCAAACGTCGTTACCACGAGGGTTCAAGCGCGCCAGCGTCCTGCCATAGAAGGAAGAATCATAATTGAACGCCCGGCGCCCGAAGATAATCAAAACACAATCCTAGCAGAAACACGTATCTTACTTGGCTAGATTGACTTCATGAGTACCCTTCCCGACTACCAACACGGCATCTGTATCTGTCGTAGCTTCTTCAACCACCCCCGATAGCAAAGCTTGATAGTCTTCAACGGCTTGAGGATTACTCCATACGTTGTATCGAATAGTTCCCACACGTTGATGCTGGTGATGACGTATGAACCGTATGAAACGAGGCTGCTGCGAGAAACTTAGGCCTTTGCTAGATACCAACAAAGATGCAAGGGCAATCAACACGAGCATCTTCCTTGCTACGGTTCGAAAAGCCCCCAAAGTTTGAGAAGAAAAACCTAGGATATCTCAAGTAGAGTTATCAATATAGTTCCCTTAAAGCTCGATGAATGCGAATCGAAGCCGAATAATGTTCGCACAGCGCTTCAAGGCAATCGCTTGCAATAATATACTCGACAGCCTCGTATCGTGTTATCTTGTTATGTTTGCATGTTGGCATTTTCGCATACGTACCGGTAAAAAGTGTTGCTTCGAATCTTTGCATCGACAAATCAGAAATCAGATAACAGAATGAAGTATGTGCTGCTTCGGGTTTTTCGGGTTCTTAGTCCTACTAGAACGCCAATAAAGACCCCGGGAATCCTCTGAAATCGAAAAATTCAATACTATGGAGCCCCCAGCAAGTTACCAGATCGTAAGGAGCTCACGA